>Ga0123355_10013090_pt1 | contig 12885 bp, 6 predicted proteins | sample TergutEmb28metaG_3_FD_89872 | JGI IMG/M metagenome (GOLD analysis project Ga0123355, IMG submission 89872) | Embiratermes neotenicus P1 segment gut microbial communities from Petit-Saut dam, French Guiana - Emb289 P1 | ecosystem: Host-associated > Arthropoda: Insects > Digestive system > Gut ...
TAGCCACCTGAAACTGATACAGTAACCTCACAATAGATGGCTCTATATATCCCTCAGAGCATTTTGCATTTGGCGCGGTCTTTGTATGTCAGGCCGGAAACTTATGGACCCACCTACGTAGTACAACAATACAAACAAGACATCTTAAAATACAACATGTTGAAAAAGTAAACAACACCAAGGTAAGAAAGTACTGTATATAGATTCTAGTATTTTTACCTTTAGCTTTACCTCTACCTTTACCTAGATCGCGTGTATAATTTTTTTTCGTGGAAACGATAAACGGTTGCCTGACCGAGATGTTCTCACCAAATCAGCTTGAAGTTTTGTTTAGCAAAGGAAAATAAAGTTGTGTGCTCTGTGCGTCGACCGGTTCGACTTTTCCAGATAGCAGTCAGGGTATCCAAACAAACAAAGCTTTGCTACTGTTTTCGGAGTTCGAATTTAATCCAAATAAACGGCGTTCCTCCAGGAAGACGACTGCAGTTACAGTAAACGAGTGAAGGCTGTGAATGGTGCGGTACAAAATACAGCGGGATTTAATGTGTAATGAATGAGTTTAGAAGTTCTGTGACCCTCATGTAAACTAGGCGATGATAAATCGGACGATTTTTAAGGATGCGAGTGGGTGAACCCACGCAGTGACGTGAACCGGTGTGCAGGAGCGGGTTGATGTTTGGTTCTCCAGCGGTTCATCTTTACGCGGTCGCTGAGTAGGCACGTGATGTGTGTGTCTGCCGAAACGGATTGGTACATTTTCTTTGGTGATTACCGCTTTAGATCCCAGTGGTTACTATATGTACCGCCTAGTTTAACGTTCCAGAATCCTGCGTTCTACCCACACAGTGTATTTATGTGTTTTCTAAGAACAAACAGCGATTATTTCCCTATACAGCATTAACTGACTGGTTTTTGTAACGGAGACGGTGTTTACTGCGCGGTACGGACTGGATCATTATATATAATTCTACGTTCCGCCCACATAGTGTATTTATGTGTTTTGTGTGGATCTCAGAACAAACAGCGATTGTTTCCCTATACAGCATTAACTGACTGGTTTTTGTAACGGAGACGGTGTTTACTGCGCGGTACGGACTGGATCATTATATATAATTCTACGTTCCGCCCACATAGTGTATTTATGTGTTTTTTGTGGATCTGAGAACAAACAGCGATTATTTCCCTATACAGCATTAACTGACTGGTTTGTATAACCGAGACGGCGTGTGTTTACTGCGCGGTACGGACTGGGTCTTTATATATAATTCTACGTTTTGCCCACACAGTGTATTTGTGTGTTTTGTGTGGATCTGGGAACAAACAGCGATTATTTCCCTATACAACATTAACTGACTGGTTTGTATAACCGAGACGGTGTTTACTGCGCGGTACGGACTGGGTATTTATATGTAATTCAGGCTGGCCTTCGTCTTTAGGGGGTAAAGCAGAAAGAAGGAAACTTTGTGAACGTATTTAAGGAATAGATGAAAATACGAAAAGGGATGACCGATATAAGACAGATCCTGTTTCCGAGGCATCTGCTACCCCCACCTTCAGATTGGACCAAACTACGGCGTCACAACTTGTTACACAGTTGACTTCTTGGAGTACTTTTATGAAAACGGCGTGCTGGGGAGCCTCATGATCTGCATTCCTAGCCAAATATTAGGGTGAACAAATCAAGGGGATGAGACTGGCCACACATGTAGCAGATATGGTGACGAAGCAAAGTACATACAGGGTTTTGGTGAGATAACCAGAATAACAGAAACAGCTTGGACGACACGTGGGTAAATGGGAGAATAACGATACAACTAATCTTACCAAAACAGGATGGGCGTGAAATGGAATGATCTGGCTCAAAGACTAATTGGCGGGCTTTTGTGAAAACCTTAATGACCCTTCGGGTTCCATTCAACGCGGGGAATCTGTTGGTTAGCTGTGGAACTATCAGCTTTACGATTCTACGCCACGGAAGGAAGGTACTTCTCCACAGACCGTGTCGAGCTTCCCAAACAGTGCACAAAATTCGTAACTCATTCAACATTTTAATCCGTTAACTGCAATTTAGTACCGTCTGGGCTGCACCAGCAATGTCTGTTACGCCACTGATGTGCCCGCCATCTGCTGCCAAGTCAAGTGCCCTTACAAGAATCCAGTGTGATAAAAGAACCTAACTATAGACTCACTGTAAACGGCCTTATAATGGAGCACGTTGCTTGATACAGAGCGAGTTGCAAGGAATCAGAGCAAAAAATATGTAGAAGAGAAAGTTTCGAAACGTCTGCGATTAAGACTGGGAGAGGTCGTTTGTCCATGAAGCCTTTCTTTCACCTCAGGCCTTTAGTCCTTTTTTAATACACGTCACTTGTAATACAAACGGAAGACTGACGGGTGAATACACGGCGAGTTTATCTGACAATCAATCTCTCCATCATACATCATTGTAAACTGTAAAATTCGCATTCTTAACTCAGACACATAATAGCCCCGAGCTTTCTATTCTTGTCAGGAGATGGGGCTGGTGTCTGCGACACAAAGAACAGTACATGTCCTTCATGAGTTCCGTAGTAGGAACTGAATGAAGGTGAAAAAGTCACGTGACACAAAATATAAATAAATAAATAAGTACAAATATAACGATAAATTCCTAATACAATGTCTTATATCTTTAATATACCAACTAAATGCATACACACAACTTCTTATAATAAAACTAACTAGATGCACTATTTTTTTTTTTTCAAATTTATTTTTGGAATAAAACACTACATGTTTCGTACAGTTCCTCTGTCCATCATCAGGAGTTTTTCACACAGCAATGGTATATGTCACACAGCTTCCGAGCAGGATCAGGACGGAACTGACGGACGGTCCTGATCCTGCTCGGAAACTGTCAGCAAACCCACCAACCCACCATCCACGCTGTAGTCCGAGATTGGTTCCTGGCAGCGTCGCTGAACTAAACCTTTAAGGGCTAGGTGAACCGACTTCTCTATCCAATCCTTCCCGATTTCCGAAACAGCGCTGCTTTTTGCAATGCACAATGCAATAAGGAAGAAAAACAGTAGATTTCGAAAAGTCGTGTATATTCAGTGTGGTGTGTGTGCTTTTAAGATGATGGGAAAACTCCTTTTACTTAATAGTGATGTGCTGTTTGGAATGTTCCCAGGCTTCACTCGCTTGTCTTTAAAATAACAGAGACGTGCAGCTGAAGATGAGTATGGGGCATTGGTGGAATGATGCTGACAGCGGAAAACAAAAAGTACTGGCAGAGAAAAAAACCTGTCTGAGTGCTACTTTGTTGGTAGAAATCCTACATAGACTGGTCAAAGATTGAACCCGGGCATCCGCCGGGAAAGACAGGCGACTGACCGCGTCGTTTCAAGGCTAGAAGTGGTCTACATGATATATAAAGACCCAGTCCGTACCTCTCAGTAAACACTCCATCTCGATTATAAAAAAAAACAGTCAATCCTGTATAGGCAAATAATCGCTGTTTGTTCTGAGATCCACACAAAACACGTAAATACACCGTGTGTGCAGAACGTAGAATTCTTGTGTGTTAAGCGTGGTTGTACGTATAGTAACCAAATGGCCACAAAGGGTTAAAGTACTAGCTGTTAGGCACACCTTTATCGATGAAGTAAGAGTTCAGACGAAGTCGTGAGCGAAGGAGACGGAATGTAGCCATATACGAGTACAGGCAATTATTTATGTTGCCGAACTTTCTGATTGCTGTCAGAGGCAGTACTTTGGCACGGAGGGGCTCACTGCTGCTGACTGCGATCAAATCCAACGGCGAACGTGAGGTGCAGGATCTTCCGGGTGTGAGATTAACAACTGCATGCTAGCGCAACTCTTACGAAATCCTTATAAGGAAGTTATATCACGTTCGTAGAAAGTTTTGAGGGGAATGAATGGTTGGGTGCAATTTGTTACAGTTCGCTTTCCCATTACGAAAACAAACGCATTGTGACCACAGCACTGTGAAGGTCTTTCTCGTCCGTCTGTGATTCTGGTGGCAGCCACAAGATGGCGGTAAGGGTGTTTTGGCAATAGAACGGGCCGAACTGGCCGTCATGTGCATGGTACTGTATAACAGAGCGTACCGGTTTAGGGCAAGCGTTGTCACCCTATTGGTTTGCCCTGTGGTTTTAGTGTTTTGTGACGTGTGTTTAGTGTTTTGTGACGTGTACTTAGTGTTTGTGTGAACGTGTATCTGACATTTCGGTTGGATGTCTTTAGAATTGGGCTCACCCTCGTGTGTTTTAGGCGCGTAAGCTAAATCCAGCTTTAACCCAACGCAGTGGTTAATACACGGTCAGTAATAAACTGTACAATTTGCCCAAACATTGGGTTGGTATGTTTTTAGGTGTGGTGTTTTAAAACGCCATCATTTGGTAAAAATATGTAGCGTCGATGATAGATGAGTAAGTGTGCAGGACTGGTGGAATGGTACTGACAGGGGAAACTGAAGTACTGGGAGAGAAACATTATATACTGTGGGTGGTAGGTGAATGAATGGGTATGGAGCATTGGTGGAATGGTACTGACAGGGGAAAACTGAAGTACTGGGAAAAAACATTATTTAGCCTCGGTGGTAGGTGAATGAATGGGTATGGAGCATTGGTGGAATGGTACTGACAGGGGAAAACTGAAGTACTGGGAGAGAAACATTATATAGCGTGGGTAGTAGGTGAATGAATGGGTGTGGAGCATTGGTGGAATGGTACTGACAGGGGAAAACTGAAGTACTGGGAAAAAACATTATTTAGCCTCGGTGGTAGGTGTATGAATGGGTATGGAGCGTTGGTGGAATGGTACTGACAGGGGAAAACTGAAGTACTGGGAGGGAAATATTATATAGTGTGGGTGGTAGGTGAATGAATGGGTATGGAGCATAGGTGGAATGGTACTGACAGGGGAAAGCTGAAGTACTGGGAAAAAACATTATTTAGCCTCGGTGGTAGGTGAATGAATGGGTATGGAGCATTGGTGGAATGGTACTGACAGGGGAAACTGAAGTACTGGGAGAGAAACATTATATAATGTGGGTGGTGGGTGAATGAATGGGCATGGACATTGGCGGAATGGTACTGACAGGGGAAAACTGAAGTACTGGGAGAGAAACATTATATAGCGTGGGTGGTAGGTGAATGAATGGGTATGGAGCATTGGTGGAATGGTACTGACAGGGGAAATCTGAAGTACTGGGAGAAAAACATTATTTAGCCTCGGTGGTAGGTGAATGAATGGGCATGGAGCATTGGTGGAATGAAACTTACAGGGGAAAACTGAAATACTGGGAGAAAAACATGTCCCAGTGCCACTTTGTCCACCACAAATCTCAAATGGACTGATCCGGGACCAAACCCGGGCCTCCGCGTCGAGAGGCCGTCCTCCAACCGCCTGACACGGCGTTTCGGTCTCACCTTTTACCTTCGCTTGCTGTACGTACCGTGCTGTGGAAGATGGAACTAGGTTATGCTGGGGTACTTCGGTACGCAGTTGTTTGAGGCACTGCGCTACAAGGTGGAAGTTCGCAGGTTCGATTACCGACGCTGTCGTGGAAATTTCCGGTCGCACTATGTCCCTCAGGTTGCCTCATCCTCTAACAGAATCGAGTACCGTGAATATTCTCTGGAGGACGGGTGGGGTAGGGGAGGTCTTTGCGTTTGGCTGACAACCTTACGACCTTCATATGCCGATTGTCTTGAAATCTCGGCGTCTCAACCTCCTGGAACCCTCAGAGCCTGTCCAGCTATTGCTTTACCTGTACCTAACATGTAAAATGTTCAAAATCGTATTCGGAATTTGCTGGCAACATAACGGACCATTGTGGATGGTCTGGATATGTAGAACGAGGTTTTGAATTAAGGTGAAAGCCTTCTGGCGCGTGACGCCGTGTTATTCAATGGACAGCTGCCATTCTTTATGAAGAACTTAATTTGTACCCTGAAGGTGGAGACTGCACGTTCCTTCGAAACCTTTGTGCCAATCTACAAAATATCCACAGCGTCACATCCCGGAATATCATATTTGCCCTGTAAAGTTGCTCGCCTGCTCACGCTGTGAAGGCATTCAGAGGCAGTGGATGTATAGCTCCACTCATTCTTAACTTGGACGCTAAATGCAGATGACGGTTATCTTAACGCTCCGGCAAGAATGCCGGTGTCAGTGTGGACGGCTTGTAGGAACGGCTGTTGCCTCTGCCGGAATTCGAACCCCGGATCGTCCAGTCCCTAGCCTAGTCACAACACCGACGAGGCTGTGCCAGCTGATGCCAGATATTTACCTTGTGCATGAGTAATGAGACTTCTTGTTCTGCACAGGACGGAGATTTTCTTCAAAAGCCGATTTAGTAACTACTCAAGGACCCCACTTCTTGCATTTATTTGTTTAGTTAATTACTGTTCCCGTTGTTTAACGACGCTGTTAGTATCGGAGACCCTGTAGCATAGAATTACACGCTGATTAATTAATGGTGAATTATTAGGGATTTGGAAGGAGGCTGTCATGTCCTAACCGACTTACTGCTGTGGCATCTGTTTGTAGGGACCGAGGAAAATCACGGATATTATTGGAGTAGCCATTATGTCTGCCGACATTCAAGCCGGGCACATCCAGAATTCATGTACAAGACTGTACCGGGGTGCTGATAGGTCCTTAGCCCGACCAGGAAGGAAACAAGCTCGGAAGCATGTCAGGGACGCGCGCGATTTCAAATCATCGAGATGCGAGCTGTCATCAAGTCCCCCCCCCTCTTGCAAGGCAAGGCGCCGAAGGAAATTCACGCCATTCTGACAGAAGCATTAGCTTGTTCCCTTCTTGGCCGGGCTAAGTACTTATCAGCACCCCTGTACAGCTGCACTAGTATCGCCAGCTTTTCGTAGTTTGTACGAATATATGTGTGTGTGTGTGTGTCGGTTACAAGACATTGTGACTTAGATAACCTCCACCAATATCAGCAGCAGTAGCGGCAGTGCTTGGGCTACCTCAGGCTTGTTCCGCCCAATTAGGTGTTGGCCTCTCCATCTTTTTTTTTGGTCGACCTTAGTTTTTTCCTACCAGTCGGAGTGTATTTAGACACTAACTTGGGGATTTAACGTTCGAATTTAAACACTTTCTTGGGTCTACACACCGTGCACAAAGTTAGGAGTAAGTGGAGCCGTAGTAAATATCGTAAGAATGTATTACATCTCTTGTTTTGTTGATAATCCGTAGAGTTAATAGCCGAAACGTCCACACATGTGGTGACACCCAGTTCTAAAGCTGTCTAACGCGTTTGAGTGTATGTACTTTTACGAAAAGAGGTCTGGCCTGGCTGTGTTCCGTTGTGCTGTGTTCCTCTAACCAGTGACTGTGGTGTGGAAACGCTCATTCGTGATATGAATCGTTTTTCCATTGACAAGAAGAATCTTCCGTGGTGGTCAACATCCGGTGACGGGCAGACTGCGACGACTTCCTGTTCAGCCTGCTTACAAACAAGACGCACACCCCTTCACGGGCTGACATCGGAAGCCATGGTATTTAAAGATTTCTGTTTACATTTGTTGTGTTTAGCGAAGACCAGCTGCTGGTGGTTGAGAATTTTACCACATTTGAAGCCCAGTGGGAGGACAGCTACAAAAGTAAAATTGCCCCTGTGCATGCCATAAGTGGAGGTGTGGCTCCACTGATTCTTAACTTGCTCACAAGAATATAGGCCAGTGTTCACCTTCACGATCCCGCCGCTTTACCCTCGATACCGGCGGTGTAGGCTGGATGGACCCCACGTCCGGTTTGAACACATTGGAGACAAACAGAAGTGCCTGTTGGCTTTACCTCGTACATCCAGCGGGCGTCTTAGAAAGGGCACTGCCTGTAACATAGTTCGATTCTGCCAGGTTCACCATCTCTGTATGCGGTCACAGATTTTGTATATTTGCAATTACCGAAACGTCGCGGCGTGTGCTTAACGTTCATGCTTTGTTTAATGCCCACTCAGCCTTCTACTCAGTGAGTACCGATATTTATTCTCGGGGATAGAGCAGCCGGAGCGTGATGACTACTCACCCCATCTGGCTACGAAGTTAAGAATGAGAGGAGGTATTCCTCTACTCCCCCCTACGCGTTCATGGCATGGACAGGGACAGCTTTACCTTGTTTACTTCTACGATGATGATGATGATAACAATAATAATAATAATAATAATAATAATAGGATAACGGAAGACACGAAGCGCTTGCTTTAGGAGGAAGACTTCGTGCTAAATAGTGTCAATTCTCGGTTCCCCCCTTGGTATAAACTCCCCCCCCCCCCCGGTAGGGGGGGGATCCGCGACCCCCAGTTTGGGAACCACTAGTCCAAATTAAGTAATTTTTAGGGCCAGTGTAATTTCGACGCTTCTACGACACTCGTCATGTGGCTGTGCCATTGGTGTTAATGACACAGGCGTGCCACATTTACCTTGGCACACATTCGTATTATTACGCGATTAGGTCAGTCGTGCCCATAATAAGTAAACCGTGATGTTGGCAAACGTCTGAGGTGGGTCACCAGCTGCCGGCCACCTCTGGGTCACTCCGGCCTTGGCGAGCCCACGCACGTTGAGTAAGACCTTTGACCCCGCCGGTGTTTATGGCACTATTAACTTGTGTTGATGCAGGTCGCTGCGATGTGTATTGTGCAATGGGCTGTTGTGGTACAGATCCGGGTCTCAAATAGGGGCACCGCGCGACACAGCCGTAAAATTAGATTTTGTCCTGTCTCAGGTTCCCAGGATGTGCTTCGAGGACTCCGCGAATACGTTTTGTAAGGTGATGTACTTTTCCATATATCTGTAGTAAATACATTTATTTGTTTAAGAGGATCAAGAAGTTACTGCAGTCGGACATTGGGCTATGCCAGCGGCAGCGAAGCTGCTGGTAGAGCCAGCCATGTTGGACATTTAGACAGGTTTTGAGCTAGGTGCCGGTGAGGAATACGATGATGGTCCTCCGAGTCGGAGTTTGGACGTGGGGCTGACGTCCTGCATCTTAAGAAATGAATTATTTCGAAAACCCGACAACTGGGAGGCCATGGCCCTGAAAGGGTCCCAAGTGTCTAGAATAAGGTATTGAAGTTGTAAAAACGCCCGCTACAGGGCAGTGGTGGATAAACTGTTGCGAGATGAGTTATTAAACAGCGGTCCGCAAAAAGACACCTGCTTCGGTTGAACCAAACGAATTCAGTTCCACTGAGATATGCCTCGCTCTGTCCGACTGGACTTCGCTTTGATTTTGGTAGATGTGTCTCTGTTTGAATGTGCTGTTCTGGGCATTAGTCAGGGTTTGTGAAAACCAGAATGGTATTGTGGGTAAGGTTAGGGAAGCGCGGGTGTGGGCAGCTAACCAGTCATCCAAGTTCGTACTGCAGAGTGCTGCATGGAAAGGCGATATTCTCCCAGACAAGTCAAATTCGCCGTCTTATGTGTAACCGGAAGGTCTGCAGAAGAGCCTGTCTCTGGTTCGAGTTATCCATCAAGTAACCCTCCCATCCTGTTTCTTAAGATCCGTTTTATTCCCAAGGTACATAAATAACAAACACAATGCACATTAATATTATGTTATGTATTTCATTCACAATGCTCGCATCAAGATGTTTCGGCTGGTATTCCTGCCATCTTCAGGGTGGTGTTATTACAAGAATACAGTTTTAGTTAACTGCCATCACTCGGCAATAATTGACAGTAATTGAAATGGTATAATGTTGGTTAAATTATTTAAGTAATATAAAATATAGGCTAAGAATGGATAATTATTAAAAACAGGGGGAATTAAAATTGTTTGGTGTTTGTGGGTTGGTGACTAAGACAGAATCATGGTCAGTTCTAATTCAGAGTTGAGGGGAAGTGTTGTAGTCGGTGTGGTGTACTGATTGGATCTGAACAACGAATGGAAGACTGAACATACTAAAATCCGTTTTAATATTATTCTCCCGTCTAAGCCAGTGTCTTCCTGTGATCTCTTCCCTTCATATTGAATGCAGTGTTTATTAATTTTCTCTCCTACATGCTACATGCTCGGCCCATGTCATAGTCTCTTGTGTCATCGTAATCCTATTTCCTGCACATTAGACGTTATAAGGCTCCTAATTAACTCCTGCACCCTGTTACCCCGCCCGTTTATGTCGGTGTACTTCGTATCAGCACCCTCGTCTCAAACCCCCTCACCCTGTGAGAATTTTGGTCTCCATTACTGTTGCGCTGAGTAGCCGGGTTGTTGCTTTCCGACGTTGCGGAGGTACGTGCGGTTTTTATCCTCAAGTTCAAGGTGTTCTAGAACAAGGTCATGAGCGGCAGACAGGTGGAGATATTTAGGGTTCCTGTTGAGACTGGGATGTTTGGGGCAGCATTGAGAGGGAGGTTTGCACCGGGTTGTAGCGATTGTGTACCCTGCCTATACAGCAGCGCCGTCGAAACTGCAGATCTCGCACCGTCAGTCGGTGTTACTCCGTTAAGGTAAGAGACAAGACCCCGACACTGATACAAAACTTAGGTTAAAATCATAGTTTTGTGTGTTTTGATGGTTTTCCTTTTTTTCCCCCCCTTTTTTTGGGGGGGGGGGGGGGCAGCGAAAAATATTCGGAGTCGAGTGGCAGCAGCAGGAGTCCCCCCAGCTGAATCTGCGCTTAATTTCGTGGTGGGTGCGGTGTTTGTAGTTCGCAGTATTTTCGAAGAGTTCCCTGTGCGTACTGCTGTCCTTCATCTCGTCGCTAAGGTAGCAGTCTTACTGACCGGCTGTTCTTGGTCATTGAGCTTATGATGAGACGTGCATGCGAGAGGGAACTAAAGGACACGCATGTAGTTGAATGAAATTTGTTGTCATGTGTAATTAAGCAAGACAACATGAAGACATGCGTACATGGAGTAACATAGCTCCACGTATTCTCATTCTCAGCACTACAGGGGGATTATAAAAGACTTGAACGCTTCAGAAATTGTATTACTCAGTAACTGTTGCCCTCCGATGGTGGAAATGCGTACAACTTTCAAGCGCCAAAATCTGGAGGGGGGGGGGGGGCGTAGCTGTACAATTTGGTGCGCACTAGATGTTTGTGTGTTACTGCGTGATACGAGTAATCGTAAATTTTTGAAAGTTACTCTTTTTTAATCACCTTGTAAATGGAAGTGTGAGGCAAGCTTCATGGCCCGGACGCTTTACCACCGCGGAGTGATTCTCCTATACCCGTTATTTGGAGGTTCGATGGGGGGCCATAACCGGTCTGGGCGTTGTGGAGACGAGAAGGCAGTGATAGTAGTAGGAATGTCCTGCTGGTGGCCTAGTCACGGTGCCTGCAGAGGATACGCTGTGAGTCATTGCGCATCTGGCTGGGAGGAGGAATGAGAGACATGTCGATTGTAGGAAGGCGTTCGAACTTTCCCTCGGGAGAAATCACAATTTTTCTCCAGTCGCTCGGTTGCAATTTCGACTTTACACTCGTGACAAAGTTGTGATTTTTTTTTTTATCGTGCGAATAACAAACGATACTCTCGAACTGTCGGCACGCTTCCTTCGTACGTGAGAGGTCGCGGTTTCGTATCGTGGCTGTGAGATCGTTGTCCTGACGGAAGATTCCTGTGAATATCCTTCGTCTCTCCAGGCTAGTATCGTCAAATCAGCAACGAGAGCTTCCGTCCACCTTTTTCCAAACCATCCTACAGCTGCAGTCTTCGTAACTCACTGTCAACCCTCGATATAGCGCCACCCTTACTCAGCGACCAAGAAACTCTGCGCACAGAAATTCCCTGTCATGCAGTATTTTGATGAACCGCCACCCTCGATACAGCGCCAGACATTGCAGTGAACAGTGGCGTTATATCGGGGGTTCACTGTATGTACTTCTTTGCTGTATGCTGTCTCGGTCCCCTTTTTCGGGCCATGCCCTCCCTGTTACCGGGGTTTTCAGACATTTGCGTTACTACGCTGTGAGGCCGTAATCCTCTCGCCCGACCCCAAACCTGGAGGGCCAGGATATCCCTCTTTTTCCCCTCGCCTCGCTCAAAACGCGTCTGACATGGGTGGCCCTTGGATCAGCTGGGCTTTTGCCGACATGGCTTTAGATTTCACTCTGTTGTTGGAGAAGCGAATTGAATAACTGGATAATCGTATTGTGGATTATCTGTATGTTTTAAATTGTCTTTTATTTTTGTGACGTAGAAATTTGTACAGGGATGCTGATAAGTCCTTAGCCCGACCAGGAAGGAAACAAGCTAATGTTTCTGTTGGAATAGCGTGAAGTCCTTTTGGCGCCTTGCCTTGCAAGAAAAAAAAAATTGATGACAGCTCGGGTCTCGATGATGTTGAAATCGCGCGCGTCCCTGACATGCTTCCGAGCTTGTTTCCTTCCTGGTCGGGCTAAGGACTTATCAGCACACAGGTAGTAGCTTACTGGGCAGGTTGAACATTCTGAAGGCGGCGAACTTTCATTCGAAGGACGTTGGATATTAACCGCTTGACGCCAAACGACCCCTACAGTGGTCGTACCGCACCGCTAACCTCTAAACGTTGCATTTTATATATTTATTCAACAAATATAGGTACTGAATATTTTAAACACTGTATATACTCTCCGTTTTTTCCTCTTCAAAATGCAATTTGTTTCATAATTCTAACATATTTGGTTCCTGTATTATTCACATTTTGTATACAGGTTGTGCTAAAATAAAAAAAAAATAATAATTCCGGCCCCAAAAGGTTAATGTATTAAAAAACATTTCCAGTTAACTTTAATTATCACACCAACCAATGTACTTATATAAAATTGCACATTAAAACGTTTAAAATCGCTCCAACATGTTTCGATCCTAAGATCATCCTCAGGGAGCTGCGTTGTTCCTTGCTAAAGTCATTTTAAAAACA
>Ga0123355_10013091_pt1 | contig 12885 bp, 8 predicted proteins | sample TergutEmb28metaG_3_FD_89872 | JGI IMG/M metagenome (GOLD analysis project Ga0123355, IMG submission 89872) | Embiratermes neotenicus P1 segment gut microbial communities from Petit-Saut dam, French Guiana - Emb289 P1 | ecosystem: Host-associated > Arthropoda: Insects > Digestive system > Gut ...
AATTTTCTGATAACCATGACTTTGCAGTTCCTGGTTCGCCAATTAACATTAGTGACCTGTCTGTTAGCAAAGTTGCAATAGCCACTTCCACAAGCCGATTATGTCCCACATATTTGGGTGTAATTTCAACTTTGCCAACCTTTCCGCCCACAATAAATTTTAATACGCTTCTTGGTGACATTTGCCAACCCATAGGCTTTTCGTCTTTGTCGGCTTTTATTAAAGCCGCTATTTCTTTTTCATATAGTTTTTCCGCGGGTAGGCGTAGTACATCTTGGTTTGTCATTTTTGCCATTATTTTTTATCCCCTTCCTTAATTAAGCGTAAAATATATGCCCCAGCATGATGATAAGTGTTAGTATGCAATGCCCCTTTTTTATGCAGTGGCGCAAACACTTCAATCAACTTTTCCTCTGAATATACATGTATTGCCCAATTCATATAGTGATGAAGAAAAACATTAACAAACTCAACGGGTTTCCAATTATTATTGCTTAAAATGGTTTCTAACACATTCTCACAAATTTGAATTTTTATTTCACGTGAAATGCCACTAACATAAAGCATGTATAGAGGTACATCATCATACAAGTCTTGATAATCTACTAGCAATTCTGTTGATAAAAAATCAATAATGTAGTCGTCTTGCCTACTGCCCAAAATAGATAATCTATCTTGAAAGGGCGCTCCTTTTGCCCACTTGTCATCCTTTGTAACTGTTTTATCCTTGCAAAAGGCGACTAGCTCATCAAACTGGTTTTTAACAATATCAAAAATTGCCCTATTGTAGATTGGGTCTGTGCAGACTTGTGCTGCTTTTATTGCGGGTCTATAATTAGTTCTAGAGGCTAGAATCTTCATCATTTTATCCTTGCCTTTTTGCGAATCCATTTTTATAAGCCCATATAATGCCGCTTCTTTTATTGCCAAACGTCTGTCGCCTGTTAAAGACAAAAGCAAATCTTCATGTTTATTATCTCTGCCTAATAATGGTATGGCGGCAACTTGCATATCTACATTACCCTCGTTAAATGCGGTTTCTGCAATGTCTACCGTATTTTCGTGCCCTATTTTTGCAATAACTAGCATTCTTCTAACATCTGCCATGCCACCCTTGACATTATAATCTTCTAACAAAAATGGTAACATTTCTTCCCCCAAAGAGGGAATTATTTTATCAGCTAAAATAGTAGCAACCTCTACATATTTATCATCAAGACCTTTAGATAAATGCTTATATAGGCGAAAATCATTGAGTTTGCCTTCTTCGTATGCTGTTTCCAGAACTTCCAAACGCCCAGAGCCTGTTTGTGTAAGTGCCATAACTATAGGCGCAAGTGTTGAGTATGGTGTGTTAGTTTCTGGTAGTGTTTCCTTTTTATTTTTTAGGATTTTAATTTTGGGAGTATAATCAACCTCTGTCAAATCTGTACCTGATGCATTTCCCTGTGTGTTTAAAATTGCCATAAGGTAGACTCCTACCTCGGCTAAAACCTCATCAGGTTCTTGTGTGGTTACTAAATCCTGTGTCATGTCTGCTAGTTTTTTGATTGCGGGGGCGCGTTCCCCCATTTTTGTTAGGGTTGGAATATGCTTTTTAATTCGTGGGTCGTTGGTTGCGAATTTTGCACCGGCTATAAAAAGGCGATTTATTTCGTTTTGTAAATCTTCAAGAACAGGTATTTTCATAAAGTCCTCCTACTCTGCCTGTTAATACTCCAGTCGAATGATTCTGTCGTTGGTGACTATTGATAAAGGGTGGGCGGTTAGTAGCCCTGTGGTGATATCGTTTTCATATCTCACCAAAATAGAATGCCCTTTTAGTAATGCTGTATCAAACAACATCATTGTAGATAGCGTATCGCCTTGTAGCAGTTGGGAAGTTCCCTTGCTATCTGTAATAGACGCATATAACCTATCATTTTTATTTGTATCTTTGAGGTATGATATATCATTGATTTTAAGCAAAACCACTGGGTTTTTATCTGACAAGGGTGTTTTTATCTGATTTTTAACCATCTTTACTGTTGCAGAAAAATCATCAGAGGCGTATTTTTGTATGGTGGTGTAATCTTCAGACTTCCAGTCGCGTAGCACATACTTACTAAATCGTACTCGCGGATTAACTCCTCCTGGGTAGATATATAAGGTTTCGGCAACCAGTGGTGACATTATACTGTCATCTTGATTTATATGTTTTGCAGATTTATATGGGCGATAATTTTTAGTAGTGTAAATTGCACCATCTTGCAAACACAAGAAATACCCTGTATCTGTAAATTCACGTTTTGGAACGTCGTCATAGACATTAAATGAAAGCTGAATAATTTCTGCTTGGGATATAAAGTTCCCATATGCCTGGAGTTCCTCCAATTTCCAAATGTGGTCAATTTGTTCTTCTATTTCAGAATCAAGATTTAGCTCTATGGAATTTGAAGCCTTTTTTGTGGTTAAATGTTCACGTGCTTTTTTTAACAATGCACATATAAAAATTACTTGGGGTATGATGTGTGCATAATCAGTATTTTCATCACGGGTAATCAATCGAAAATGAAGTTCCTGGAATGCTGTTTGAATTCCTTTGATTCTGTAATTGCCCAGTTGCTTTATTTGCTCCCCAAGTGCTTTTAACGCACGTGCATCAAGTCCCGCTAATCCTGTGTGCATGATGTTTTTTAACAACTTGTCTGCAATCGTTATGCCCTCTAGTTGTATATCTATTTTCTTTCCTGATGCTGTTATTTTTGCCTTGCTTGGGGCTGCGTTTTCTGTTTTGATTTTTTCCGCTTTTTTTGCTTTGGTTTCGGCGCGTTTTTCGGTATTTTCACGTTTTGCGGCTACATCCTCGGGAACTTCGCCTTCCGCAAATGGTTCACCTTGTGCATATGCATACATAAGCCCCATAACATGCTTGCACGGATATTGGCGACTTGGGCAGTTGCATCGTGGCACAGGTTTTGTGTTATCCAAAAAATCCATCGAACAACTGTAACCTTTTTTTCCGCTTCCTGCACATTCTCCAAATATTAACGTGCCATCTGTAGTCTTTTGTAAATTCTGAAACTTACCTTTTTTTACAAGCCCTTTTCCATTCGCTATTGCACTTGGGTTGGGTGCAAGTGAATCAATATAGCTTGCTGTTAATTCCATCTAAATCACATCCTTTTTAAGACCTAAGACTAAGATATTGGGGGTTTCACCCCTATCCTGAAAAACGCATACGCGTTTTTCGTTTGAAGTTTATTGGAAAAACTATATAACTCTTGTCTACGATTGTCAACAAAGATAATAGTTTGTCAGTCAAGATGGTGGTCATGTGTAGCTACTAGCCTTTTATGCCGTCATTGCGGGCTTGACCCGCAATCTTTCCTGTAAAATCTGCTTTAAGAACAGACCCTTAGAAAGGGATTCCGCGTCAAGCGCGGAATGACGAAAACTGGTTTGTTAGTCAATAGGTAACATAATCTCAAATTGTGCGCCACTTGGATTATCTGGATTATTAAAATTATAAATATTTTCGGCTATAATATTTCCTCCCAGCTTTTTTATAATATCATTGCTGATTGCCAACCCAAGACCAGAATTACCATTCACACCTTTGTAAAATCGCTCAAAAATATGTGGCAAGTCGTCGCTGTTGATTCCATTACCATCATCCGCGATAACAATTAATAGATTCTCTTCATCAAGTTGATAGCTTATTTCTATTTTTGATTTTGCATATCTAATACAATTTGAAATAATGTTATCAATGGCTGTTTGAAGTTTTTCTTCGTCTGTTTTTATTTCAGTTTCAGTTTCATTTATTTTAGTGTTTGGGAAGTTAAAAGATATTTCTTTGTTATTTTTTTCGGCTAAAATTTTTACACGCCCTGCACAATCATACAGCAGATTTTTGATGTTTACAGATGTAATATTAAGCGTGTCTAACCCACTGTCCATCCTTGAAACATATAACAGTTGGCTTACAAGCCCCGCCATTATTGCACTCTCTGAAAGTATAATTTCCAAAGCCTCATTTTTTTCTAATACGTTCTCTAAAATACCCTCTGCATATCCTTGTATAGACATTAGGGGTGTTCTTAGCTCGTGAGATACATTTTGAAAAAATTGTTTTTGGTTATTTTCGTAGACACTAAGCATATTTGACATATTATTCATACTTTGCGCTAAATTGCAAAATTCTTTGTAATCAAAAATTTCTACCTTTTCATCAAATTTGCCTTGCCCTATTACTTCTGCATAATTGCAAAGCCTAACAATTGACTTCTGTATTCGTGAGGACATAAACACAGAAATTAAAACGCCTATAATACCCGTGGCAAATAATAAAATCCCCAGCGTTTGATTTATGTTTCCCATAAACAAAATAGCAGAGGTAATATCTGTGTAAAATAAAACTGAATAAGTAAAATCTTCCGCTAATATTAATTGTACAGCCATTAAATAATAGGTATTGTTACCTTCTGCAACCCTTATCATTGTTGAGTTTTCAAAGGAATTTTTGTTATTTACATAATGGTTAGATAGGAACATTATTTTGGAAATTGCATTTTCACTTAAAACGTTAATAATGGGCGCAACTATTTCATTGTTATCATTGATGACAATACTATCCGCATTAATCATTAAACGGCTTATTGGATGTGCATAACGTACTACTCTTGATAATATCATATCATCCCAAATAAGTTGAGTTGGCTCAAATGCTTCATAGATAAATGGTGGCGGCTCATGGAGGTTGGGGACTACAAAATGAAACATATTATTATTTAATGTGCTTGACCGATTTTTGATATCATTTACACCTCTTGAAAGTTCGCGATATGCTTCTGCACTTATAAAATTGTTAGTTACGACGTTAAACAAAAAATAGACAATTAAAAAGATTAAAAAAATCGCCCCCACAAAATTGCGCACAAGGATTGTTCTAATGCTTCTCATAGTTTTACACCTAGTTTAAATCCAAAACCCCATACAGTGTCTACAGAAACTTTACTGCTTGCTCCGTCCAATTTTTTGCGCAAACGTTTTACTGTGTCGTCTGTGGCTCTACTTTCAACAACACTATCATAACCCCAAATTGTATTTAGCAATTCTTCCCTTGAAACTGCTTTGCCCTGATGTTCAATTAAATACACCAAAAAGCTAAATTCTGTCTTTGTTAAATTTAGTATTTTGTTATTACAGTATGCCGTCAATTTATCAGGATACATGGTTAAATCTTCATAATGCGCCTCTCCGCTACTTTTTTCAACTTGTTTATCCATCTCTATTCTACGAAGCATTGCCTTTACTCTCATAACAAGTTTTACGGGGCTAAATGGTTTTGTAAAATAGTCATCACTACCCAATGAAAGCCCTGAAATATAATCTTCTTCTGTATCTTTTGCGGTTAGCATTATAATTGGCACGCCTGAAATTTCCCTAAGTTTTGTACATATAATCAATCCATTATTACCAGGCATCATTATATCAAGTATTACTAAATCACATTCTTTTTTACCAAAGGCTTCAAAAAGTTTGTCACCTGTTTCAAATGCTTCAACAAGATAATTTTCCTTTTCTAAGAAGGCTTTTACCAAGTTTCTGATGTTTTTTTCATCATCAGCTAAATAAATTAATTTCTGCATTTTTATCCTCCAATCCTAAAATTAATATACCATAGTAAACTTGCCGATTGATACAAAAATCTGATTTTGCCACACTTTTGCCACAATTTTTCGGAGACTTTGCCACAATTGATAATGTAGAATATAATCATAAAGGAAACCCAAAACCGAAAAACGCGAATGCGTTTTTCAGGAAAGGGGTCAAGGGGACTTGTCCCCTTGTCGGGGGCTTGGGGGTGAAACCCCCAAAATCTAATATATATCTTTGGAGGATAGCATGAAAAAAATTATAAGTGTTGTACTGTTACTTTGTTTCCTACTTATTGTGGTTGCCTGTAGCGGAGGAAATGACGCGCCAATAGGTGGTACAGGGCGTTATGTAGAATCAAATATTACCCCACCAATTTCTGGGGAATTTATTTCGCTTCAAACTAATGAAGGTGCAATAGTTGCCTTTGACAATGGACTTAGAACACGTTTTGACAGTGTAGATGGTGGTGCAACTTGGGCACAGCGCCAAGGACCAGGTTATAACACAAACCATTTTGCAGATGTAAACACAGCCACATTCTTACCTGATGGAAGATTATTGGCACATATACCAGGCGAAGGTTTGGCAATCATTTCAGAGGATGGTAGCCATGAACACTTCCCACTGGAGGAAATAGATAATGCAGTTAGTAGTGGGGGAAATGTGAATGTAAATCTATTACAAGTTTTGGATAATAACCAACTTTTACTTAGCTATAATACTTCTGCATTTCCATTTTTGGGTGGTGGACTTAATATAGATTCCCTTGATGGTTTAATTGGTGATGTATCTGCATTTGTTGAATCTGGTGCGATGGGTGATATGTCTGCAATTTTTGACTCAATTGACATTAATGCTGTAATTGGTGATGTTGCCTCTATTATTAGTGGTGACACTGGTAATGTTGGTGGTCATGGAGGTCAAGGCGGTCAAACAGTACCTTTTGCTGTGCCTCCTGGTGGTGGAGCTACTGGCGGTAGGGGTTTTGGTGGTGGTGGAATAATGAACCTGTTTGGTGGTGGTCAAACTATGTCCACACATGACTTAACAACTGGTGAATTAATTGAAACACTAACCTCTATTAATGCAGTATCTGCTAACCAAACAGGAGATTTTCACAGCATTCAGGATGGGGCAATAATGCGCCTAAGTGCAAATGGTGATGTGGATAATTTACTTGATGGTACAGCGTTTGCTTTCACTGCTATGGGTGAAACTGTATCTTCTATACTAACCCTTGATGATGGAAGTATTATTGTAAACATTACAAATCAAAATAATGGGCAAAGTCGCCTTTTTAGATATGCTTGGGATGCAAATGCAAGCATAAACCCAGATAAAATTCTTACAGTTTGGTCGCTTACAGATAATGCCACTGTTCGTGCAACAATTGGCGAATTATGGCGCAACAATCCTGATGCTTACATTGTTCATGAAATTGCTCTAGGAGATGGAGCAATGTCTGCCTCTGATGCAATAAGGACATTAAACACCCGTTTATTAAGCGGAAGTGGTCCAGATATACTAATTCTGGATGGAACACCCATTGAAAGTTATGTAGGCAGGGGGATGTTGCTGGACATGTCTGGAAGTGTAAATGCCTCAGATATTCCCGCCAATTTGCTTGCTCCGTTTACAGCACAAACAGCAGGACGACTTTACGTAGTACCTACCCAATTTAAACTACCTGTTATCATGGGCAATGAAAGAGATTTGCAAGCAGTAACTACATTAGATTCACTTGTTGATAGGGTAGTAAGTGGAAACCCCGCTACTTCTGCAATGGGGCGTAGGGGTGGTTTTTCAACAGTGCCGGAAGAAGAACGTTCGGCGCTAAGTTTCTCAAATTTGGAAGAGCTCTTTGATATAATGTGGCTAACAAGTTCCTCTGCAATTATTAATAATAACCAACTTGATAGTAATGCATTACAGGAATTTTTCGAGTCAATGGAAGCCATAAGTAATAAGTATAATTTAACGGAAGCTCAACAAGGTTTCCCTATGGGTAATGTATTTGTGTCGGCAGACGCTGGAGGGCGTGGAGCTATGCCAAATATTACAGGCTCTCTGGTTCAATACATGATGCAGACAACTCATTTTGCAGCATTTCCCATAGACCACCTTATGACAATGCAAGTTTCTCTTGACCGTGCAAATTCGGATATTGCACTTTTCCCAGGATTGTCACAGGGTTCGTGGCAACCATCAACCATAGTTGGAATATCTGCTGATACAAATGTACCCGCCTTTGCAAAAGAATTTGTTAATACTATGTTATCTTTAGAGGTGCAAAGCATAAACCATGGAGAAGGTTTACCAATAACAGAACGTGGACTTACACAACAAGTTGATAATTTAAATGAACAACTTGCCAGCCTAGATATGTATATTGATGCAAGTGCATTTAACATCATAGGTCAACTTCGTACACCTTCTTTCTTAGAAATTACGTTGCGTGAAATGATTTGGACTACCACAGAAAGGCTCTGTACAGGGCGTTTAGATATAGAAGGGGCTGTGAGGGAAGTTGAACAGAACATTAGAAACTATCTTGCAGAACGTTCATAAAAGGCAAAAACTTGGTAAAGGTGAGGGTTTAATCGCCCTCGCCTTTATGCTACCCAGTATAGTAGGTATATCTATTTTTTTTCTAATCCCCTTTATAGATACAATTCGTAGAAGTTTTTATGATGTGCGTGGGGTAAACTTTGTAGGGTTTATGAGTTATATATCTGTAATAAATAACATGGCGTTTCGCCTTGCGACTGTGAATACTTTTAGATTTGTTTTAATCAGCATTCCACTACTTATGATTATAAGCCTTGGTGTTGCGCTTCTAATACGCGCTATTAAACCAAGTGGAAATATATTCAAAACTAGTTTCCTATTACCTATGGCGATTCCTGTAGCAAGTATTGTACTACTATGGCAAGCGTTATTTAACAATGGGGGACTGGCAAATACAGTTATAATGTTATTTGGATTTGAATCAATAAATTTTATGGGTTCATCATCTGCTTTTTGGGTGCTGGTGTTTACATATATTTGGAAAAACACTGGCTACAATATGATTTTATGGTTGGCTGGATTAGATAGTATTTCGGATTCCTTGTATGAGGCGGCGCGTGTAGATGGTGCAAGCAGTTTGCAAAGTTTTAGGTTTGTTACTCTACCTTGCTTGTTGCCAACTATTGGGGTTGTATCTGTTTTGTCACTGTTAAACAGTTTTAGGGTGTTTAGAGAGGCATATTTGGTTGCTGGGGCATATCCTCATGATTCTATGTATTTGTTACAACATTTGTTTAATAACTGGTTTCAAAATTTGGATATAAGCAGACTTAGTGCCGGTGCTACTATGATGGCGGGTGCACTTCTTATAATTATACTACTAATGCGGAGGTACTTAGATGGTGGTGATGAATAATGGCTAAACTTAGGCAATTTGTAATTTTTATACCACTAACAGCCTTAGCTTTGTTGGTATGGTGGCCTCTTTGGTTTATGGTAATGGGTTCTCTTATGTCGTTAGAAGAATTAAATCGAACTATAGGACCTGCACTCACTGGGGCAGAAGGATATTCTATATGGCCACTATTACCCTCATGGCCAACATTACAACCCCTTACAGCATTACTTTTAGATACCCCGCATTTTTTTACTATGTTCTGGAACACTTTTAGGCTTGTAATTCCGTCTGTGTTGGGACAGTTATTATTAGGTGCACCCGCGGCATGGGCTTTAAGTAGGTTTCGCTTTCGTGGGCGCAAACTAGTAGCAACGATTTACATTTGTCTAATGCTAATGCCCTTCCAGGTAACAATGGTTCCCAATTTTCTTGTTATCGACAATTTGGGCATAATGAATACCATTTGGGCTATTATTTTGCCCTTTGCATTTTCTGCATTTCCTGTATTTATTATGATGAAGGGTTTTGATGCTGTACCCTACGCACTTCTGGAGGCGGCTAACATAGATGGGGCTGGATATTTGCGTACATTTTTGCATATTGGGTTGCCTCTTGGTATGCCTAGCATTATGGCGGCTCTTGTGCTGGGATTCTTAGAAGTTTGGGGCGCAATCGAGCAACCTATGACATTTTTAAGTGACCCCTCGTTATGGCCACTTTCGCTATTTTTGCCGCAGATTGTTGCAGAAGAACTTGGTCTTGCCATGGTAGCCTCACTATTGATGCTACTTCCCGCGGCACTGTTTTTCTTCTTTGGGCAAAAATACCTAGAGCTAGGTATTCAAGCTAGTGGGATTAAAGAGTAATGATTTAAGACCTAAAGCCTAAACCGTGGGGTTTCACCCCACACCCCGAGAAACTTTTGAAAAAGTTTCATCAAAACTTTAAACGAAAAACGCGAATGCGTTTTTCAGGACAGGGGGTTAAGGGGGACGTGTCCCCCTTATGGGTGGATTGAGGGTGAAACCCTCAAGGTCTTACAGAAAGGAATGAACACAAATATGAAGATAAGAACATGGTTGGAAAATTCAGACCCTAAGCAACGACGTTCTGCGGGTAATATAGTTAAATTTTTGGTGTTGTTGCTTGTTTTTACCTTAATTGCACGAGGTACAAGCGGGGCAACACTTGCAAGAGTAGATATTGAAACACCAATCAGAAGCGAAATTTTAGATGTGGTAACAGGGCTTGCAACGGTTTCTACATCGGATACATTGGATATTACTGCACCCTCTGGGCTTGTAATAACAGAAATGTTAATTGGTGCGGGACAACAAATAGAACCAGGTGACGCGATTGCTGTCTTTAATCTAAGTGAGGTTGAAGAACGACATGCACGGGAAACGGCTAGTTTTGAAAGAATGGCACTTGATTTAGAGAGACTCGAAAGAGGCGATAACATAGATGCAAGCCCAGTGGATAGTGCAAGACGTAATTTAACACGAGCGCAAGAGGATTACCAAAATACAGTAAGGCAAGGGCAAGAAGACATAACAACGGCAAGAGAGTCATTGGAATTATTATTGTCCAGTGATACACCAGTTTATTTGTTGCCTGTTGCTATGCGTAACTATCAACGAGCGTTAGAGGATTTTAATGCAGTTCTTGAACAAAGCCAAGCGGATATTGAGGCGGCGCAAGATGTAGAAGTGGACGATACAACATTACAAAATGCTATCCGTAATCATGAGCGTGCATTAGAGGACTACAATGCAACTGTAGCCCAAGGGGTAGCGGATGTGTTGGCGGCACAAGAAAATTTAGATGAATTACTTGCGCGTCAACCTAGGGACATGGACAGAACTGCAATTGATAACGCCCAGCGTAATCTAGCGCGGGCAAGAGATGATTACAATGCAACTGTTCGGCAAGGGGAAGATAATATAAGAAATGCCGAAATTGCACGAGATAGAGCATTAGAAGTTGTAGTTAATATCTCAAATACACCTTTCCCTAATCATGAAGCACTAGAAATTGCATGGGCAGAATATGACCGTGCAGAAACGGCATTAACTACAGCAAGAAATGTTGCTGAAGCAAACCGACTTCCAGCGGCACGTAGGGTAGAGGATGCACAAACAAGCCTACAGCAAGCCCAAAGGGGTTTTGAAGATTCTACAGAAGCGGAGATTGAACGAGCAGAAGCAGAAGTTGAGCGAGCCGAAACAAATTTAGAAACAGTGCAAAACCGTACCAATGACAATGCAACCACGGCGGCGCGTCGTTTGCAAGATGCAGAAACAAACCTAGAGCAAGCACGACGCAATTTTGATAATAGTGTAACATCTGCACAAAATTCATTGGAAGTTACCCAAAATCGTGCAAATGATAATATATTAGCGGCAAACCGTCGCCTAGAAGATGCTTCAAATTCTGTAAATGCAGAAATTGAACGAGCAGAAACACATTTGCAAACCACTATAACAAGGGCGGAAGACTCTCGATTAAACGCCGCAAGACGTGTTGAAGATGCACAAATATCCCTAAACACAGCACAACAAAACCACGAGCGTAATATAACCCAACACACTGATACAGCTTCCCAAAATCTTATAACGGCATCAACTTTGCGCCTAGATTTAGACGCGCAACAAGAAACAATAAGCGCGTTGGATAGTTTACTATTAAATGATGGTGTTTTGTATGCAAGCAATTATGGGGTTGTTTCTTTTGCTATGCAACAAGGTGCTACAACTGGAATAGCACCAATAGTGGGCGTTCGTGATATATCAGGTGGTTTTGAAGCACAAATGCAAATTTCTGCCACTGATGCAGAAAGACTTAGAATTGGAATTGATGCAGAAGTAACTACAAGTGGGGGTTCAATGTTTTTTACGCCCACAACAATGGGTACAGTTTCTGCAATATCCCAGCCCGACGAAAATGATAGAGTAACTATAACAATAACCTTACCTGGCAACAACTGGACGGTTGGGCAACGTTCAGATGTTCAAATAGTTTTAAATCGCGCCAACTATGACATGAGTGTACCTATTTCTGCACTTAACTCTGATAATTCTGGGTATTTCTTATATGTGATGGAAGAACGTAGTACCATACTTGGCTTGCAAAACATTGTGATGCGGGTGAATGTTACCATTGTTGCCTCTGATAGTGATATGGTGTCTGTACGAGGACCTGTTACCCGCGATAGCCAAGTGATTGTTGGTAGCAATAAGGCAATATCGGCGGGCAACCGCGTAAGGATAGCGGACTAATATGAAAATTAAAACTATAGTAATCTGGTGCTTGTTTGCGCTTTTTCTTGTGTTGGGTTTTTGGGAAGCGCGTACAATTTCCCATTTTCACACAACATCACTTAGGTTTAATGAGCCTATATCTGGGCATGAGGCATTTAGAGCAAGGCAACATGCCATAAATGTGGATACTTTTTGGCCAACATTCTGGACGGAATCGCCTATTATCCTTGATATTGGTTTAAGACAGAACCGTGTGCCGGCTATATTATTTTCAGGTGATGCTTCTTTGGTGTGGCAATTGGAATTTATTACAGGTACTGCTCCAAGTTCAATAGATGGCACTGGAATTGCCATATCAGAGCAATTGGCGCGTGACTTATGGGGTAGCATAGATATTGTTGGAATGTCTTTGTATGTTAATGGCGAACCACGCACTGTGCGGGGTGTATTTAGGGGTAATCTTGAACTTGCCTTAGTATCGTTTCATATAGAAGATACCATCCAATATTTTACCGCTGTAGAGCTTAGAGCGGATTATGGCGGAATTACCCGCAATCAAGCAGAAGATTTTGCCAG
>Ga0123355_10013092_pt1 | contig 12884 bp, 5 predicted proteins | sample TergutEmb28metaG_3_FD_89872 | JGI IMG/M metagenome (GOLD analysis project Ga0123355, IMG submission 89872) | Embiratermes neotenicus P1 segment gut microbial communities from Petit-Saut dam, French Guiana - Emb289 P1 | ecosystem: Host-associated > Arthropoda: Insects > Digestive system > Gut ...
GCTATCAGCCCCGATCCGTCTAACTTGTCTCATAGATTACCTCAAGAGAGCTTGGAAATATTCTTTGATTTGAGTTTTGAGTTAGACCCCGAAGAAAACCCTGAAATCGCGTGGCCGCTTGTTACCGAAGGTCGAATCGGAACTCCGTTTAATATCGACTTTGCCGTCAGTTCCGAAAACTACAGGCTGCCTGAAAACCCTGAATTTCTAATTGATGTCAGCGTAATGCTCGGAACAACCGAAATTACTCTTACGGAAAACACTCTCGCCGGCAGTTATAGATTTACATTTACTCCGGCTGTGGCGGGCTTTTATGTGATTACGGTTGCGGCTACGGACGAAAGAGGGAATAGAAGCGAAATTGTGAGGACAATTTTTGTTCCGTCTAATGTCTCGCCTACTGTCAGCTGGGCTGCCGGTATGGCTAATTCGGGTTATACCGAAGCGGCATTTGATATAGCGTTTTCATACGGAACAACAAATATGGATGCCGCCGGTACTCTTGAAGTTGACGTAACCGTAACGCGTAACGGTGTTGAGGTCGCTGTTGCCGACATGTGGACGATAGGTGTAGGGATAGGTAACGGACTTTGGAGATTTACTCCTGCCGAAGCGGGTGAGTATGTAATAATCGTAACGGTGGTTGATATGTTTGAACACACGGCGACTATGACTAAGACAGTCAATATAGCTGTTGCGGAAACACCGCCGCCACCGCCGCCACCGCCACCGCCACCGCCACCACCGCCTCCTCCTGGAAATGGAAGCGGATGCGGCACTACTTCGGTAGCAGCGGCGCTTATTGCAATCGGAAGTTTGGTTTTTGCTGCCGCATTTATAAAAAAGCGCAAGTAATAATTTTTGTCCTCGGACTACGGAAAATTAGCTGATGCACTTCCGTTAATTTTCCGTAGTCCGTCGGTTAGGGGTCGGTTTGTCTAGTGTAAGGAAAGATATATGGTAAGCGCAAAAGCTTTCAAAGTCTCTTATAAAAAAGAAACATCTGTGAAAGATAAAACTATAGAAGTCATGTTTTGGCTTTTGAGGCTTTTGACTTTATTTTTGCTTGTCTCGGTATTTATATCTAATTTTAATCCCGCAAGAGTTACGCCGTTAATAAATAGAAATATTTCTTTGTTTACCACAGCGGTTTCTCACAGCCGCTTGACCTCGGGTTTTCCTTCAATAGGAGGTTCGCCGTTTTTTGAAGAACTCGGGATTATGTATATAAGACCTTTCACTATCGCCGTGCTGATGGTTTCGGCAGTGTGTATAATAATCGGGATTGTTTTATGTTTTTTCGGTGCGGCATTGAGTTTCGGCAACAGCAGGGCAAAAAGCATTTCATTGTGGATTCCGATTGGCGGTGTGTTTGTTATTTTGCTGGGACTCGGCGGCATTCTCCTCGCTTATTCGCATATTCTTAACCCTTATGTTCCTAATCCCGAGTTTTTAGATTATGTAACGGAACAAGTGCAACCGCATTTTCCATGGGGATTTTGGCTTTTTCTTGGAGGCGCTGTTGCGGTATTTGCGCTGACACTTATATTGCGTATTATATATAGGCGGGATAAAACCGAAAAAAAGTTCCGTTTTAGTGAGAGGCATAAGCTTTTTCTTTATGCGTTGCCCATTATTCTTTTGACGTTTTTGTTTTCGTACCTGCCTTTGGCCGGATGGCGTTTTGCGTTTTTTAATTTTGATTCCAATCCTTACGGTACCGGTCCCATAGCTTACGGCAGAGCTACGCTTGAGTGGTTCTCTTTTCTTTTTAGAAATCCCCAAACGCGCAGTGACTTTTTTCAGGTTTTACGCAATACGTTTGTTATGAGCGGTTTGGGTATTGCCGTTAGTTTTCTGCCAATGCTATTTGCAATATTCTTTTCGGAAATCAAGAGCAGACCTTTCGGAAGAGTTGTACAAACATTGACCACTTTGCCTAATTTTATCAGTTGGATATTGATTTATGCCGTTGCTTTAACGTTATTTTCGCATAACGGATTATTTAATAATATAGTTTCAGCAATTATTGGACGTGAATATAATGTTGATCACCTTGCGCAAACGGGAATCGCGCCATGGTTTCAAATGCTTGCATGGGGTGTTTGGAGGGGATTGGGTTGGAGCGCGATTATTTATCTTGCGGGTATTGCGGGGATAGACCAGCAAATGTACGAAGCGGCATCAATTGACGGCGCACGGCGATGGCGGAAAATATGGCATATTACAATTCCGTCTCTCATGCCGACATTCAGTGTCCTGCTTTTGCTTTCTATTGCCGGTATGCTCTCTAACGGACTTGAACAATATCTTGTATTTATCAATCCGGCAACGGCTACGAGACTTAGGGTATTAGATTTATATATTTTTCAAATCGGACTTGATGAAGGCGGAACTAATATGATACCGCTGGCGACCGTTCTTAGCATCGGCAGGTCAGTATTTAGCGTTCTGTTGTTATTTATTGCAAATTGGACTTCAAAATTCATTCGGGGTGAAAGCATTATTTAGTAATATCGCATTCGGAGAAATAAAGTTATAATGACAGCAAATAAAGCAAAAAAACGACAAAATGACGGCGGACAGGTTCATAAGAATACTGTCGGAGATTATGTATTTTATATTTGTAATTTTTTGTTCTTTTGTCTGTTTACATTAATTTGTTTTTTTCCGTTTTATTTTTTGTTTATCAACACTATCTCCGATAATCTTTTGGTAGCAAGCGGCGATATAATGTTTTGGCCAAGAGGCTTACATCTTGAAAATTACTTAGCGCTTACGGATTTGCAGAGCTTTATTGATGCCGTTTGGATAACTGTCTCGCGCACGGTGCTCGGAACCTTTCTAATGGTTATTGTTTCGGCTTTTGCCGGGTATATATTTACCCAGCGCAAGATGTGGAGACGAAAACTTTGGTATCGGTTCATTATAATCCCGATGTATTTTAATGCCGGTCTAATTCCATGGTTTGTCAATATGCTCTCGCTTGGTTTGTTTGATAATTACATGGCTTACATTATTCCGGGACTTGTTATTCCGTTTAATATTATACTTGTCAAGACGTATATTGAATCAATTCCTGCCGATATAGAAGAAAGCGCCCGGATTGACGGCGCGGGAGTATTGACGATATTTTTTAGAATTATGGCTCCGGTGTGTCTGCCTATACTCGCTACTATTTCAATATTCGGAGCGGTCAGTCATTGGAACTCGTTTCAAGATTCGCTGATTCTTATGACAAATCCGCGGTTATTTACGCTTCAACATCGGTTATTTATGTATTTGACGCGAGCGAGTGATTTACAAGCTCAGATAGGATTGCATCCTAATGCGCAGGTATTAAATACCAGAGTAATTCAATACACGGTAGCTATGGTTTCAATTATACCGATAGTGTTGGTTTATCCGCTATTGCAACGTTTCTTTATTAAAGGAATTATGCTAGGTGCGGTAAAAGGATAAAAACACTTGTTATATAGGAGTTATTATGAGTAAAACAGCTAAAAAAACAATATTGATTTTGCTTGTTGTTATTATGGGTTTAAGCATACCGTTTCTTTCCGCGTGTCCGGGTCGAAATAGGGAGCTGCTTTTTGAGGTTACTTTTAGCGCTAACGGAGGAACAGGCGCTCCGGCCAGAATCACCGGCATTGCGCCCGGGTCAATAATAAACCGACCGGAAGCAAATTTGAGACGCGAGCCGGAGTCTGGAGTTTATTTTGAATTTACAGGGAGATGGTATACAGATTCGCTTACGACAACGGTTTGGGATTTTGAAAAAGATACCGTTAATGCTAATATTACACTTTATGCCGGTTGGAATGCGGTTATCGATGCGGAAGCCGCAATAAGATTAGTGATAGCGGCGCAAGCTTTTTATGATGAGTTCAGGAATTATGAAGGAGCGACGGAGCTTGTCGGTTGGACAAATTTTTCAAGCGGTCTTGCCAGCGCTTCCGCAACGCTCAATAATCCTTACAGGACGCAAGCGGAGATTGATTCGGCGGTAGAACATTTGGGTAATGTCTGGGCAAGCTTGGAAGGAACCAATGAGATGATAACTTCCGCAAGAGCGATATTGCAAACATTTTTTAATACAGCATCGCCTTTAATCCGCAACAACTTTTTTGAAACTTCGTGGATTCCGTTCTACGGAGCGCGCAATAATGCGGAAACGCGTTTGCAAGGAGCTTTAGCAACGGCATTAAAGACTTATATTGAACCTCTTGTCGCTCTTAATTCGACTATGGCGGCATTGAGGCGGTATGAAAGATTTAACCCCGGCGGGTGGGAAAGACCTGCTACTCATGTGGAGTTAGATATTTTTAGTCAGCTTGCTAATGCGACAGATGCTCAAACCGGCTTTTTTCAGACAGTGCTTTATGATAAGTTTAATGTTTCGGCAATCATTGCTAATGACGCGGGGAACCAATTTGACGCAAGAATATTGCGCGGTTTTTTAGGAGATATAGTTGTCTTCGGAAGTACCGGTGAAGAATATCAAAGAGCAATCAACTTAAATATGCTTTTTGATTGGGAAAGTTTTAGGCTTCTTGAAACACACGGCACCAATCTTAACAGACATTTTACCAGAGCGCTTAACGCTAACAGAGAGCTTAACAGAACATTTGGTCCCGAAGCCCGTTTTAATAGAATCTACGGAATAGGACACGGTATTTCACCTGACCCGCAGGGACACGAATCTTTTTTCTATTCATGGGATATACGTTGGGATCTTTATGCAAGGTTAGGATATCCGCAAATTAGAAATCTTGACGATTATATTGACGTGCTTGCCGATATGAAAGAGCTTTTGAGATTGCCGGGCGGAGGATGGGATACCGATGATGGCGCAGAACCTTTTGCTAAATCACCTTGGCCGGATTGGGACGGTGATATGGTCATGAATGTTAAGTCTTTTGCCTCTTCTTATTACGGTTATGACGAATTTATGATGGGTCTTTTTGACGCGTATAACGGAATATTCCATGACGCTTTATCGGGACCGGGAGATTTTGGACATCCGGATAACGGTCCGTATTTTAGAGCTTTAGAATTTTTCTTCCGTCTTAATCAAAGAAATTTGTTGTACCGCGGAGCCCAAACACAAACTTGGGACAGAATGGCTGAACAAGTACGTAACGGACGTACGCTGACATCTACTTTTGATTTTTCCGGAAGTCTTTTATTTAATACCGAAACTAATCTTAATCGCGGCAGGATGATGGCACCGCTTATTCCGGATTCGGCTAACGTAATAACTTACGGCATGAGTCAATACGGGGGAGACCGCGTATGGGCAATCGGCAGACAGACTTCGCATCCGGACAGAGCAATGATGATTATTGACTGGTTGGCCAGTCCTGAAGGCGCGATGACTATGTGGTACGGCTTGCGTGGACTGCATTGGAATTACAACGAACTTGGGGAAACTTATTTTACAGAATTCGGCAGGCAAAGCGTAACCGATGTTGCTACAAGCCAAATCGGACGAACATGGGTGTCTCCGTATACAGGAATGACGCATACTCTAAGCGGCGACTTTGACAGCGGAAGACTGCAAATCAACAATATTATTTGGTCTTTGGATGCCGTCAATCCTCATTCCAGAATGGAAGACAGATTTCATATGGATTTTTGGAGAAGTAATATCGGACCGGCTGCGTCGGCAATAGAGGCTGATTGGAGACGGGTAACCGGTTTTGACAGTAAGCAGGAATATCTTGCCGCTACAGATTTTGCTATAATACCGGCGGCTAATTTTGCGCCGCGCCGAATGCCTCCTCAGCTTGAAGTTATTTTAAATCAAGTTCAAGAAAGAGTTGTAAGGTTTTCATGGCAGGCGATGATGGCTCCCAATGTAACCGCGTATAACAGAGCCATAAGAGATCTTATTACTGAAACAAATGCTCTTGGTTATGCTCAGATTTTGGAATGGCACAGAGCTGAAGCAGTAAGAAGATTCGGCGCTTGGGACGGTTTTCCTGATGGTCCCCGAGCTGAAGCAAGACCGAATTTTGGAAGTCCGGCGCCGGTGTTAAACAGAACCTAAAAATATCCGCTTAAATAGCGGTAAAAATTTATGGAGGAAAAATTAAATATGAAAAGATTTAAAAAAATCTTTGGCTTGGCGGTGTTTGCCGTTTTGACCCTTGCCATTAGCGGTATTTTACCTGCCGTAGCAGGCAATTTGGGTCGGATACATTCCGCCTCAGCGGTAGCGGGACCCGCCCCGTTACCCGAGTCGGGACTTGTTGAGACAGTCCTTGCTCCTAACGATGATCCTTTGGCGGCTCCGTTCAGAGAATTAACCGCCAGAGAGTTAGTCGATGAAATGGGTGTAGGATGGAATCTCGGCAACCGTTTTGATTCCGGCAGTGAAACGGGCTGGAACAATCCGCAACGGACAGCGCAAGAATTTGTAAGGCGTGTACATGCGATGGGTTACAATACATTGAGGCTTCCTGTCACTTGGCGGAATAATATTACTAATTTAACTAACGTTACCGCCGCCGGAGTAGGACCCGCCGATCATATTGCTGTTGATGATTATGCGGCGCTCAGTCAGATTTTTGTAGTTGATGAAGCGTTTCTTGATCGTATACAAGATGTTGCGGACTATGCTATCGCAATGGGAATGTATGTTGCGATTAATATGCACCACGATGGAATGAATGCAGGTCGCGGATGGATAAGTGCGGGCGTGGAATCTTTCCGTCAAGGCGGAGCCGTGCATATGACCACAATGACAGGCGGCGGAGCAGCTAATCAGCCTATGACATTCGGGCACGCTATAAGGGCATACAGTGCGGCATGGTATCAAATAGGAAATAGATTCAGGCATTATCCAGAGAATCTTCTGCTTCAATCTAAAAATGAAGTTGAGGGCGCGGGTGCTACCGCTCCTGCTAGGCGCAGTGATACGCAAGCCATAATGGAGTTTAATCAAGTCTTTACAAATGCTGTAAGGGCTTCCGGCAGCAACAACCGTCATCGTTGGCTGGTAGTTTCTCCCAGATATACTAACATTGACGCTTTGCTTGACCGTAATAATCAGTTTGGATTGCCGTATGACCCTTATAACGCGGATAACCGCTTTATGATATCCATTCATGATTATCCTATAGAGTTTGCTCTTGGCAATCCGGGTGTAGGCGAGTATACGCGTATAGACGCACGGAATTACGCCGAGCAAATCGCGCGTCTTTATGAAGGCATTACCCGTCATGGTATACCGTTGTTTTTCGGTGAGTTCGGTATTGGCAATAAGCTTGATATTTTCCACCAGCGGGATGACGGAGGGTTTGTGAATGCCGATGCTTCCTCGTCTTACTTTGTCGAAGTCTGGAATGCGTATTTCCGCAGGATTATGGCGGTAGGTATGATATGGGATAACGGCGGCAGGGGAATATATTGGAATGCTAATCGTGACTTTACAAGTGCGGGAGGAGCGGGTTCAAACGCGGCTGGCACCAATACCAGTAATGACCAATTCAGAGTGATTGACACGGCGGGCCGGCCCCTTAACAGAAGTATAAGCAGATTTCGCTTGGAAAACAATTTCGGCACCGATGCTCCGCTTCCGGGACGCGCTCCGAGCGGTGAAGATTTGGGAATGTGGAAGCATTCGGATCTTGTGCAAGCGGCCATGCGCGGACACCATTTCTACAATTGCGAAAGTATTGATTTGAGACAAATTTTTAACGCAGTTGAAGGCGACCACGCTAATTTTACGCCTATAAGATCCGTTACAAACATTGAGCTTTCGCGTGACAATCTTAATCTCCGTGTCGGTTCAAGTTATCGTGCGGATTGGGAAGCAGTGCCGGCTAACAATAACGATCCTATAATATGGTTCTCTAATGACGAGACTGTAGCAACGGTTTCTAACGGACTGATAAGAGCAAGAGGTATAGGCACAACGGTTATTACCGCATACGCTCAAGCTAGCGCGTATTTGCCAAGTGATAACGGACTGCAGTGGATTTTTGACCATACGCGGGCAACAGTTAGGGCAACTATTACCGTTACCGTTAGTCCCGATAATTCTTTGGAGTCAAACGGTACGATTACGGTAGCGGAGGAAGTAACAATTCTGGGAGACCGTATTTGGAATATGAGCGCGCTCGGCACTTATTGGACAACAGGAATCGGCGGAGGAAATGTTGCACAGCGTCACCACTTCTTACAAGTTACAACTAACGGTTTGCATCGTAATGATAGACTTGTTTTCCGTTCATTTGACCCCCATATCGCATCAGTAAACGCTATAGGTAAAATTGTCGCTGTCTCAACCGGAACAACTTACGTTTCCGTTATGACACATTCCGGAATTGAGGAATTTGTCCGTGTAACTGTAGGTGCGCCAAGCGCAACTGCTGTTACCGCTTTGAATATGCCAACGTCAATCAGTCTTAGCGGAAGTAATCCGGTTGCTACGATTAATGTAACGGCAACTCCTGCGGAAGCTACGGAAAGAATTTTCTTTGCATCACATAACTCTTCTGTGGTTATGCTTAGTTCTATGAATTCGGTTGCGCTTGAAGAAGGGGTGGCTTCAATGGATATTATTGCTGTGGGAGAGGGAACGACAGAAGTTATGGTCGCGGCGATAGATGAGGCAGTGTTTGAAATTATTACCGTAACAGTCAGCAACTTTGAGGGAGTATTTGATGATACACGCGTATATTTTGACGTCGAGCCCAGTCAAATCGCGCCTACCTTGACACTTAATATCGCGCCTACGGGGCATATAAACAGATTGGTTCAAATTGGGTATAATGCCGCAACAGCAAATCCTGACGTAACGGAGCCGCTTAATGTCGAATTTTTTGTATTTGCGCCAAATTCGAATTTTCCTATCGCGTTACAGGACGGTCAATTTGAGTCAACATTATACGGCCGCTTTAGCAGAGACAATCATTTTATACCTAGTCAGTTCGGTCAATATTTGATTAAAGCAATCGCGGTTGACCAGTTTGGTAATAGGTCATCGGTTGCCGCTCATACTATTACGATTACTCCCGGCGGCGGTTCAATCAGTACTTTAGCACCAACGGTAACAATTAACGCTCCGCAAACTGTTGTTGCAGGCAGTCAAGTGAATATGGAGATTGGCGTTGCTTCTGCCAATGCATCTCTCCCTGCGGATAGTTATATTCACGTAATTGTGTCGGTATTGCGTGACGGGGAAGAAGTAATGAGATCCGAGGGTAGCGACGGCATTTATATTCTTACTCCCGAAAGGGCGGGAGAGTATACGGTAAATGTAACCGCTATTGATTTATATTTTAATACCACCACTGTCACGCATACTATCAATGTTTTGTATGCGCTTATAATAAACAATCCTGCGCAAATATCTAATATCAGAGTGGAAGGCTTGCCGCCTGCGGCGGCATATAATTCTGGGACATACAGACTAACCTTTACCGTATCGGAAGGTTATGCCGCGACAGTAAGAATAGATGCGGTTGAGGTGGTTCTTAGCGAAGGGGGGTATTATTCAATAGTGATTAACAGCAATACCGTGGTGGACATTATTGTTGTAGCTATTGAAACTCCGCCACCGCCGCCACCGCCGCCACCGCCACCGCCTGCCGATGATAACGGTTGCGGAAGCGGCAACATTGCCGCTGGAGTTACAGCGCTTGTTTTAGTTTCATTAGGTACAGTGCTGTTTGTGAAGAAAAGAAAATAAATTAATAATTGTTGTGACGATTGGGGTGGTGCTCTTAACGGCACTGCCCCAATTTCAAAAAAACTTAGGAATTAAAATATATGAAATTTAACAATGGCGAATGGATGATGCGGGAGGGCTATAAGTCCAACAACTGCGAACAAATCAGAGAAATCACTTTATCCTGTGATAAAAAGAGTGTATATTTGTATGCCGTTCCTTACAGAACCGATGTGCGGGCGCTTGGCGGTCCGATGCTGGAGATTTATATATCTTCGCCTAAGAAAGATATCATTAAGTTCAGCACGCATCATTTTAGAGGGGATCTTACAAAGTATCCGTCCTTTGATATTGAAGATGATAAAATTGAACTTAAATACAGCCAAACAAAGGACGGTAAAATTGCTGTCTCGTCGGGTGATACTACGCTCGTAATAACAAAAAATCCTTGCTCGTTTGATTTCTTTTTTAAGGGCAAGCCTCTCACATCTATCGGCAAACGTTTTGGTAGCCCGTTGCTTAGCTATATTGAAACACCCCAAGGGTCGCATATGCGCGCACAGCTAGACACCCGTGTAGGCGAAAAAATATACGGCTTTGGCGAGAAGTTCACCCCGTTTGTTAAAAACGGACAAACGGTAGAGATATGGAATGAAGACGGCGGAACCTCAAGCGAAATCGCGTATAAAAACATTCCTTTTTATGTTACAAATAACGGTTACGGTGTTTTTGTAAACGATACGGGTCCTGTATCTTACGAGGTATGTACCGAAAACGTTATGCGGGTGCAGTTTAGTGTGCCGGGCGAAAAGCTTGAGTTTATGGTTATCGGCGGTGGCAGTATTAAAGGCGTGCTTCAAAATTATACAGCGTTGACAGGACGCCCTGCGTTACCTCCCGCATGGAGTTTCGGGCTTTGGCTTACCACGTCTTTTACAACATCGTATGACGAGGAAACCGTCACATCATTTGTTGACGGAATGAGCGAGCGGGATATCCCTCTTTCGGTTTTTCATATCGACTGCTATTGGATGAAGGAGAGCGAGTGGTGCGGCTTTGAGTGGGATAAAGAGGCATTTCCCGATGTAAAGGGATATCTAAAACGCCTTAAAGAAAAGGGACTTAAAGTTTGCGTTTGGATTAATCCTTACATCGGTCAAAAGTCACCTGTGTTTGACGAAGCTGTTAAGGGCGGATATTTTCTCAAAAAAGCTAACGGCAACATTTGGCAGTGGGATTTGTGGCAGCCGGGACTTGCGGTAATAGACTTTACTAATCCGGCGGCAGTTGAGTGGTATAAGGGTAAGTTGCGCCGGTTGATTGACGAGGGAGTAGATTCGTTTAAGACCGATTTTGGTGAGAGGATACCTATCGATTGCGTATATTTTGACGGCAGTGATCCTGTGCGTATGCATAATTATTACGCACAAATCTATAATGAGGTTGTTTTTGATGTGTTGGAGGAGGCGAGAGGAAAAGGTCAAGCTTGCTTGTTTGCCCGTTGTGCTACGGCAGGCGGTCAAAAACTCCCTGTTCATTGGGGCGGCGACTGTAATTCAACATTGCCGTCAATGTATGAATCTTTACGCGGCGGGTTGTCTCTGTGCATGTCAGGCTTTGGATTTTGGAGTCATGATATAGGCGGTTTTGAGGGAAATGCTCCCGCGGAGGTATATAAAAGGTGGCTGGCATTCGGACTCTTGTCGACGCATTCGCGTCTGCACGGTTCGACATCTTATCGTGTGCCATGGTTGTTCGGAGAAGAAAGCGTAGATATTTGCCGCAAATTCGCCAAACTTAAAAACAAGTTAATGCCGTATATATTCGGAACGGCGGTAGAAGCTCACTCGACAGGCATACCTGCTATGCGCTCTATGGTTTTGGAATTTGAAAGTGATCTGGGTGCGGAGGATTGTGATAGACAGTATATGCTTGGAGACAGTTTTCTTGTTGCTCCGATATTTAATGAGGACGGTACGGCGGACATTTATCTGCCTAAAGGCGAGTGGACTGATTTTTGGACAGGCAAAAAGATAAAAGGTGAGGGATGGCGCAGAGAAACACATGACTTTTTTTCACTGCCTTTGTATATAAGGCAAAACAGCATTATACCGATAGGAAGTGTAGAAAATAAGCCGGATTATGATTATATGAAGGATTTGACACTCAAGATTTATTCGTTAGGAGCAGAGGCGGCTATTCGCGATATATACGATACCAAAGGTAAAAAAATATTATCGGTAAGCGCAGTCAAAGAAGGCGCGGAAGCGGTAATTGAATTATCGGGCGACTACAAAAATGTAAAAATCGAGATTGACGGCAAAATTACGGTAGCCGACAAAAACCGAATGAAAATCAAAATATAAAGGCGGAAAGGCATGTCAGAAAAAATAGTAAGAGCCGGAGTTGATTATTATCCGGAACATTGGGATGTGAGTTTGTGGGATAAAGATATTGCTCTTATGAAAAAGAGCGGTGTTAAAGTTGTGCGGGTTGCTGAGTTTGCTTGGAGCCGTCTTGAACCATTTGAAGGCAAGTATGATTTCGGATGGCTTGACGATATTGTAAGGAGACTGTCTATAGCCGGTCTTGAGATAATTATCGGAACGCCGACAAGTTGCCCGCCTGTTTGGATGTACCGTAAGTATGATGAAGTCCGTCACACTGAGAAGAGCGGTCTGAAAACGGCTACGGGAATCCGAGGACATAGATGTTGGGAGAGCCCCGTTTTTTTGGATTTCAGTCAAAAAATTATTTCCGAAATGGTTAGGCGTTACGGCGAAAACAAACAGGTTATTGCGTGGCAGCTTGATAATGAACTGGAAGCTAATCGTTGTAATTGTCAATATTGCACCAATGCTTTTAGCGCATATTTGAAAGAAAAATATAAAGATGTTAAGAGCCTTAACCGCGCGTACGGCAATGATGTATGGAGCGGCGATTTTAGTTGTTTTGAGGAAATAACTACACCTATGGGCGTGCATTATAAGCCCGGCTGGCTTAATCCGTCGTATATGCTTGATTATGAGCGCTGGTCGTCGCACTCAACGGTAAAGTTTGTAGATTTCCAAATCGGTGTTATTCGCAAGGTCTGCCCAAAAGCCGTTATTACGACTAATTCTTGCATAAGCGCGCATACACCCGATTATTATAAGATTTTTGAGAGACTCGACATTGCGGCGTACGACAATTACCCCTCGCTTTA
>Ga0123355_10013093_pt1 | contig 12884 bp, 9 predicted proteins | sample TergutEmb28metaG_3_FD_89872 | JGI IMG/M metagenome (GOLD analysis project Ga0123355, IMG submission 89872) | Embiratermes neotenicus P1 segment gut microbial communities from Petit-Saut dam, French Guiana - Emb289 P1 | ecosystem: Host-associated > Arthropoda: Insects > Digestive system > Gut ...
CACTGGATGGACTGTTCCGAGTCAGACTAAAGCCTGCTTGGCTACCCACTCCATTCGCCTCTTTCCCCTTCACTTCTCCTCCCGTGCGTCGCCGTGTGCCACCAGATTCCGTTTCCACTCTACATATGGTTCGGTCGGTATTTCAGCATCGTACTTTGCCCATAACATGTATTAAACTTTACGTTTTTTGGACCGTGCATTGCGATATACCTATGTAATAATAAACAAACAAGCACACTTTTTGCTTTAAATTTTTAATTTAATTATAGTTTCTTCGAAATGTTTCGAACATTCAAAAATGAACACTTGGATCTTCGAAACATGTAGAAGTAACTACAATTAAATTAAAACATTAACGTAAAATGTGTGCATTTTGTTGGTTCTTATTACATAAACATGTATTAAGTTTGTCTAGAAAGAAATGTTCAAATTTCTGGCTTGAGTATTTACTCGTTTTCTGATTGCACAGCTTCCTTCTAGAGCCAAAATAGGTAAGAACTGCTCGGCTGATAGTTGATTTATAGAAATCATAAACACAGGAGACAAATATCACAAAATTTCCATTGCAGTTTCAACGTGCTTTATATTAGTGTTCTTACAGTAAATCAACCATTGTCATTTATATTTATAAAAATAAACGTTTTATGCGTATTATTAAGTAATTTGTTTTTTTTTTAAATATACAAGCCTTATTACAATTCATGTTCCGCATAATGTATTTGTAGTTAGTGAAATGTACTAAAGTTATTATACGCTTTCGTGGAGCTATTTGCTAGTCTGTGCTGCCGCATCAGACCTATATTTGAAGCAGACTATCAGAATTGTCTGTGAATTAATGACAGTAAAGAACCGTCATCATTTCGGGAAAACTAACCATCAAATCCTATATTTATTTAAACTATGTAAACAGTGAATAAATTTGCGTCGAATGTGCAGTATTTAAAATGCATTTATTTACTGTTTAACCCTTTGACGCCTAACGACACATATAGGGGTCGTACCGCACCGCTAACCTCTAAATGTTGCATTTTATACATTTATTCAACAAATATAGGCACTGAATATTTTAAACATGGTATATACTCTCCGTTTTTTTTTCTTCAAAATGCAGTTTTTTTCATAATTCTAACTTATTTGGTTCCTGTATTATTCACATTTTATATAGTGTGTGTGCTAAAATTAAAAAAAATAATTCCCGCGCCAAAAGGTTACTCACCCGACTTATACACTATTGTTCTAATTGAAGAATAAAAAACCAACTACATGCCACTTATTATTTTATTGTACTTCTTATAGGCTGTACATGTTTCGGGCATTACTATGTCCATCATCAGGAGCTCGCGACTATGATGTTGAGTGCCACATTGGTCGTTTCGGTCTTGGTTTGCTGTATGTTGGAGGTTAGGTGCGGGTAGGCTGGAGTAGTGTCCGGGCTGTAGGCTAAAGCACAACAAAGTTTTGCTTTAACCTACAGCCTAGACACTACTCCAGCCTAACGGCACCTAACCTCCAACATACAGCAAACCAAGACCGAAACGACCAATGTGGTAATCAACATCATAGTTACGAGCTCCTGATGATGGGCATAGTAATGTCCGAAACATGTTGAGCCTATAAGAAGTACAATAAAATAATACGTGTAAGTGACATCTAGTTGGTTTTTTATTCTTCAGTTATCAAAATGATGCACGGTCCATTAAACATCAGATACATTATTGTTCGTTTGTTAATGGAAATGTGGACCGTTTTTATAACATAGTGTCTGTACCTAAAACAATGGATGGTACGTACATAATTTCCAGACTACGTTTGAAGTAAGAAAAGAAGATATATGTGAAAAAAGTCCCCCTATCTGCCAAAGGACCATGTCTTAATCATGGTACAGCTGTGGCTGTGTGTGTACCTGTGTGATGTACGGACAGGGAGATGGACACGCTGAAATGCCAGAGACGTGACAAACATTCGAATAAATAAAAACCGAAGAAGGGAGCGAGAGAGATGGGGGAAGGGGAGATTTGGGAGCAAAAGCATGAGGGAAACTAAACCGGGCGATAGTTTCTCTATTTTTGTTGTCTTTTGTTTCGGAAACCCAAGTCGTGAAGTGAGTTATGGCAATAATGAGACATGCGTGTCCTGCAAAAGCGAACTATGTGAAGAACAAATATATTTCCACGCATTTTTAACTCTTCTCCTGAAATAAGAAAATTTATAATTTTCCCATAGTAATCACTTCATTGTACACATATTCCATGAAATATTACGGATTCAGTATCAAGCTCTTCAAGAATGTCTTCTTGGGCCTATTCCGAAACAGTTATATGCAAAAAACAACTTTTCCCTTGTACCCAAAAATCATCCTCTGAAGCACATCAGACAGTAGAAGTAACAACCACGCTTCGTTTATCCATACAACAATTAAGAAACACCACTTCCTAAGTTTCTTGATCGGGTCACTTAATCGCCGGCGAAACAAACCCTCTTCTCATACGATAGGGAGTTAGGTGCTTTCAGGAGCCAGTATGAAAACTATGGAAGTGTTGACATATTTTCCAGCGATGACAGAGTCCCTATACAGACTTAAATACCACCTTAGTATGTGTGTCCATTTCCCCTAGATTCCAACACACTGCACCTTCCCTAGTTGTATGAAGGGCGTTATCATTATAGACAAGTTGAAAGCAAAGAGCGTCTACAGAATAAACAGATAATCGATTTTGTGCCCAATATTAGATTGGGGACCCTTTCTGTTTACATACCAATCATCTTGTTGTCTAGCAGATCTGACCACACACCTGACTATGTAGGCAGCAAGCTCCCACGAGAGGTTGTTAACTGTCTACCAATTGACATGGTGTGATACCTTCAAAACTTGAACTATTATCAACATCGCTAGGGTTGCATATCTGTCTTTCTTATTTTCAACACAAAAAAAGATGACCCTGGCAAAGGAATTCTCAACGTATGCAATTACTTTTCACAATCCATCAGGGCAATAATTTACGCCATAAACATTATTATTCACTGCCAAAATCTTTCCCAGAGAATCCTTCAATATTTTGATATTTTCCTCTCTATTCTAATCCCTTCCATTGTTTTCTCAGGTAAGAATATAAAATTGCGCCATTTTCTCTGTAAGGGTACGGTTACAATGTGCAAGCAGATGTATCCAGAAAGCTGTTACTAACCATGGACAGCTCGGCATTACTTTTCCCCAAAACAGCAGCAATGTACAATCTTACAGTTTTATCTCATACAAATCGCCATTGTAATTTGTTATCACCCGACGTAAAAGTGTAATGTAATTTGGTACTTTGAAATAATTATATTCCTTTCTTAATATTTTACTTATTTCTTTTTAGTGGCCATTCAAAAAGTTAGCACGAGTTCGACTTAAAATATAAGTAAGAAAACCAAGAGCGAAATTAATTACATACAAATATAAGGTTTAAGTCAATAAGTATTTACTTATTAATTGAATATACGAGAACACAGCGGGATGTCCAACTTTAAAACAAATCTTAATTTAAACACGGAGAAAAGTAAGCTTCTCTTTTGTTCTTTTAAGCCCTTTTATATAATTCTGAATAAGTTTTCCGCTAGCTGATAAATATATTTTATTCAATAGTGCACACACACACACACACACATATGTGTGTGTGTGTGTTTTGAAAGTAAGAATAGTTTCGATCTGTACTTTACACCTTAGTAATAAAGTTCTGCCTTCCCATTACGACGTCAGGTTGGTAAACGCAAATTTTCGAATCTCAATGTACTATGTACTACCAAATACAATTAATACAGAACATCACTGATAAATCACTGGCCAAAAAGACTGCAAAGGGAACGCAACTGAGTCTTCCGTTATGCAGCACGTATAGTAGTTCATCCTGCTTTTTGCATCCGCATTTCGTACATTAATACACACGACTGACAGGATATCTCTGAGGTACAGATTGAAACAACTTGCTTTAGAAAACAGACCTATTCATTTTGTGTCCTGATTTTGCTTTAAGAGAAGTTTACTAACAAAATAACTTTCTTCCCAGAAATTACTCTGCTCGGATGTGTTAGTTATGTTTCACAACTAAAATAAAATTGAAAATATGCTTTATTGGGAGTGGCAAACAGCAGGTCGAAGTAGTAGCAGGTCACGTTAAATAATGTCAAGGCAGGAAAGTGCACTCGTAATAAACGGAAAAATATCGGGTGTATAACGTTGAAGACTTGGTCAAACGAAGCGTTCTAAAATTATAGGTGTAAAAGGAAATTAATTCCTATACAGGTCTGGACAGTCCCTCAGGGTAGCAGGAGGTTGGGGTTCTCAGATTTCCAGACAGGTGGTACATGAAGGTGGAAAGGATGTCAGCCGTACGTACTGGTCACCTTCCTGGTACTCATTCCTCTTAAAGGCTGAGTCGATCCTAGGGCAATATTGTGGGTAGAAGGACCCAGTCGAGAATTAAACCTACAACATTCCTGCTCGCAGCTCAGTGTCTCAACCTACTGCGCTACATCATGCCCCAAAACTATAAACATATGTCTAAATTAATTCAAAATTCATAAATATTTCCATCAATGCTTTTAAATTGGCTTTTTCAGATTATGGCGACGTTCGAAAAACACAATTACCAAATGAAGAATAACTTAATTTCTATTTTTTTCCCCAAGGGATGGCTTAGTGTCTGTAGGCCACTGTAGTGTAAACACTCCTATTTAATAGCTGAAGAATAAGAGACCAACTTGATATCACAATATATTAAGTTTTATTTCACTTCTTCTGTGCTCAACATGTTTCGGACATTAATACATCCACCATCAGGAGCCTGCGACTTTTCTATTGTATCACCACATTGGTTGTGTGTTCTTGTTTCGATGTGTGTTGGAGTTTCGTTGTGGCTGGTTTGGGGTGGTATCCGTGTGGCAGGCTGAATCCTGCCACATGGATACCACCCCAACCAGGCACACTGAAACTCCAACACACATCGAAACAAGAACACACAACCAATGTGGCGATACAATAGAAAAGTCGCAGGCTCCTGATGATGGATGTACTAATGTCCGAAACATGTTGAGCATAGAAGAAGTGAAATAAAACTTAATAAATTGTGATATCAAGTTGGCTTCTTATTCTTCAACTATCACAATGATGCACGGTCCACCATATATAAGATTTTCTCCTATTTAAATACAACTTCACGGAAGACACAAAGAGGGGTCTGTCATGAATGTTGCAATGCGAAGTAAAGTTAGGGTGGGTTGGATAGCCTCTGCAATAAGGTAATTTAAAGAAGGAAGGAATACGATTCCTGAGTAGACGTACAGTTGAGTGGACGGATAATGCTATGCATGTTTAACTGCAGATATACAGAGTTCTGATTTACCACCTTCACATTTTCGTCACTCTAAAGCTGAAACACATTCGATAAAACAAGAGGGCTCCAGAGCATGTCTTGCCAATGCTTGAATATGGAAAAATGACTGTCGTTGTCAGGAATCGAACCCCGCCCCTCCAGCCAGAAGCCAGGATATTCTAACTGAATTATCCCAATGCACAAAGTGTTTTAAAGCGTGACTGAGCAGGACCGAGTACTGCAGAAAGGTTGGCGTTATCGATCGCAATGCAGCAACGGTGTCGTCCGCTCTACGGAGAGCAACCCAGTAAAAAAAAATCCCTATATAATACAGATTGCTAATGTGCACTCTATGAGAGGGATTCTAGATTATGTCACTGGATCGCGTTTTAAGATGCAGATGAAGGCTTGTTTATGAGTGAAGTTACAGCATGGAACCAAACAGAACAATAGGTCGAATCGCGCATGCGCTGTGTAGCTCGTCTGTAATGCTACTTTCATGATTTACTGTTTTAGTTCTGTGTTACACTCTGTTTATATTTAGAATACGGAGCGTTGTAGGCGCTGAGGAAAATAGTTTATGTATAATTTTACTGTTAGATATTAAGGAAGCATTTACAAAAAAGTATCGGAGAAATATTATTGCTGCAATTATATTACTTAATTTAAGTAACGCGCATAATAAGAGAGATTTTATTTCTTTCCATTGCGAATATATTTTTATTTTTTGAAGAATAACAATATTTATTACTCCTCATTTGTGAATCCCTTATTTTTCAGGTTGCTCTCCAAAAATTTAAAGATCAAGATATATAGAACTATAATTTTGCCTGTTGTTTTGTATGGGTGTGAAACTTGGTCGTTGATATTGTGGGAGGAAAGGAAGCTGAGGGTGTTTTAGAACATGGTGTTGAGGAGATTATTTGGATCTAGGAGCGACGCGGTAAAGGGGGAATGGAGGAGACTGCATAACGAGGAGCTAAATGATTTGTACTCCTCACCCAATATTGTGCGGGTGATAAAATCGAGAAGAATGAGATGGGCTGGGCATGTGGCGTGTATCGGTGAGGAGGGAGTGTATAGGCTCTTGCTGAGGAAACCGGAGGGAAGGAGACCACTGAGGAAACCTAGGCGTAGATGGGTGGATAATATTAGTATGGATCTCCAGGAGGTGGGATGTGGGTATATGGACTAGATTGGGCTGACCCAGGATAGAGACAGTTGGTGGACGCTTGTGAGTGCGGTAATGAACCTTCGTGTTCCGTGAAATGCGGGGAATTTCTTGACTAGCTGCAAACCAGTTAGCTTCTCAAGAAGAACTCTGCACCATGCAGTAAGTAAACACAACAGTATTTTTAATACGACGTTATAAAGTTGTGTATTTACAGTCGAAAATTAATTTATGAAATAAATTTCTTTAAGAGAAATTCTAAGACTGTGGAATGAATATTGTGAGATATAAATAACTGGGATTTGTCATAGTGAATTTATGAAATTTCCGTTATGTTTCTTTACACAAACTCTTAATTTTATTATCCTAATCAGGTTTCAGAATGTCTCAGTCGCTGTTGTAATAACCTAACAAAACTATAGAGGGCAGAGTATGCGAAGCATTGCATTCATACGGTGTGCAACTCCCCAATCACATTTTTCTTTGACGCTAATGCTACTGTCCTATTACCGCAACGAGACGAAAGGGGTTGAAGGGGGAGGGTGGTTTTGGGTTGTATATGTTTCGGCGGAGGGTGGGTGAGGTTTTGGTGGAAATGAAAAGAGAGAATATAGCTACGACAAGGGTTCATAATCCAACCACCATTACACATTACTTGGTGAGCAACCATGTACAGCTATTCGTCAAAATTAATTAAGTCATTATCTCTCACATGCAAAAAACAGAAAGACTACCCCCTCCCCGTATCTCACATACACATATACGTAAAACTAAGTACAGGGTTAAAGGTACGAAAAACGCATTCTCTCCTACTGTTGGTATGTATGTCTGTCAACATTTTTTTATTCTGTATCCAGTATATGCGATCCGCATAGAGAATTATACTAGGTAATGAAATCATCAATTTACATTTTTTTTGGTGGGGAATACTGGTGTATGTGTGGGAGAGGGATGAGGGTGTGATAGAGAAAGCTCAGGGTGACTGTGAATATACTGAACAAGAGACAGTGAGACTTTCTGGTCATACTGCCTAATCATGAGGACTTAAAGGAAATAAAGTCAACGTATTTGTATTAGGATTAAAATTAAAATAGACTGTAACTTTAATGTGTAATATTTACAAGGAAATTTGTCCTTCCACGTGCCACCAAAATATGCGGCATTATATGGCTAACCAATTTTAGTCTTGGCATTCCATGGCGGTGAGTGACAAGCTTCACGCCCTTGACGTCTTAACCCCGGTTAGAGACTCTATCCACTCACTACACGTTTGAGACGACATTAATCTTCTACCTCTGATGGGAATTGACCCAAATTTCCTGATTTGCCGTTCCGTAGTCTAGTTAATGCAAGGATACACAATGCTTTACCCCAGTTCCTTTGTTTAATAGGCATACAGAAGTTCCAATAAAAATGGGTAATATAAAAATCCTAAGAACTTAATATTAAACTAACACTCTCAAAAAATTAAACGATATACAGATACACAACAGTTTTCCTAATCAATGGCTCGTTTAAATTAAGGCAGTTTTTTTTTCCTGTGGCGCTGCGGTCCAACACGGGCCATGGCCTTCTCATTCTTGAGGTTTCTAGATCACACACAGCGACGTATCACAGTCGGTAGGACTCCTCTGGACGAATGATCAGCTCGTCGCAGAGACCTCTACCTGACAACACACAGCACTTACAACAGACAAATATCCATGCCCCCGGTGGGATTCGAACCCACGATCTCAGCAGGTTAGCTGCCGCAGACCTGCGCCTTAGGCCGCGTCGCTACTGGGACCGGCAAAGTAAGGCAGTAACAAGTCAGAATTCACTGAAAGTGATTTAACTTTCAGTACAGAATCTGACACATTCCCCCACTCCTAATTTAAAATCAAATATTCAAAGCTGTACGCTAGGTTTACAAATGCATGTTTGGTTAAAACGATATTCATTCCTAATAAGTAGGTACGAGTGCACTAAAGTGGGTTCCAAATAAGTAAAGGACGGATCAGTTCAAGTGAAAAACGTAGTATTCAAAGGCAGAGACATAATTCCCTTAACGTAAATAACATATTCGATTCTCATTCCACAGAGACAGTCTTTGTTGAAATTTGTTGAATTTCAACTTCAGTGTTATATGTGTTTAGGGATTCTACACGTTGTCTCCTGCGTAAGGCCATGTAAAAATAGGTCTTGATGTATTAGTGATGTTAGGTGAATATCGTTTTAGACAAACGTGTGTACACGAAAGAAATTTCGAGGAAGGCATTTCTTAACCTTTTGACGCCTAATGATGACTATAGTAGTCGTACCGCACCGCTAACCTCTAAACGTTTCATTTTATATATTTATTCAAAAAATATAGGTACTGAATATTTTAAACACGGTATATACTCTGCGTTCTTTCCTCTTCAAAATGCAGTTTGTTTCATATATCTAACGTATTTGTTTCCCGTATTATTCGCATTTTATATACAGGGTGTGCTAAAATTAAAAAAAATAATTCCGGCTCCAAAAGGTTAATCATCCCCATTTTAATAATTTAATGACAGAGCCTGCTGAGTAGAATTCCGTTTCAAAGTAGCAACTTTCATTTCGGCATATAATGTTATGTAATGGTACTTTTTAAAAATAACATTGCAGTCCAAATGGATACAATCCGCAGTCTGATTACTATGCATTCATTATTATTGCTGTTATACAACTTGAGATTGGGGTAGCTCAGTCGGTATACTACGGGCTGGACGGTCCGGGATCGAATCCCGGTGGTGACGAAATTTTTCCCCCGTCCAGACTGGCCCTGGGGCCCACCCAACCTCCTGTAAAATGGGTACCGGGTCTTTCCCGGGGGTAAAGTGCGGCCGGGGTTTGCTGGTGACCACTAACCCCCTTCTAGTGCCGCTGTCATGGAAGAGTAGAGTTATATCTCTACCCATCCTCTGGACCACACCGGACCTGTAACGAGATCACTTTGCCTTTACCTTACAACTTGAAAGTGATGGAAACCACCTGACCCAGCCACGTGACATTGCAGAGGATTGGCTGCATGCTTTAAGAGCGTCTTCGATAACTATAGAATGCGCGGCTTTTCTACTGATATTCGGTCGTCTGATTCCCTGCCTATAACATCCGTCTCTTACTCATATTTTCTCAGGCTATCAGGCGCCTATGCCTTTCAAAACCTTAGGAATTGATGGCATTCCTGCATGTAATATAACGTTTTGTTTGGATATTTTAATACCGTTCTTCAATTTATATTCAATGTTACTTTATAACAGCGATTTTCCTTACCGTCTGGAAGCAAACTGCTGTGGTCCCCATTTTCAAAAAAAAAAAAGGAAAGACTACTTTGATGAACAATTGCAGGCCTATCTCTATTCTCATAATTTTTTCCAAAATATTCCAAATTATCCTAGATGAGCACGTATCAAACCTTTCGAAGCCCAAATTAAATCCCCGTCAGCACGAATTCATTAAATCTAAACTCAAAACCACGAATCTTTCTGCTTATCTTCACCTCATTCCTCCCGCGGTTCATTCCCAACCTCAGGTAGATGCCATTTATTTCGATTTTAGCAACCCTTTCCATCTAGTTCCGCATGCATTCCTTCTAAGTAAGCTTGATGATATCGGACTCTCTCCTTCTTAAGTTACTTGGTTGCGTAGGTAGCTGGCCAACAAACCAAATGTGTTTCGTAAATTAGTTCAGTTCGTTTTGTATATTTTGAGCTAGTTTAAAAATTTGCTCTGTGTTGTTAAATAAGTAAGTTAATAAATGAGAAACTATTATTATTATTATTATTATTATTATTATTATTATTATATACGACATTTTATGGGTCTGACAGCACAGAGAAGAAGCTAGTGTGCTTTCTGGGTTTAAGATCCGCTTTAAGAAATATGATAACACAGATGGGCTGGCTGCAGATACTCATTGCTAAACGAAGACTTGTAGTTCGCATTAAGAATACAAAAACTTGTTATTAAATGTCTATCAATAGACGCCGAGTATGGAAGTTTAACCTTCTTGCCAGCAACGTGACAGATCATTAGTGTATTCTGCTCTGTATATCTTTAATAAATTTTGTAGTGTTCTTCCTCAGCAGCTCCAAGAATGATGCCAGGATTATTTCTTAAAACAATCCACAGTTGCTTCTTCAACGTCTTTTCCGATTCAAAATTTTGTACAATGAAATATTACAATACCTAGAAAAGGTAAAGAAGGGACTTTTAAACATAATCATGAAGCTGAAAAATTAGGAAATGTGTACATGTCACTATTACAATGTTTTTGCCTTTCTGCAAGGCTGGCGAAACACAGAAATTGAACTTCCCCCAAATCATAGCAACAGCCATAAAAAAGAAAGTAGTAAGAAATGCGCTTGTAAGCTTAGTATAAAAGAAAAGAAGATTAATGTAGGTACAGATTGAATGCGATCAAACACGCAAAGATGAGTGTTGGATTCTGGTACAAAGATCGTGAAATTGTATGACAAAGCAAAAATTTAAATCTGTCGAGATTTTTCCATAAAATATTCCAGTATCGTATAATACAAGCACGCACAGAAATAGGTCAAAGGGCGGAACAATTTTACTAGCCGATCTGCAGGGATGTTAATAAGCCTAATGAAGTATCAATAAATAAGACATGGCCACAAAACAGGAAGTTTGTTCTTTACCCTGTAGTGATTAATCCTGGAAGTTTTGTTTCACAATCCTTTTTGTTAAATTCGAGCGAGATTATTTTCCTTGGAATGCTAGACCCTGAAGACGGTACACTATGATCATTCTAAACGTTAGAAACTAATAGATTATTGATATACTGTCACGTCCAAAGGGTCTTGCGTCTTCTTGCTGACTATAACTACGCACGATTAGGCAGACAGATAGCTTATTGGTGACAGAAAAGAAGGCAGGCAGCCCACAATACACCGTCAGCTGCTACTGTGGTTCGTACATAAACAGAAATATTGCATTAAATTTTCGTCGTGGTTTCAGGAAGCTTTGTATAACTGCAGGAGGACCGGACTGGAACAGCACAGCGAGCGATGGGAACCCGCGAGATGGGCGGTTGCGGGGAGAGAGGACACGTGGGTCATAGAGTACACATCCGTGTCATACTGATGAGCCCTCATATTTCGTCCAGGATTAAAAAAAAAATACTTTTTGGGGGAGGAGAAAAGTGGGGGGGGGGGGCGAATTGAAGAGAACAGGCAGAAAGGGGTTCGGGATTTGAGGTCCTGCGTCGTCGCCATTTGTAAGTTTCAGTTGTCTAAAACAACGCAACAACACTAGCGTGTCGTAATAATGATTGTCGTAATGGTGATGGTGGTCGCAACCCAAAAGATTCTGATCGTGTGGGCAGAAAATATCTGTTATATTGCGCTTTCTTTTCCTCACATTTGCAACTAGATTGGGGTATCTTCCTTTCTGACTCCGTACTTAGAGCTACACATATTAGATCATGAGTCCCAAGAGGGACCCTTGGGCTTCGATAAAAAGATGAAATATCTGACTGACCATCAGCCGTAACATGGTCATGGAACACATGAAGATAAGATATGGTGGGAGGAGCAAATGGTGGAGGAAAAGAAGGAAAACAGAAAACAAATATAAGGTAAGTGGCAGTAAGAAGATGAAAATACACAATGAAGAGGAAGAGAAGTGGGAAGGGAAAAGACATGGGATGAGTGAGAATGAAAAGATGCAAAGAAAACGAAAAACTAGCGTATGATTTAGGAAGAGGACGAAATGAGGGAAAGGGAAACGTAATAAAATTAATATGAAAGAAACTGCGAGAGAAGGACGGAAACGAAACAAATAGAAAGGAAAATAAGACGGAAAATGAGTGAATAAGGTTTTTATTTGTAGACTATTATCCTCAAAGTTTCACAATTAAGAATATCAGTCCTTTATAAACAGACTTATTCATTACAAACTGGGTTTAAAGGGGTAAATCGATCCTTAAAGGGCTCTTTTTGGAGAATCATCATCTTAGGATTCATAACTGCAGTTTGAACGTACGATACAAACCCCTGCGCGAAGTCAAGGTCACATTCCGTGTTATAAACTATGTTCAAACAGCTGACACCTGCTGCCGTCTTGTGGTGCAGCTTCACCTCAAAACACTGTACGTAAGTTTTGATGTCATGCTGACCGTGCATCTCAGTTTAGTCTTAATAATTGACCAAATTAACGCACAAATATTTTGAGTCCTCTCTCAACCTGTGCACCGGACGGTCACCTACAGCTGTGATGATACCAGATGCTGTATAATACAATTTTGACCTCCTGATGATGAGCACATAGTGCTCGAAACATGTAGAGGCATATAATAAACTTATTATAAAACAAGAATTTGTGCATTAAGTTGG
>Ga0123355_10013094_pt1 | contig 12883 bp, 6 predicted proteins | sample TergutEmb28metaG_3_FD_89872 | JGI IMG/M metagenome (GOLD analysis project Ga0123355, IMG submission 89872) | Embiratermes neotenicus P1 segment gut microbial communities from Petit-Saut dam, French Guiana - Emb289 P1 | ecosystem: Host-associated > Arthropoda: Insects > Digestive system > Gut ...
GAGCAGCTGCTTTGCTTTGTTTCTAGTATAAGACTGATGTTTCTGACGTGTTCTATATTTCGCAAGCAATATTGCTGTATGAAATTGGAAGAATGATAATAAATGTATGTATGTATGTATGTACAATATATTAAAAATGTATTTTAAAATTTTGACACTGTACTGTGCAAATGTAAGATTTTCTCTGGCTGCACTATCTCCTTGTGGTAACATTGTCTGTTATGCTGTCTCACACCTAAATGATTAGGCTACATGTTGGATGATATGGGATTTGAATACCTGTCTGAACAAAATGTTCAGACTTGCTCCAGGGCCCACTTAGTCTCCTATTCCATGGATATCAGAGGCTCTTTTGCCAGGGTAAAATGGCCAAAGTGTGAACCTAACCACTCATCTCAAACCAGTGCCAAGGTTAAGAAGAAGTGCAGCTCTCCCTTACATGCCTGCATGGTGTGAATAGGGTTAACTTTATCTTTTACCTTTTTATCTCTCACTTACAGACAGCCGTTTCAACTTCTGTTCTGCATACATAAATGTGAGCTGACACTGACCAGAGGAAGGGCGGCAATACACATCGCATTTTTGCACTGTGTTAAAAGCAACTTCTTCTCCAAATAGTAAAGCACAATGTTTTGTTTTGAGTTGTCAGACTATTACTCTAAATGTGCAAATTTTATTTATATGCAAATTAAAGAAGCACATCACTTCTTTAAAGGGGTTGAGTTCAAATTACAAACTCTACTGATTTATTGATGCATGGCATCCGGTCTTACCAATGATGGAGCACCTTGGTCAGGAACTGCCAAACTTCATCAATTAGTGATCACCCATACTTAAAAACCATCATGCAAAATGCATTTGTTTCCTGAAATGTTCTCCCTTATGAGGCCCTTCTACCACCAACTCTTCCCCAAGCAGCTAACGTTTAAACAGTCTTTCACAAATCTTCAGTTCTGAAAGGAAATTGAAACCAAAGTAGAACTGCTACATCCCAGCTGGAACAGACTATAAATTATGCCCGTTTTTTATATGTTACTATATTATCACTCACTATTGCTGCATTTGGTGGTTTTGTTGTAAACTAATGTCCATACAGGAATATCCAACTTTATTCATTATTCTTTACATCTTTAACTCATTGCCTTGGTTTTGCAAGAAGTATAATACTTTCCAATACCGATTCTCTAATTTTAGGCTCTTGTGACCGTGCATCATGAACACGGGGCGAACAGAGAGGAACCAACAGGATGCAACTAATCTGATGTTTATTATCCAACTTCTATCTCAACATGTTTCGGGCATCATTATGCCCATCATCAGGATAAGAAGACCGTGTACTACTGCATGTGGTGTTCTGCACTGGTTGTGCTGGCTGTGGTTGTGTGGAGCTGGGACGCGGGCTGTGTGCACTGTGTGAAAGTTACTGTGCCCACAGTGCACACAGCCCGTGTTTCAGCTCCACACAACCACAGCCAACACAACCAGTGCAGAACACCACATGCAGTAGTACACGGTCTTATTCGCCTGATGATGGGCATAATGATGCCCGAAACATGTTGATAGAAGTTGGATAATAAACATCAGATTAGTTGCATCTTGTTGGTTTTTCTCTCTCTTCACCGATTCTCTCTTTGTACCGCATGTTTTTGGGATGGAACAAGTCCTGTCACATTACACTTCTGCGTGGATCTGATATCTAGTGACAGAACCATGAATTTCAGTACTCAATTATTTTATTCTTATGCAAAATAATGGAGTGGGCAAACTTCATCCACAGATGTCTGCAGCACTAGAATACTCTTTTCATCATCCACAATAATTTAATGTTCTGCACATTACAGAAAAACCAGAATTCCATTCTTTATTAGACTGTAAATGAGGTGCTTTACTATGCAGACATCTACTGTATGAAGACTTGAATCTTTTAACCCAGTTTTGAAAAATGGGCTAAAAAGGGTTTCAAAATCCTCTGCTCCTCTGGCTCCCAGCAATTTCATTTCGTTGGGCAAGAAATTTGTACACAAGTGGCACCTGCAGCATGCCCATCCTGTATTGTGGATGCTTTATAAAAGTAGAGTCTGTGAATCCGGTACAATGCAGGAAAATGTATATGAAATTAATAGGAGACACAGAGGTGCCAAAACTCTTGCCACACAGTTAGATGATAAAAAATAAAATAGTACTTGTATGCTCCTCATATGTTATGTTAACTGTTATAGTAACAGAGGCTGCAAGTAGTAACTAAAAGCATTTTAAGTACTACGTTCCAAAGATGTTTACAGACACCTCTTTATTTCTAGAATTTAATAAAAGGATACTTGGTTCAGAACTGTCAGCATGCATATGAGCCATGAGTTCCTGCAGTTGTGTTCGATGGCACTTAAGAACCCATGGGTTGAGGGCTGTCTCCTTTTTGATTCCCATATTTTCAGAAGTCCCTGCTTCAGGTTGGTCCTCATGAAACAATGCTTTTACATTGCTGTCGACTTCAATACTACCAGAGCGACGCATACGAATTCTACTGCTGTGGATTAAAACGAGTCTGTGACTACAGTCTTTCTTTAAGTCACCACTCAGGTAACATAAAATATCTGCAAACACTTACCAGGAATGCTGCCTTACAGATTTCACACTATTAAAAGTTTCATGTCCACAGATGGGGTAACAGTACGTTCTGCATGCAAGTTCCACTTCAAGTGTTCCTGTGAGGAGACATTCTCGGTAAGTGCCCACAGCCATAACTGAGTTACTGAATGAAATATTAGTAATTTGATAATGGCTAACAAACCTACAGTACACATCGCACCTTTTGTCATTTGATTGTATTGGTTTGTAGCATGCTGGAGGTGTAGCAATGAGAGTAACATATCCTCCTTCTTCTTGTACCACACGAACTTTAACAACACCATAAAATTTCGGAGTAAATTTGCGCATAGAATCAGGCACGGTTTCATAGAATTGGAGTTCTCTAGGAACAATTGGTTTGCATACAGTTGCTTGGTCCAGACACAGCATCGATGAATGTCCTCCAACCTGATGTATGAACGGCTCCAACTAAAACACATTTTAGCTATGACAACACTTCAGTCATACAGAAATCCCTGTCTTTACTATATTCCTGACGAAAGAATTGACACTGACAGGTGCACCAGCTTTGATGTCAGCAATGATACTTACATGAAAGTAACTGTTCTCTGACGAGGATTCCATCAGCTATGATACCATATATATATCGGAATATTTATGCCCAGATTATTAAAGAAATCTTAAATGCTCCAGTGTTACTTGGTTTTGACAGGCCCAAATTAATCAAACTGAGCAGTAGATGAAGGTGCAAAAAATCAATAGTAAGTTCATTCATGAAACTGTGATTCACTTATGAAGTAATACTAAAGAATAGCATTTAAAGTACTATTTATTTTTAAATTCTACTGGCGGCAATTCAATCCACAAATTGCATGCAGTAACAAATATTATTCGAAGACCATTACTACTTAATAACAGTCACCAAATTTGTCAAGGCGACGTCTGCTAGTATACGTAGTCCAATGCATGTGCTGTACTAGTTAATATTCATCATTACAGCATAAGATAAAATAATATAATTTCGTATGTTTTATATACACATCTTGACTGATCTACATGTAAAGTTTGGGTCGCATTACCTTTGTCATGCGAACTGCACTAGCCACATATCTTTAATATGATGATAACATTCAACTTGACTGCCCAACCTTGCGCGCAGACAGCCTGGCCAGCTGATCGACTGATCATTTCATTAACTTACCAGCAGGCAAACAAGATGGACGTTAATATGGTTGTATATACGTAGTCTTTGGATAAAGGGTACTGATTTCAGTGCTCATTCTTCTGATTGATCATTTTTGTAACGTGTTGTGTCTGTAATTAACAATTGAATTTAAGTAAATGGCTTTAAGTTTGCAAGATATATTACAGTAAGTCATTATGGCGGGCGACAAGCTATTACAACGGTGAGAACATACCGGTTAATATTCAGTATTTCTAGTGGAAATCAGATTTGTGCAGTTTCATACTTGTCACATAATTTTAATAACTGGAATTTGGATCGCCATGGTGAAGGAGAAGCCGAATTCAACTCGCATATATGACGAAGAAGGATTTAGAAGACGGGCAGCTTGTATCTGCGTAAAAAGTGAGCTGGAAAAAGAGGTATGTAACATGACATGACCAGTTATTAGAGCTGTAATTTTTAGTAATATTGTGTATTACGCTTTGCTTCATTAATGCTAGTTTGTTTCGGTTAAAAGGCAAAACTAAAGGTACCGCAGAATGTTGCAAGAAAGCACAACCCGTTCGTTTGCTTGAGAGCACGCGTGTAACGCATGGCGTACATGAGCTTCGTGTTAGGTACCGGTTCAATGAGCGCTACGGCGGCAGTACGTACATATGAAATCGCCTCGTTTCGGTGACTTGGTTTTCTGATGAATCAAAAGCGTGTCACTACACGAGATAGTGTGATATTGATGTACAGGTTGACTGTAAAAAGGGGCGGAGTCCAAAGACGTATTGACCTACCATACTGGGGCCTGTTTTTAATGGGTACACCCAAGGTATATCATAATGTAAACATGTAATAGATGCGGCCAGGGTTAGCCATATTTTGTTATTGGTCAGGCTATAAAGAACATTATATCTCAGTATAATGGTGGTGGTATTCTTAAAACTCTTAAACGCCGAGCACACATATCTTTGGATAGTATCTAGTAAATCGATACTCTGAAGGCCTCTTTAAAGTAGTGGTAATTAATGCAAATTTAAATATAAATTTCGGAGGAAAATTTGACTGTTGTATTACGTAAACATCAGACAAGTGTTAGTTTTAAAATAGAAAATTGCATTACAGGAAGTATGGCATGAAGTTGAAATGATATTGCATGTCCTATACTAAAATAATTAAATTAGACAGAATTAAAGGCCTCATTATTGACTCCTTTTTTATAATCTACAGTTTTAATAATTTGTATTTACTTTCTAACCCATTACAACCCTCATAACAGTGGAATATCAAAAAATGAAAGGGTTAGACTATTTCATTGTGAACTGGAGTCGTGACCAATTATTCTTTCTGTATTATTGTGAATAGCATTGGAATGCAGTATTCTCATATTTCAAAGTGATGTCACTAATATGTTGCATATTCTGTGAGAGTTCAAGAGCTTTTTTTTATTGGATGTAGTACCTGTTATTTGAATGCCATTTTTCTAACTGTGAAAATGGTTTTGTGTTCAGTTGTATTTTTGTTTCCATGTGACCATTTATGACCCTGGTTATATTGCTTTGGATTTGAAAAATTTTCAGTATATGTTCTTGATAAAACAATTCAGTTTAATGTGAACTTGGGGCCAAATTCAGTGAAGTTGTGACCTATTCCAAGCCTGGTTTGTTAGAAGGTATGCATTTCAGCAGCATTTTATTTCTTAAACTTCAGAGACATAGGAGCTTTTTTGTACTTTAGTACAGCTGAACTTCATTTATTGTTCTTGCACGTAGTCTGTTTTGGGGTATCTGATAATTCATAAATTATTTTTCTTATTATAATACATGAATCAGGCTGCAAAGTGCCATGTTCCACAAGATTACAGTGACATCGTAAGATAAATATAGAAGTACATATACATATCAGGGATACTGTAACTTAAGATCTGATGGTTATGTTAGTTTAATTCTCAAGAGAGGTTCCTCAGTCCCTACAGACAAATGCTGGAGTAGTCCTTTAAAATAGGCCTTGTCTGCCAACATCCACATCCTTTCACAGTCATTAACAGTCTGTTATTTAATGTTATATAACACACAAAAGGTTTGTTCAAATACCCAAAAAAAAAATCAGTTTTGCCACTTGGTGTGTGGAGGCAAAATGTAAGAGAACTTCTGTTTTGCTGTTTGCAAGTTCCTGAACTGCAGATGGTGTTATGAAAAAGTCAAGAATGACGCATCATGCCATATGTTATTTGATCACCAGACAGTGTTTACAGCTGGTGGATTGCAGAATTATCTGACTTCATATTAACTTGGCTGTATCAGTTTTGTCATATGACATTGCTGGCATAGGGAGATTAAGTCCACCATGTGTTTTCCATATGTTCTCTATTGATGTCATATTCTTTTAAAGTGATAAAACAAAATATTATACTTATGTATGAAGTGGTGCTGTATGGAGCTTTTACACTCCATGCATTTTCATTCCGGTCCATGACTAAAAACAAGACACTTTTTGTATTCAAATGTTATCATTATTCATTTAATGGCATTTTTACTTATTTTACCACCTCTTTGTTAAATTTTAAATGATTTTCGCATCGTGAAATATTTCTTAGCCAAAACCATTGCAACTGAAGCTTAAGGTAATATGTAACATTACCAGACATGGGAACTGGGCAGCAAGGCCCAGTTTCTGTCTGGCCATTGCATTATATCCAGTTTTCTTATGACATTGTCCTTTGCTGTATAAAGTAATATGGCATGGGTTTGTGTGACTGTACTGTAGTAAGTTGTCATATGAATTGTTGTTTCGTCTAAGATCTGTTCATTGTTGTTTCATTCTGCCATAATTTGTAGAGTGTACTTTAGGTGGTGTAGATTTGGCAACAGCAACCTGTGGGGCCAAGCTTCAGTTGCTATGGCTGCTGCAATAGTTAACTTGTTGTCAGGAATCACGATGTTTTCAGAGCATGTGTGTTTTTAGCTACATCCCTCACTCTTGACCATTCACACATGTAATCGTATTGAAAGTAACTTTTTCCTTAGGTCACATGTTCTTAAAAAGGCATAAGGACTGTATGTTCCTCCAGCTCCTGTTACGTGCAGTGAGGTGATGTGAATTTCATTCTATCACCAACTAGAGACAATGTGCTGACCCTGTAGTCACCAGACAATGTCTCTAAATTTGCATTGATTTTAGGAACTCTGGTCATGACTTTGGTCTAAGCTTCCTGAGCACTGATTGAAGTAAGAGTTAGTGTGTGAAGTTCTTGACATTCAAGAGCATTTCCTTTGTTTGGGTACTGCAGATGTGCTGTGGGCACAAGTTGGTTTTTGTGTTATGGAAATACTGTATATAATGTGGTGTAATGATCTGAAATTGAGGTTTTCCACGCTGTCTCTTGCCATATTTATTGATTGTTTTGTTAATATATTCTCTTAGACAGAATTACAGAGTCCATCATTTGTGTGTATAGTTTCCTATGGTAATGTCACAGCTGTCTGATAGACTGGAGCTACATTCCCTAGTGTTCAAAGATACATAACAAATACATGAAGCATACTTACTCACTGTTAGTGCCATATGTATACCAGGCGAACAGGAAAATTCAACGTTAGTTACATATTTGTGTATGGTTAAATGGTCTAGTGGTTTTGATGAGGGGTTCTGTCATTATTTTCATGGCTCACGGTGCTTTATTTTGAACAAATACAGTTTGGGAGCATTTGTGTAGTTATATTCACCAGTAACAGTTTGTGAGGAGGAAGACAGTGTATTTTTCTGCCAGTGTCTGAGGCTTTCCTTAAGCTGATGTATTAACTCTGAGGGTGCAGTGCCATTAATACTGAAGCTGACCACTGAATATAATTTTGAGCACTTCAGCAACCACACCGCCCCCTAAACCTTCACAGCCTACAATAATATAAACAGCCAACTAGATGCAACAACAACAAATTCTATTGATAATTACAATCAGCTCAACATGTTTCAACGATGCTGCAGCATCATCGGTGCATTATACCACAAGCTGTAAACACAGTCTAGTACTCCTGAGGATGAGCGAAATTATCGCCCCAAACATGTTGAGCTGATTGTAATTATCAATAAAATTTGTTATTGTTGCATCAAATTGGCTGTTTATATTACTGTATCAGTGATGCACGGTCACACAAACATCAAACTTCACAGCCTACTTTTCTAAGATAAATTTTTGTGTTATCCTACCATTATTCTTCCTGATCTTCCGAATTTTCTGCTTCCAAGAGGTTTTCCTGTCTAAATTCTGTAACCATTCCTCATCTGTAATATTCTTCGTATGTACCCAGCCCATCATAGTTTCTTAGTTTTGTGTACCTAGAATTACTGGTTACCTCTACAGTTCATAAATCGGTGTGTTATGTGATACCCCAAATGCATCACTTACCTCATACAGACATCCAAATTTTTCCCTGGGGAATTTATTTTTTGGCATTTGTAATTGTGTTTGGGTTCGATTATGATTATATAGCGTCGGTGATAGATGAATGAATGAGTTTGAAGCATTGGTGGAATGGTACTGACAGGGAATAGCTGAAGTACTCTGAGAAAAACCTGCCCCAGTGCCACTTTATCCACCACAAGTCACACTTGGAACGATTTGGCCTCGAACCCGGAGTTCCGCAGTGACATGCCGGCCACTAATCGACTGTCCCTTGCCACAGCCCCATTTGTAGTTTATGTTTCCCCACAAAAGTAAGAGACTTCCCTTTACACCGATACATTACAGCGAGCAAAAACTGTTCTACATTTCATCATCTTCTGTGTCGCGAGAGCCTGACAATGACACACATGCCTAATGTGAACCAAAGGAAACCCCAGTTTCACAATCAATCTTGTGTGATTCCTATTTCTAACATGTAAATGCTAGAATGCTTAAAATAATGGATAAGTCTGCCTTATTCATAACAGTTTGTATCAGTTCTGTACATGTTGCAGACTGTGTTGAATATAAAGTCGCCATTTTGTGTGTTACAGTGTCTAGAGAAGTGACGAGCAACCTTCGGCCCTTGGGTCGCATGTTCAACCCCCCGCCCACTACAACCGAATTTATATCTGCGGCCCGCAAAAATTTTCGAACACAGTTAACGTATACTCTCCCCATCAGAGTGAAGGACAGCTTTTAGTGATTCGGTGAACTTCACGCACATAAACAATAATTACGTAGTAATGGGATTCGTGCATTTTGCATGGGCAAACATCGTATGCTGGAAATTTTACATTGGGAGGACTGAGAAAAATACAGAGTGATAAATGTGAACACACCCCTTACTCTTTCGGCTTTAAGTATGTTCTAGGAAGAATTAGTGCCGATGTGTAACTGGTAACATTATAGAGTGGACTTCCTTGTCCGTAAATAAATATCAATGACAACGAAACTGGGCAAGCTTCTCATTGACTTTCTTGCATTCTTAAAAAATGATGAGTCCAAAGAATTAAATTATAAGTAACGGCGGTATTAATCTTTGCTAATATTAATGGTAATTTTAGTCTTGTGATCGCTTGTATAAATTTTCCTTTGAAAGAAATAAGACTTTTACTCTTGACACTAATTTACGGCCTGCGCAGAATTTGGAGAGTTTTCAGATGGCCCTTGTGCAGTAAAATGTTTCTCTGAACTGGTCTGTAGATTCTCATAATAAAACCAACTAGATGCACTATTTTTCCCAAATTTATTTTTGGAATAAAACTCTACATGTTTCGGACAGTTCCTCTGTTCGAAACATGTAGAGTTTTATTTCAAAAATAAATTTTGGAAAATTAGTGCATCTAGCTGGTTTTATTATAAGAATTTATCAAGATGCACGGTCACCTGAACGTCAGATTCGGTCTGTAGATATAAGTGATACGTAAGTTTCTAAGAAACGTGCTGCGTCTATCTTCAGGGTGGATTAATTGGATTACGGTGGGTATAGAAACGATAAGGAGGGGGAATGGCCAGTGGTGTGGGTGGATTTGGGTTTTGGTCATGTAGAACCATGGACAGGATGGAGAGGGTTAGATCTCATACCGAGCCAATAGGAACAGAGAATTCGAAATTCGATAGCAGAGGTTTCCACCTCGTAGTCACTTCGGTATCGTCCGTAAATGTGTCATCCTGAAGATGGAGGTAACACGTCCGTCCGAAACTTCGGAATCAACCAGTATCTATGGACGATGAATGATCTTCCCCGTGCCCATAACTGGTTAGACGCTGAAGTGATCGAAATCGCCGCTGTCAAATGCACACTCGACATGGCAGGTGATCGGTAGGATCTGATCAGCAAAAGAATGAACCTCCCTCAGTTTTCGCCCCCCCCCCCCCTGCTCCCTCCCGTCTTATTTTTGCGTATCTGACTTTTTTGGGCTTTTACTATGGAACGTGTCGTCGTATAGTAAGATAAAAAAATTTTTTGACGTTTCTTTGGAATACTGCCTCCAGCTACGGGGTACTGTGAGCCTGAAATGTAATAAGGTAGAAAAATGTATTCTCCATGAATTATAAGATAGACTACAAGTAGGAAAGAACATCTTTAATACAATAAAAAGAAGGAAGGCTAACTGGATTGGTCACATCGTGTGTAGGAACTGCCTTCAAAAACACCTACTGAAGGAAAGATAGAAGGGACGGTAAGACGAGGAAGAAGACAAGCAGATACTGGTTTATCTTGAGGAAAAGAGAAGATACTGCATTTTCAAAGAGGAAACACTAGATCGCACTCTGTACAGAACTCGCTTTGGCAGTATCTATGGACCTGTCATAAGGCAGACTACGTGATGATGATGGATAAGTTAGAGTACCCCCTGTTTGTACTCCTTCGTCTCCTGACTTGCAAGGATACAGATGTAGCTGGTGACCTAACAGCAGCAGCCATAACCGTCATTGGAACCGCGGTGATCAAGATATCACTGGCTGTGTCATTGATCATCACCGACCCGGTGGTGTGTATATGATTAGGCTTAGTTGCAAAATCTAAAACCTCCGTCCTTCACAGAGACAGCCGGCTTGGAACTTTTGATAGCATACACAGGACAAAGGCCCACAGTTCAAGTGACATCTGGCATATACCAAATATTGATACCATGATAATAACAAACATGTACTGCTCCTAGTTTTGAGAATTCCATTGCCTAATCTCAAAGAAGGATTAGAAATGGTGTGTTGCGGCTACATAGAAGGGAAATGGGCGACGTTGTTATTTGCACAGACGGGTAACGGTAGCGGAGGTAAAGCGACCGGGGCGTAAAGTTGACTACTCACAACCATCTGGTGCTAGGTGAATACGTGGAGATATGCCCCCGCCGTCCCGTATGCATGAACGGTGTGATAGTGAATAAAATCGACAGGGACGGTTTTACCGTTAGGCTCATGAAGCTTTAGCTCCAGGGACCCGTCTTGCACGGGCCCGTACCAAGACTGTGGGAGGTGCCCGAAGCAATAGGTGCCGGGTCATTCCTGGGGGTAAAGTGGGCGGGGCGTGGCGTTGACCACCCATCCCATCTAGTGCCGAGGTTAAAGAAAGAGTAGAGCTATACCTCTGCTCCCCCTCTGGGCCTTCTTGGCCTGTTCTAGGGTGAATTTTACGTTTACTTTTTACTTAATTTTGTATTATTTTTCGTAAAGAGGACCCCCGAAATAGTATAAGCTTCAGGCCTCGCAAAACCTGGATCCGCTCCTGAATATGTATTACTACTACTACTACTACTAATAATAATAATAATATTTTCTCCTACGGCTCTTCTACCCGTTTCCTGGCCATGACCCCCCCCCCGCGTTCTCTTCGTCCATTCACTCCCATGTCTTGCCGCTATGTGCCAGTTTTTTCGTACTGAGCAGTTTGGCGCCATCATCCGCACGTCGTCTTCCCATCTGTTCCCAGCCTTCCGGCAGGTCATCTTCCTCCGAGACTTCCTTCCAGAACTCGTCGCGGGATTCTGTTGTCCAGCATTCTTACTACATGTCCAGCCCATTGTAACCTTTCAACCTGCATATACCAGTCAAATGTCTTTATACCATCGTGCAGTTCTTCGCTGTACCGCAGGGTGCAGACGCCTTTAGCCTGTACTGGTCCAAATATTCTCCTACGGATTTCGTACGGACAAACTGTTTTACAGACTGCGAGGTGTAAGTTTCTTACAGGGGTGTCACCGAAGATTCATATATCCAGGGATCTCGACACAGTATGAAACTGCGGAAGACTAATTTTCAACTGCACAGACCGACTCAAAAACTATTTAGTAATGTTTTTGTCTTGTAACATTGAAATATTAAAGCACCACGTGAAGAACCATAGCACGAAATACAAGAATGAGTGCGAGATACCAAACAGGCAGATGGCCAAGTTAGAGCGCTGGTCTCCTGTAATTTAATACTATTTTTCCGGCTTGCATAAGAATGCCGCTGTGACGGTTCGCCAAAAACACAGGTTTCATTGCATTCGCGTCCCGAACCCCAGTGATGCCTTATCCCCTGGATCCCTTATATATCTTCGTTGTGTGGTGCTTAAGCCCAGGGACAGCTGTGCATTACGTCGTTAGCTGTTTTGGAACGAGAAATAGATTGATTGGTGTCTGTCGTGTTGCTGTGGTTATTGTATATCGTATATCGCTCATCGCTCCTTGTGGTGTCCAATATTAGAAGATGCCTGGCTGGCAGCTGAGCAGTCCTGTTTCTAGTGAAATACCGTGTCATGTCGCTGTGCTGCCGTTACCTAAACTGACCTGGGCGCAGAGATCATTAACGCTGACCAGACAAGGTGTACTGTTAATTCGTTCGCTTGTACAGTACAAACTGTAGTTCGTGGTTGTTGTGTGACTGCGCTCTTCGTCAGATATTTATCGGAACTTGTCGAGGGGTTGTTACGTCACTCGCACCGTTCGTATTCATACAAGCAGTGTTTCAACCAACAAAAGCATTAAACAAAATACAATAAAATACAATTCGTGACAAGCATGGAACTGCTACGTGCTTCGGCACTGGGGGGGGGGGGGGGGGCCTTTCCCCGGGGGTTTTTTAGAAAAAAGGAAATCCAAATCCAACCGAGTGTTTTAGGTTTTTTCCCCCCCCCCAAAAATTATAAAAATATAAAATTTTTAAAAAAAAATAAGTGAATTTTTTAAAAAAAA
>Ga0123355_10013095_pt1 | contig 12882 bp, 8 predicted proteins | sample TergutEmb28metaG_3_FD_89872 | JGI IMG/M metagenome (GOLD analysis project Ga0123355, IMG submission 89872) | Embiratermes neotenicus P1 segment gut microbial communities from Petit-Saut dam, French Guiana - Emb289 P1 | ecosystem: Host-associated > Arthropoda: Insects > Digestive system > Gut ...
CAAAATTTCCCCCACCCCCCCCCCCCCCCCCTCAAACACCCTGAGACTACGTTCCTCCCTCATTGTGAGCGACCATGTTCCACATCCATATAAAACAACAGGCAAAATTATAGTTATATACACTATATCTTTCATTTTTATATTTTTGGATAGCAAACTAGAAGACACAGGATTTTGCACCGAATGACAGCAAGCATTCCCTGACGTCAAACTGCTCTTAATTCCTCCCTGAATAGAATTGTGACGTGTTAAGGTTGTTCTCGAATACTTGAACTCTTCCACCCTTCAGAGGAACTATTATCAATGTTTATATTTTGACTTCGTCCTGCATTCTCATTTCGAGACATGATCATGTACTTAGGTTTTTCAGCATTCACTTCTAGACCAATCTCCTTACTAGCAACTACTAAAGTGTCTGTTTTTCTTTACAGTATGTACGATTCCGCCCAGTATATTACCTTCATCAGCACAAACCAAAAGCTGATGTGTACCATTTAATTTCAAGCCATCCTGGTTTATCTCAACCCTCCTAATGTCATACACTGAAGCACAGTTGAAAACCAATGGTGATAAGACATCTCCTTGCTTAAAACCACTCTTAATAGAAAACAAGTCACACAAATGTTGGCCTACCCGGACTCTGCTATAGGTTTCATTTAGCCACATTTTTATTAGCCATAGGGATAACAAACTCAATGCAAATATTATACAAGACCTCCCTCCTAAAAACAGCTGATGCACTGCTTCGCTGTATTCGCATTTTTTTTCTCGAGTATTTGACGAATGCAGATTATATGGTCAGTAGTTGACATGTTGCTTGGAAATACACACTGATGATCCCCAATAATTTCCTCTGCTTATGGAGTTAACCTTAACAGCCGAATGTTGGATAAAATTTTGTACGTATTTGACAAAAGTGATATGACTATAATTATTGTAATCCGTTTTAACACCCTTCTTATAAATAGGTACAATGATCGATTCCTTCCTCTTCTCAGGCAATTCCTCCTTACTTCAAACAGAATTAATAGGTTTATGGATAGGAGAACGAATTGTCCTAACCCCCTGCTTTAATCAGTGCTGCTGGGATTCGATCAGTATCTGGTGATTTGTGTCTTATTACCTTTTCAATAGTTATCTCAACCTCAAAGGCACTCGACTCAGGCACTATTGGCTCCTGCTGTATGCATGCCTAATATCATTAACCCCATATACATTCAATAGCTGTGGGGAATGATTCTTCCACCTAGCCAAAATACCGTAGGATTCTAACCAAATCACCCTTCTCATTCTTTACTATGTTATTTCTAGGCTGGTAACCCTTCTGAAAGTCACTGATGTCCCTCTACAAGTCTCTGATTTTTTTTTATCTTACACTTAGTTTCAAGCGCATTAATTTTTTGCTTTCACTTTTTACTTCTTTTTGTTCCTGAAGTGTCTGCTAGCTTCACGTCTTCCAATGTTTATATTAGCTACATTGCTTTGATTTGGATCCTGTAATCACTGCATTTCAGCACGCTTCCTTTGATCTAAAAAATTTAAACGTCCGTCATCAAACCATGGCTTATGCTGCTTCAGTTCCGATAAACTTAGACTCTCTTTACTTGAGGTTGTGATATTCTCTTTAATGTTTTCCCAAGCCCTGTTTGTGTCTTCGCTATCATTTAAGTTCTCCAAAGATGCAAAACTGCTTGAGATCTCAATCTGATACTGTTCCCTAACCTACAACCCATTTTGCTTCCTGAAATTAAATCTTTCGGCATCAAACTTCTGTGCTGCTTGTTTACTTACTTCCATACTTTCCCTAAGTTGTGCAACCGCCAGACAGTGATCAGTATCACAGTCAGCTCCCCTGACAGATCTTACATCGAGTATACTCAAATACCATCTTTTATCTATCAATATGTGATCAGTCTGGTTGTCAGTCTTCCCATCAGGAGAGGTCCAGGTGTATTTATGAAGGTTTCGGTGAGACAACATCTTAACAATTATATTTTTTGATGTGGCAAAGTTTACTATTCTAACACAATTATCATTACTATCCTGATGTAGGCTCTCATTCCTAATTGCCTGTTTGAAAATACCGTTTCTCCTCAAATTTTCTTTAAAATGTAACAGAATTTTCACATTGTACATAGGAAAGGATAGAAAATCTAATCCAAATCCTTGTAAAAACTGTTTTTTGAATCACTGAATATGTAACACAGTGCAACAGGAATGATAGAAGAGGGATAACATGGTTTCGAACGGGGATTTGGAAAGTGGGGGGCGCTACAAGATTGAACAGGGGGGAGGGGGGACGTCTATTATGCCGAGCTAAGAAGATAGTCATGCACACAATTTTTAATTGTCCATAAACTCAGATGTGGAGACACAATTTTCAGGAAAAGAACTGGCAAATGATAAGGGATGAAACAACTTGTAAAAAATCATGGGGTGCATCAGAACTACAGAACTGAAAAATTTAGGAATTTTATTATGTAAGATTACGCGTGTAAGTGGAAGTACCATTTCAGAAAAATAGCAGAAAAAAAGGGGATATTTTGACGGCAGTAAACATTACAGTATATTAGAGTCTAGGAGGGTAGCAAAATGTTTTCTAGTTGTTCGGGTCTTGTAGGATGTGGACTGCAAAAATATGGTGGTAGTGGCGGCAGCACCTTATGTATGGTACTGTAAAACTGTATTACTAACTCATTGATTCGTGACAACATAATTGATTGATTAGAACGTCACTCTCCCCGTAGTTGAAAGATAGCAAAATACTTGTATGAGGGCATTCCGCGGAGCGTTATGCAACTCGACGAAATACCTGGGCGTAAGGGGGCTCTTACCCAGAGCAAAGACCGGGTCTGCGGGCCTTTGTTTGTCCAATATAAACGCGAGTACAGCTTGTTGCAGGAGGAATACAGCCTACACGAACCCGTTCAGCGCGCACATGACACCACCGCTGATTGTCACACGCATAAGGTCAAAAGCCGTACCGTGGGATTATTTAATTTCAGGTCCTGTTACATCATTGTCTACTTTGTGTTGCGAAGTGCTTATGAAGCATGACTCTGCTGCGAGCAAACACCAATACAAACCATGAATGTTATGGTTTTCATTGGTTTGTTGACGACGTCCGTTTCTCCTGGCACGTGTGTGGATACAATTTTGAATTCTTCGTCGCCCGAAACGAGTAGAACATTACGTTGGGAGGAAATGTGGAAGCCCAGCAGGATTACTTTTATTGCTAGCATAGGGTCCAAGTAAATAATTTACCAATTAATTCAGTTGCAACGGCAAAGGCCGGCTCTTTCTTTTATGGCTCCCACCCTCCTCTTCCACCAGCTGTCGAAGCGTCGCTGTAGAAAAAATTTGCGCGTGGCTAGGACATATCGGTTTCTGTCACTGCTCCAGTCAACCGACATCCAGAAGTGTGATATCCGGCGAACGCGAAAACCATGAGACTGGTCCGTCGAGCCTAAACCAGCCGACTGGAAAGGTGTCGTCCAGGGATTTCAAACAAACTAACAAATAAACTCGAAAGAAGGATGGGAGACGCTTCGTCTTGCTGGAAGATTTTCGGCTGCAAATTCGATACTCCGAGGTACACGAACTGTGTCATTATATCAAAACATATCAAAATACCCGTCACGTGCTCGTTTAGTCTCCACGAAGAAAAATGGCCACACAAAGAATTTTTGTGTTTTACACATACAGTCGAACACAACTATATTTCACCTAGTAGTACAGTAGGAATACAACTACATGTTTCGGCCCCATATGTGGGCCATCTTCAGGTTGTGATTTAAATTACAGAGCAGGTGTGTGGGGTGTTCTTTAAGGGTACTGGGGGTTGGGTGGGGGGAACGAGATATCGTTGTTTCATTAGTGGGTACCATGACCTAGGGCTGTTACAAGTGAATTATCATTAGTTATTTATGTACATACGTCAAAGTATGTTACTATTCTTATGCTAAGGATATGTTACAATTAGTATCATTAGTAAAAATTGGTGTCAATATACTCAAAAACTAGCATGTTGTAATGTTATATTTCATAAAACTCTAGGAATAATACCATAGTGTCACTCAGTGTCGGTCACAAAATTATGGCCACACAATCCTGATCTACACTAAGCCACCCCAGACGTTTATATTCACGTTCACCGCAGACGCGTGGACCCTCCGAGTTCCAGGTGCCTCCGCTGTGTCGCTTGCCATTTCCTGAAAGGTGAATCTAACATCATCTGAAAATAATGTGCTTCGAAGAAAGTAGATGTCCATGTTGATTCGATGCAGCGTGTCAGTAGAGTGGTTCCGTTGATGTGACTTACTACCCGGCTTCAAATGCTGCATAACTGCAGTTCGTGAGCAGGAATATACCCTACGTGATACCTGAAGGACCATGGAAGCCTGACGGATGGATTTAGTCGTGCTTCTTTAGAACGCATCGTGGATTTTTCGACTTCCACGTCGGACCCATTGACGCGCACTTCCAGACAGTTTGAGAATACCACTGTCACTAAAACGCATGTGAGACCAGGCATGGGTGGTTTTCTTACCTGCCTGCTGAACCACATGACTCGGCGAGGGTTTCTGTGCACCGTACTGCAGCATTTCATTACAGTACTATATTATATCTCATAAATGAAACACAACTTGAATCAAAATATTTTTTACCAGACATTTCATTAAATATTCCCGTTCCGAATAGAACATTAACTAAACATGAGGCTGTAGCAGTGACTACTTCTAAATGTATTCGGATGGTACTCAGTTCGAATCTCGATCGGATAACTGGCGTACAGGAGTACAGCGTTGGCTACCAAAATGTAAACTTGACATCCTCCTGATACTAACCACTGTACAAACCCAGGACACTATAACCTTCCCATCATATGGAGCAGTTCTGCACTACTACATCCGAGTTTTATAATATTTACAAACATTTTACGCACAAGTTTTAATGTATTTAATAATCCCCTGTATTTTCATATTGATTTTATTGTTGTTCAGCCAGTCCCTGAAGATGATCAAGAAAGATCGAAACATGTCAGTTATCACAAATTGTGTGTAAACAATACGTTTTAAAGATTAGTCTATTTGTTGGTTTTATGGTATGAATACCTACTCTCCTTGTCTCGTGTTCATCTTTCCAGACTAATGTCACTAACTACTTATAAATCCACACTTACACCCTCCTATTCGACACTGTTCGGCATATTCATTTTTAAAAACGCCGTTAAATAAACAAGTATCACTCAGCTATTCCTTTAAGTTATTAAATAATAACAATAACGTCTCGAAGATATGTACAGTTTGTTCCCACTTTTGAACCTACCGGGAACGTGGCCTTTCAGCTCCACGAATTTTCAAACCGCGACAAAATCCGGTCGCACTTTCACCGTACGGAAGTTTCCTCAAAACAAATTCATCACGAGATTCATTAGATCTCCCCAGTGACAAGGACACCACCCAGGCTTTCCGCTGACTAAAGCTATCGCGGCTTAAAACTATTGGCGGGGACGGGGGGACGGGGGTGAAAAGTGGTGAATTGTTGCTAACTGAACTAACGCTTAGCCTTGACCTGTTTGGCGAAAAAGAGCATTCAGTAAATACCACATCAAACACATAACGTCCGTAAAAGCAACTTCCCTGTCATACGTGTTAAAAAGTCATTTCAACTCTTTTACTGAAGTGTTTGACAACAGCAATCAATCCTACTACAGTCAGGCACTGCAGAAAAATAAAAACAAAACAAAGATGGAAGGGGACAAATTATGTATAAATGAATTCATAAACAAACATATGAAGGTCCAATACAAAATATGAAACCCAGCGACGACAGCAATGACGATGACGGCGATGATGATGATGATGATGATGATAAATGATTTAGTGCACTTACTTGAAGAATACTATCTTCTGGGATGTAACATCACGTAGTCTGGTAAAAATTGGCCAGCGTTTCGGAGAAACCTGCTGCCGTCTCTTTAAACTCGCAAATTTATACTACCCTTCAGGATGTCTTTTGGGTCGCAAACAAACTTCTGAAAATACGACGAATTTCACGTACTTGTGAAAACCATGACAAGTCGAAATCTGTTCACAAAAAATAAACTACAAATTGGTTACTACTGTACTATCGATTTCCATCAACCTCTGCTGAAATTATCATGTTTAAAGCAGGTCACTTTCGGTACCAAGCACCACCAAATTCCCACCGCGGAAATGGCAGCTGATATGAGCTGCGAACAGACTGATAGCAACAGGCATTGTTTATCTCACTACACACCCAAACTACCAATAAGCCTTGGGCAAATATAAGTAAAATTTATAACAAACTATTAACACCCAGTGACGGGTAGCAATACACGGTAGCAAATTTCACTTATTTTCTCACAAGTCTTTGATAAATATTGAACCTGAACCAGCATTACAAATGTTCCGTCTATGAAAACGCCCTTACTACCCGATTTGAAGTTCCAGTGGAAGTGACTCAGACATGTTCAACTGCTGTGGCCTGATTTGTTGATTTGTTTTGATTGACAGATAATTCCATTACAAAGTCCTTGAACTTGAAATAATATATGTGTAGGGGTTTGGTTTGGTTTGGTTTATATAAATGTGTAATTTGAAGAAAGATCATGACGTCCACATGTAAATTCTGTACTTATACTACCTTTACAGTATGGGGTTGCATTTGTTTTACATTAAGAAGGTCAACTCTTTTAAAACAAGCCGCAGGACGTGTGGGAACTACCACCTACATTTCAGACACTGCCCGTACACCTACAAAAAACGAGGAACGTCTGCCAAGATATGAAATACGAGGAATAACTGAGGTCAGTCAATTACGTTTGTGTTCTTCCTCCTCCGCAAGGAACAGGCAGCTGAACCCCATTCTGAGCTCCAGAAATTGAATTCGTATTCCTGTTTAATTCTGGGTCGTTCTAATAGAGTATTTCCCCGGAAAAAAATATCTGTCTTTTGTCCGCATTTCGTACCTAATTTAAGTGAATTTTGTACGTCGCCGGCTATATTTCTAGCGATCTAAAATAATCCCGTGTGCGTGTAAATTATTCAAAGACGTATGCTTTGGGCTGAACAGGAAACACCTACACTGTCCTCCGCGTGTCGAGAACTGACGTGCCTTCGGTGTGGGAGCGGAGATGGAGGTGGCATACATTTATTCATTGACAGAGAATGTTTTTATTTACATAACAGATCTGATCAGTTTCCTTTATCCACTATCTGAAATACATCAAGGACAAGACAGGAAATGACAGGTCATGACCTCTACCGTATTAGTTCATGAATTCAATGAACAGAGAGGGGTAAGCCATGTCTATGTTTAATTTAGGGGTAAAGGAAATATTTAAAAAAAGTTTAACGCAGTTTTACGGTGAACAGGTTATGGGCTGCACGTCCGAGGTAACATGTTTCCATTCCCTGCACGAGAAAGAGACATTTCCCTTCTCCAAGCGGCCAGTCCGGCCGTGAGGCCCATCCAGCCACACATCTAGTGCTTATCGTGGGTTCTCTCCCCGGACGTACGATAGAAGGGACGTGTCTGGGTCAAGAATAATTGGAAATACACCTCCACTCCCGCGTAAAATCTCCTTTCTACAGTGGTATCTACTACTGCGATTTGCCGAAATGGCATCTAATATCATTACTTGTTCTCGATGCATTCTGCTGACACTGTACCTGATATCGTACATGTCAATACAGATGCTGTTTAAACAGGATTGCAGATTAGTAATCATTTATACCTATAAACAACACAGCGGGGTACATCAAGGAAGTATAAAGATATAAACACGGATCTTTAATGACTGTGGACTGGATGCAGCTGACTCAGGACAGGGAAAAGTGCGAACACGGTAATAAACCAGCGGATTCCTTAACACGTGGGTAAATCCTTGACTAGATGAGGAACTCTTAGCTTCTCAAGGACTCTATTCAATGAAATTGATTAGCTAGTTTTAACCTTTTAAAGCCAACTGGTTACGTGCACCAGTAGGTTTAACGTTGAAGAATTGTACATTCTGCCCACACTGTTTATGTGTTGTGTAATTATCTCAGAACAAACAGCGACCTGTGCCCCATATAACAAAAACTGGTTGGTTTCTATAACTGAGATGGAAAGTGTTTACTGAGCGGTACGAACTGAGTTTTTAAATAAACCAGTCTGCGCTTCGTCTTTAAAGGGTTAAATTTCCAAAGTCGGATCTAATTACCTGTTCTATCACCACTGAAACATTCTCAGTTCTTCTATTCGTGCTTTTTATTAGTCTTCTAGGGACGTAGGCGATACGCAAATTTTTGCATGAACTAAGCATACTGAGATGACTACTGAAATGAATATGACGGACCAAATGTTTCGTGGTTACATTGTATCCAATGTTACAAATACGATGTACTTGATACAAGATTTTTGCACGAACTGCGTAGAAATAAACTCCATTACTCACTTGTAGGTTCTTCTAAAGCCCTGTCGTTGGAAGCCTATCAGTCTCGCCCCGCGGGATTTTATTCCTTGTCCCATGATCACGCAGTTTATAGCGCCACTAGGTTAAATGTAGGTAAATAAATCCCGTAGTACTGTATTTCGTTTAACACAGCTGATATGCTATGGTAAAATCAACTGCCAAATCAAGAACCCTAAAAGAATAAATTCATTCGGAATAGACGACAAACTGTCGTTAAATAACGGTCAATGAAATTCCGTTAAAACAAATTTGAATTAAATTTGTTGCTAAATCGACCGCCAATCAACAAATTTCATAATACATTTTATTTGGCAGGAACAACGTTAACTTCTCTACATTACGAGGCAACGCATTCCATGTAACACAACTCATACACTTCTGATGGTTGGCTGTCAATCAGACTACCGTAACAACGACTACATATTCGAGGCAACTGATATTTCGCTAGAAGAGCTGGAATAAACGAATCCTATCCTATTAGACCTACCACTGCGACAGTGCGCAAGCCAACCCCTGCAGTATGAGATCTATCAAGATAATTCAGCGGCCTGACCTTTGTGTGTGTACATACTGATGGGAAACTGTGGCCGGCTGTTACAATAAAACAGACTACATGACTGATTAGACAGTTCGTGAGAATATACAAACAGGATTTCAAGACTCAGTTAAGTACTGTCACTGTCAAATGGTGCAGACGACCAGATTACAGAAAGTAACATCACAGAGACGATGCAAGTGATCACGTTATTCAACTGACTCACTCTTTTCGGCAGTTTTTAACAAAACTGATAGACTCAGCTAACCAAAATTTTAAAATAAAAAAGATTTCTTGGTATGTTACCAAACAAACGTTTAAAAAATTCTTCTATTAACTAATGGTGTTTTCTGTCCTAGCGTCTGTTTGCATATAACAATTCGATAACTGCTGAAAGCAGTTTTATGAAGGTTCATACTGGGTATTTTTATCTCAGTAATTAACCAACTTGATGCACAAAATTTTTGTTTTAAAATAAGTTTATTTCATGCCTCTACATGTTTCGAGCACAAATTTTGTGCATCAAGTTGGTTAATTACTGAGATAAATATACTGAGATGCACGGTCAGCAAAATGTCAAAATCATACTGGGTAGTTCTACACGCACTCCAAATTCGGTTTCAACGGACTGATAATATAATTATAAGACTAAACAGTATATAATAATAATAATAATAATAATAATAGTAATAATAATAACAATCTGCATTAAGTCCTACGCGTGTTCCTACACATCTCTAGTGTAACGTATTGAATATTTACCGAGCCAAAAATGGTTTTAAGAAGGTCGAGTATAAAAATGAAGTATATTTCATGCACAACAGTATTTTTCAATGAGTTATGCAGTTTTAAAAACAAAAGAACGGTATCCACAAACCCGCGCGCTGCGTCATTCCGTGCAACTCGAGAAAGTTTGCAATAATTATATCGTAATTTATTCCTTTTTGGGTAATTATATAGCTTGTTATGTTGTTTTAGATTTAGGCAGAAATTTACGGTTTTAAGCAGAAACACCGATAAATGTTAGTACAAGTTCATATTTCTACTCTTTCTACAACATCTGTGAGCTCCTCTAGATTCCAGGGACAGAGTGGGCGAAAGCGCCAGAATTTTTACGCTACGCGCACATTTCCTGACTTGTTTTGGTAGAAACTCGGATTTTGAAAAGGTACATAACACACATTCTTAAAAATCTCTTAATATCCTCATTTTTCTACACAAAAACGTCCACCATGCCAGTTTTACAATGCAAAATAATTTAAGAGTGCATGCAACAGACGATAGGCCTTTGTATAAATAGATATATTAAAGCAGAACCAGGTTGCCTCTCATACGATAAACCAAATGCTATAGCGTAGAAGTTAGCATTCCTGCTTCTTCTTACAGGCGTGTGCGTGGATGATGGATATACATATAATCTTTATAAGTTTATATGTATACACACACACACACACACACACACACACAAAACGTTATATATATAACATTTTGTATTACAATGTCCTGTGGAAACAGAGGCTTTGCGATTGCCCGTCCAAGACGTGGTACCAAATGTGTACAGCAGGCAAGTGGCCCGTGACGCTTTTCGATACTAAGTGTGAACATGGCCCAAAGATTAAAATTGATGAGTAGAAAGTTCCGATTGCATAAGACCATGAAGTCAGTTATCATGCTGTTAAGTGGAATTTGTATTTTGTGTATTTTCAAGGCGGGTGTATGTGAAACGAGAGTTTTGCGCACACGAGCTACAGCCTGGAGTCAATCAAGTGTTAGGTTAGAACTAAATTGTCGGAACGTGTTTGCGTTCACAATAATAATACACAGATAATACTGAATTATATTTGATACAACTTAGCTTTTCATATATCGAGTTCACTGTAATGTAGTTTCGGTGAAATTCTCGTTATTTAATTATAATCTTCATTTAAATAATAACCAACAATGCCAGAATGACATATGATTATGGAAAGACGTGGGTTACATTTTCGAACGAAAATAAGGGCTACTTTTTTCACAGCTGAAAACACTACCGTGTGTCTGAATTGTCAAAAAAACTAAATAACGGCTGACGTTTGCAGACCTTAAATGTCATTAAGAAAAACACGATAAATAAATATAAAACGTGTATGTGGAAAAAACGTACAAGTGGAAAATTGTGCGAATTAAATCATCTTTAAAAACGAAACTAGCAGTCTTATATAAAATTAATAATTAAGACGAATAAGCAGTTAAAGGAATTTGAAACAATCTGTTCACAAACCCCCCCAAAGCGTCAGCTAAACTTGCAAATGGCAAAACAAATTATTTTAGAGAGCAATTAAGCTCCAGTGATATAATTTCAAAGCTTACTGGAGAGGAATAGGTTGAAAGCACAAATGACAAAAGTACAGCTCTTTTTGCAGTGTTTATTTGCAGCTGTAACTTAAATTATGTTGTAACTGAGGAGCTGTCGAAATAATTACTTTGCACGGAACTATAAATGGAGAGGATATCTTTTGTGAGATAGATAATTTACTGAAAAATATTAACTCAGCAGATTTGTGTACATTGTGTCTGTCGGAGCTCTTGCTACGATGGGTACTAAAAATACTGTGAAAAAAAAGAAAACGTGGAGAAAAATTTCACATTTTCTCTCATGTAATACACAAGAAGTCTTTGGCGACTAAAAAGACGACAGTTTATTTTAAAGACAATTATGTCAAGTCATTAACCTCATTCTTGTCGGATGATTGTACTATAATCGATAGTTTCCTCCTTTTCTTTTCGATATGACCCAAAAATGTTAAGACTTGTCATGCTGTAGTAAAAATCGCTAGTTATCCCGCCAGAATGTGTTGAAAGAATTTTATAATCTGACAAGGGAAACTGCTATATTTTTGGAAGTGAAACATTACGATATTAATGAAGTAAAGTACATAAAATGGCAATGAGATGTGTCACATTTAGTTGGTATCACAAATCACCTACATGAGCTAAATGCTGAACAGCAAGGAACAGAAAACTGAGTAATATCAAGGTCTGACAACACAAAAGTTTTTCAGATAAACGTTCGGATTTACGAGATTCCAATAAAAACAAAAAAATTAGTAGATTCTGAATTTAATTTGCGTGAGTGAAGTATAGGACTACTGTTCAAATGCCACGCAGAAAAGAGTGGATTCTTGAGACCCGAAACTGGAAATCGAGCTCAATTTTAAGCATTGTGGAATTCACATATGATGACAACTGCGATGTGAATCAGTCCTACAACAAAACTTGGGTGATACTGGAGTGCCAATATTTATACATATCACTGGATTTCCAAACGTTTTCAGTTTTCTTGCCAAACAGCTACGTGAAATTTTGGTGGCATACATTTGTGTAAATACACATACTAGTTCTCACCATGAAACAAGACCGAAGGATGTGCATTAAGAGAAACACATTTGTAATAAATAGTGAATGTATTATTAACACAACATTTTAAACAAGACACTAAGAAACTAAGCGCAAACGAAAATGTAAGCTTTCTGGACAATCTTCCGATTCGAGATGATGTATTAGGACAGCACGCCACTGGGTAATCTAAAGTATATAAAACTAAACTCCGTGGCTTTGGTCCGCGAGCGAACCATACCGACAGAGCGGCCGCCGCCGGTAGGCGAAGTTAGTGCCAACTTTTGCGGATAGTGGGGTGTCACGTGGTTAGCGCAACGATTCCCCACGGCCGTTAATCTCTGTTTTCTGAACCTGGTGCCGCTAATTTTTTTTATTCAAGTAGCTCCTCAGTTTGACCTCACGAGGCTGAGTGGACCCCGTTCCAGACCCACTACTACTCAGAAAATCTGGTAGCGCCGGGATCGAACCCGGGACCTCTGTATCTGTA
>Ga0123355_10013096_pt1 | contig 12882 bp, 8 predicted proteins | sample TergutEmb28metaG_3_FD_89872 | JGI IMG/M metagenome (GOLD analysis project Ga0123355, IMG submission 89872) | Embiratermes neotenicus P1 segment gut microbial communities from Petit-Saut dam, French Guiana - Emb289 P1 | ecosystem: Host-associated > Arthropoda: Insects > Digestive system > Gut ...
AATTCTTGCAGCCGGCACATTTGTCGGCATCAATAAATATCCGCTTCACTATGTGCCCCCCTTATGGCAGATTAAGTGCCTTACGTTTATCGATAATTATGTTTTCCAGTATAGCAGCTGATTCGGTGGCATCGCTGTTAACTATGACATGCCCCCCAGTTAATGTTTTCATGTCCTCACACAATACTTGTACAGCAACCTTGCTTCCAGTGATAAATGGTGGCAGCCCAAGATGCAGAGGCAATCCTAGCGCAAGTCCAAACGCACCATCAGCTAATGCCTGCTCTTCCAGCCACTGAGGCGCGGATAACACAAGTGGAAGTTGAGGGATGTCGATTCCCAATGCCTCGGCAATTTCAGTCGCGACAATCTCTAATCGTCCAATGGCAAGACATGGTCCAAAGTTGAGTACAGGCGGAATGCCCAATTTCAAGCAGATTGATTTAAGGCCGGGCCCTGCAAACTCAATTGCATCTTTTGTCATTAAGCCAACATTTTCAATGCCGCCAGAAGAACAACCGGCAGTCAGTACCAAAATATCCCTTGATATCAGTTCTTTAGTCAACTCAACAGTTAGTACGTCATGGCCCACACCTGAAAGGCTTGAACAACCTACTACGGCAGCAAGGCCTTTAACCTTACCGGATGCAATAAGCTCGATAAGTGGGTTCCAATTTCCGCCAAGAAAGTTTTTAAGAGAAGTTTCACTTATTCCTGTCAATGTTTCGTCATTACCATGATCCGGCAACAGATTAATAGATACGTTGGAGCGGCGCGAAGTGTAAGCCGCGATAATTTCCTCAATGATTTCTTCGGTAGCACTAGGACAGTTATCAGTATTGAATTCACGAAGATCTGCATTTGCCTTTTTTGCGATACCGTCAATACAAATCTGTTTGATTTGCAATTCATCACATATTGGTTCTATACCGGGCAAGGTACAGTTAAATTCAGTCATAACAGCATCAATTGCGCCGGTAGCTAATACTGCTTCACTTGTGAAGTTGTTGCCGGCATGACCATTGAATATGCTGGTACAATGTGCGCCGCGCAGCTGAAAATCCTGACCAACGCAAGTACATCCAACAATCTTAAACCCTTTGGCTCCTGCCTTCTGTGCTTTTTTAACAACATCATCATGAGTAATTCGTTCCTGGAAATAACTGTATTTTGAATGCTGATGCCCAGTGAGCATAATGTTTATATAATCAGGATCTATGACTCGGAAGCCGACGCTGGCCATGCGAATCTCAGCTTCACCCTGAATCACATCGTTTAACAGGTTTGTCAGTGTAAGGCCGTATATTCCAGTTGAAATGCCCAGGCGTAGACAGTGTAGAAGCATATCGACTGGATCTGAGTTTAAGTTGGTTGAACTTTTTACTGTACCTGCAAAAACTTCAGACTTTGCACCACCTGGCAAGATTCCAAGCTTCTCCCAGAGTTTGTATCGTGGTTGGTAAGCTACTTTTTCGGTAAGAACCATTTTTTCATAGTCTGGCAAATAGAGGTCAGCTAGTACGGCTTCGGCCACTTTCAGGGCTTTGTCGTGCGCATCGGCACCGTCTACACCAAACATTCCACAAAGCCTTTCAAGTGCTCCCAGCCCTTTAAGGGTACCTCTGTTAAGTGCAATGCCTTTTAGATTTCTTGCTGTGTTTTCAATTACGTGAATGTAGCACCCTGAACCAGCAGCAACAGCACGCAAGAAATTGCGAGCAACTAAGGTATCAGCATTCGCACCACAAACCCCTTTTGGGGAGTCCGGTGTGATTCTGCAGGGTCCATTGGCACAGAGGCGGCAACAGCAGCCTTGAAGCCCAAACCCACACTTAGTTTCCTGAGACTTAACGCGATGAAAAGATGTTTCCATTGGCAAATCGGCGACAAACTTCTCTAAATCTTTGTCCGCACTCGGACAGACTGTACAGCTAAACCTAGAACTCATGATTGCAGATCTCCTTTTTACGGTAATTTTAATGCCTTTCTCTTTTGCATAATTATGTCTTCCAGTATCACAGCAGATTGTGCTGCATCACTGTTAATTACGACAGACCCACCAGTAAGTGTTTTCATATCCTCAAATAATACTTTTAGTGCTACTTCGCTGCCAGTGACAAAAGGTGGTGTTCCTAGATGCAGTGTGAGACCCAAGGCAAGCCCGAATAGCCCATCGGCTAACGCTTGTTCCTCCAACCACTGAGGGGCAGACAACACCATAGGCAACGCGGGGATGTCTACACCTAAAATCTCTGCAAGTTCTGAGGCCACAAGCTCCAAACGTCCAATGGCCAGGCAGGGGCCAAAGTTGAGAACAGGTGGAATCCCCGCTTGTTTGCATATAGACTTAAGGTTGGGGCCAGCAAGTTCGGCTGCTTCTGGCGTCATTAACCCACAATTTTCTAAGCCACCCGATGAACACCCTGCTGCGAGAACCATTATGTCTTTCGCAATAAGTGCTTTAGTTAGGTTAACTGTCAATACATCATGGCCGTCTGTCAAGTTAGAGCAGCCAACCACTGCAGCCAATCCTTTTATTCTCCCAGATGCGATAAGTTGAACAAGAGGTGTCCACGTCCCGCCCATATAGCACTTAAGAGAGATTTCACTTATTCCACCTATAGTATTTTCGTTACCATGGTTTGGCAGCAAGTTGATGGGTACACTGCCGCGACGTAACTTGTAAGCGGCAATAACCTCATCCACAATCATATTGGTGACGATAGCTTGTGTTTCGAAAGTGAATTCGTGAAGTTCTGCATTCGCCTTTTTTGCGATTCCGTCAATACAGATCTGTTTTATTTGCAATTTGTCGCAGATTGGTTCGATGCCTGGCAAAGTGCAGTTAAACTCTGAAAGAACAGCATCAATCGCACCTGTAGCCAGCACGACTTCACTTGTGAAATTATTACCCGCATGTCCGTCAAATACACCTGTGCGATGAGCACCACGCAACTGAAATTCCTGGCCAACACAGGTACAGCCAATCAGCTTAAACCCTTTGGCTCCGGCAAGCTCTGCCTTTCTCATAATATCTGCCTGCATAAGATGCTCTTGTAAATAAGCAAATTTTGACTGCTGATGCCCAGTGAGCATTATGTTTATGTAGTCTGCTGAAATCACCCGAAACCCAACTGGTCCTATGTGAATTTGAGCTTCACCCATAATTACATCATTTAACAAGCTGGTGAGCATAAGGCCATAGAGCCCTGTAGAAACCCCAAGGCGCAGACAGTGCAGCAGCATGTCTACAGGGTCTGAATTTAAATTGGTCGAACTCTTTACTGAACCCACGAAAACTTCTGATTTAGCACCGCCTGGCAATATACCTAGCTCTTTCCATACCTTATAACGCTGTGGGTGGGCAATCTTCTTAATTAAAGTCATTTCTACAAACTCGGGTTTATAGAGATCGTCAAGTATTGTATCAGCCAGTTTCACTGCCTTATCATTAGTATCCGAGCCTTCAATGCCGAACATATCACAGAGCCGGTAAAGAGCCCCCAGCCCGTTAAGGGTGCGTTTAGCCAGTGCTATATCCTTTAAATTCCTTGCTGTTCTCTCGATGACATGGATATAACATCCAGAACCTATCGCAACCGTACGTAAAAAATTGCGAGCAACTATGGTATCGGCAGTAGAGCCGCATACCCCTCTGGGATTGCTCGGTGTTGTACGGCAAGGGCCGTTAGCACAAAGTCGGCAGCATATGCCCTGGAGGCCAAAACTACATTTGCTCTCCTGGGACTTTGCTCGATGAAATGCTGTTTCTACAGGTAGAGTATCAATAAACTTTTCCAATTCTTTATCTGCGCTCGAACAAGTTGTACAACTATAGCATTGGCTCATAAGATTTGCTCTCCTCATGTTACTTTTTAACGTACAATGTAACATGATTGGCAGAAAACATCAAGCAGTATCGAAAATCACCACTTTTAATCGAAACGCGTATTTTTCTATCGAGGTTGTTTATTGATACAGATTTTCAATTGCAGTTCAATACTATCAAAGGAATTTGCGTTTGTCAAGTGTTGGATGTAAATTTTTTTTTGTGGTCTTATGATGATTTTTTATACTTGTGCTACAATCTAGGTACTAGGTACTAGGTACTAGGTACTAGGTACTAGGTACTAGGTACTAGGTACTAGAGGCAAGGTTTGAGAATAGTTTGAAGGAGGGGTTAACTCGAAATTCTTAATGTATGGAGCTGGAAGCATTGGGCGTGGGTTTATTGGTCCTTTGTTTGCACAGGCAGGATATGAAGTCGTATTCATTGACGTGAATCGTCGAATAGTTGATGCGCTGAACAGGCGAAAAGGCTATTTTTATACTGTGGTTGCTGAGGTTCCTTACCAGGTTCCGGTTACAGGAGTCCGTGCTGTGGATGGATTCGATGAACAGGCAGTGATTGACGAAATCGCAACATGCGATATAATGGCAACATCGTTGGGCAGTGCTGTGTTGCAGAAGGTTTCGCCGATAATCGCCTCAGGTTTTTCCAAAAGGATGAATCTGACTGGAAAACCACTGAATCTGATGATTTGCGAAAATCTTAAGGATTCGGCAAAGGCCCTTCATGGTTGGCTTGATGAGGCGTTACCCCCAACAGAGAAGACGTTTCTTGGTGAACGATGTGGCCTGATTGAAACTGCAATTGGGCGTATGGTGCCTGTCACCCCCCTGGATAAGGAAGATCCTCTTCATGTAGTCGTTGAGGAATATGGGTTTCTGCCAGTGGATAAGGACGCTTTTGTAGGGAAGCTGCCTGACGTGCAAGGGCTTATTCCGTTCTCCCCCTTTTCATTTTACGAGGAGAGAAAATTGTATCTACATAATATGGGTCATGCGATATGTGCCTATTTTGGGATGAGGCAAGGGTATGAAACCATTGCTGATGCAATTACCAATCCTCTGATACATTTAATCGTACAAAGCGCAATGACAGAATCTGCCGCCATGTTATCGAAAAAATATGAGATTCCGTTTTCTCAGATTTTTGACCATGCTGAGGATTTGCTTCTACGCTTTAGAAATAGGGCATTGAACGATACCTGTGAACGCGTAGGCCGTGACCCCATCAGAAAAATCGCAGCTGGTGACCGCCTTGCTGGTGCGTTGGTTCTATGCGGCGAGTATGGGATTCACTCGGTTTTTATTGCGTTGGGATATGCGGTTGCATTGCGCCATGTAACGAATGATACAGAATATGCAGCAACAATTGCTAGAGAAACTGGAAAGTTGACAATGAACCAGTTATCATTGGTAATGAAACTTATGAGTGCTCTTGAACTGCCAGATTCTGAACTATTGGCAACTGTTGGTAAGCTGAAAAAAGATTTGCGAGGTAATATACATTAGATGAGTTGCACAAGCTAAAGCATACCGCTATAGGCGGTAATATAAATAGTGATCTCCGCATGTGCGGTCGGTCTATTAAGAGCACTTACTACAAAATCAACAATATTGGCGGCGTGTTTCAGAAGCAGCAGACATATCTCATTAGTCCGTCATTGCGGGCTTGACCCGCAATCCCCTGAGATTGGCTATGTTTAGGGGATCCCGGGTCAAGTCCGGGATGACGCTCGTGTTTGCTAAATCAGCACGTATTTGAAACACGCCATGCTGGCTCTTATAAAAGGGGGAATAGTATGCAGTATAGAATCATCGGGGAGAGCTTTCCCGTGCTAATTTGTGAATTGAACACCGGGGAAACTATGGTGACACAGAGAGGCGGTATGTCTTGGCGTACATCTAATATTGAAATGGAAACCAGTACAACCGGAGGAATTGTTAAAGGTTTAAAGCGAACACTTGCTGGCAACTCATTTTTTTTGAATAGATATACAGCAAAGGAAGATAACCAGGAAATAGCCTTTGGGCTGTCTTTTCCTGGTGAAATAAAAACTTTCGATGTAACGGGCGGCAATGATATTATTGCTCAGAAGAATGCCTTTATAGCTTGTACAGATAGTGTGGATATCGACATTTTTTTCAATAAAAGATTGGGTGCTGGACTCTTCGCAGGCGATGGTTTCATTCTCGAACGCTTTAGTGGAGAGGGTCTTGTATTTGTTGAAATAGATGGCAAGACGCATGAATATGTTCTTGCACCAGGTGAAAAACTGGTGATTGATCATGGGTATTTGGCGGCTATGGAGCCTACTGTTACTTATGATATAGAAATGGTTAAAGGGCTTAAGAACATTGCTTTTGGTGGAGAAGGACTGATTCTAGGCAATCTTACTGGGCCAGGTAAAATATGGCTACAGACCTTGCCTGTAACTGGCCTTTCAAGAATGCTTGGTGCTGACAAATCATAGTAATTAAAGTAGCTGATCTCTAGCTTTGGATTGGCTAGTTTATTTTTTCCAAATGCCTAAGTCCGTCAGGATTGATTTTTCTCATTCTGGCGGGCTTTTTCTACGTTTGTTCCACATCCCGTTCGGATTTGGGGCGAAACCCCATTTAGATGGATAGATTTTAGACACTTGGCAAATTCTAAGGCATTATAAGGGTAGTGATACAAATAGGGAATTTCCGAAAAACGGGAGGTAACACATGGCCGACGTAGAATTACTTCGTAAACTCGGCAAGGTTCGACGCTTTAAAAAAAATCAGGTTCTGTTTATGCAAAATGATCCTGGGGATAATATGTACATTGCGCTTGCAGGATCGTTCGGCGTATATATAAACTCATTCACAGATTTCCCCTTACGAGTTGCTGGGATCAAGAGCGGAATGTTTTTCGGGGAAATGTCGGTTATCGATGGGTGGCCCCGCAGTGCTACTATCATTTCTGAGGAAGATGGGAGTGCGCTAGCCATTGATAGCGATGCTTTTGAGCCGTTGTTACAGGGAAGCCCCGAGACTGAATCTGCTATCTTAGAAACTCTAATTGAACGGGTAGCCGCAACTGCTGAAGCTGTACGAAGTGCAGGCATAACCGTTTTAGAGTTGCCTCCGCATCTTCAAAACCCACAGCCACACAGCATTAAAGAGATGCATCAAATCATGATTCAGCTGGCGCAGCGTATACGTGAGCTCAATGATCTGCTAGTAGCAGGCGAGGAAGTATCTTTACCTATGGAACCAATCTCAAAAGGTATAGTCACACTGCTACCAGATAGGTACTTGCCGTTTAATATCGATGATCAAAACGATAACTCAGAATTCTTGACTCAGAAAGTTACCATTTGCCCTCATTGCAGAATGCAGTCGGAAGCTTACATCCCTTTGTATTCACGATTGGTAATGAAAGAAACTACACTTGATCAACGCATCATATATGAAAGCTTTGATATTCTTTGGTATACCAATGTCGTTTGCCCAAATTGTAATTATACTGATACTTATCAAGAATTTACCAAGCTGAACGAGGCTTCTGCAAAACCTATATTAGCTGGCAACCAATTCGAGAATTCTGAAGGGTTTGCAGGCTTTGCCACAATGCATAAGCATACTCTGGATGAAGTTTTATTGAGTTATTATCTTAATATCGAATGCCTCAAACGCTTGTCAGGCGATCCTTTGCGTTTAGCCAAAGCTTGGCTGAAGCTCTATTGGATCTACAAAGACTACAATAGTGAAGAGTTAATGAAACAGTCGGCCAATGAAGCGCAGTCATTATATATTAGCTATTTGGAACTTAAAGGTGAACGACTTGGCACTGAGGAAAAGATGGTAGTTCACGCTATTCTAGGAGAATTATCCATTTCTCTTGGGAAATACGAGGAAGCATTGAAACATTTTCTAAAAAATACTGTTATCGGAAGAACTATTAAAAACGATTTGTTTATACAAAGCAAAGAACGATACGAGGGACTTAGAGACAGCTAGAAACCCCTTTGGTTTCATTATCCATTGGAAAAGAAACTCATTCTCCCTGAATATACGTAGGTGAAAAAAGCAAATGGACAAAGAGAAGAAGAGGCGCGTTCTGGTTATTATAGCTATTTCCCTCCTAATTGTAGTTGCGGTGATCATTCTTTTTATTCTGAGGCCCTGGGGTGATGGTTCTGCAGTTAGGGCTTTGGGAGAAGCCGAAGCTGTTATGACCACGAAAATTGATGTGCTTGATGGTGTTTGGGATCCTCAAAGGCAATTAGACGAGTTCTATTATCCGATAGGCCTTGCACTTATGGGGGATGATTTGGTTGTCGCCGATTATATGTGCGATCGGATACAGATAATCGATGGTTATAGTAATACACGCATTGGAATGCCTGGTCAGTTTGGACGGGCTTATCAAGATTCAGGTGCGCTGATAGACGGCTTCCGTGAACATGCAATGTTTATGAAACCGGCAGGTGTATTCGTATGTCCAAATGGTGAACTATTAGTAAGCGATACTGGCAACCATATGATACGCAGGATAAACGAAGAATTTGTAATAAGCATCGCTGGAAACGGCAGTGCTGGTTACCAAGACGGCAGGGAAGGCCAGGTACAATTCAATGCGCCCCGTTCGGCAGTTATGTGCGAAAATGGGTTCATATATGTTTCCGATACCATGAATCACTGCATACGCCGAATTGATACGGCAGGCAACGTAACATTATATGCTGGGGCAGCCGAGCAAAGAGGATATGAGGATGGTAGGCTATCGGATGCTAGGTTTTTCGAGCCATGCGGGTTATATCTTGACAGGGATGGCGCACTACTGGTTGCGGATAGTGCTAACCATGCGATTCGAAAAATTATGAACGGTGAGGTAACTACCATTGTTGGGAGGCCTGGTCCGGTAAACAGACTAACTGGATACCCTGAGGGAGGATATGAAGACGGGGATATTGAAACTACCCTCTTTAACTTTCCACGTGGTGTCGCGTTGATGCCCGACGACTCTATGCTTGTTGCGGATAGCATGAACCATGCCGTTCGCATGGTCACAACGGAGGGGACAAGGACCTTGGTGGGAAATGGTATGGCTAGCCAATTTTATGCTTCGGCAGAAAACTTGAAATTAACTAGGCCAGAAAACCTCTGTACAGATGGTGAAACATTATACGTATCAGATTCTTTTAACAACCGAGTACTAGGTGTCCCTTTGACAGAGAGGATTCTCGGAGGCCGCCCATCTCGTGAGAAATTGCTGGTAGATACAGGGATTACAACTACTTCCAGATATTCTTACAGAGGTGATATCCGTGTATTTATCGACGATCAGCGGATTGACATGGGAAGGGTTGCACCATGGAACACCGCAGATGCTATTTTCGTACCCATTCGCCCGCTGTTTGAAGCACTTGGCGGAAACATGATCCTCGACGAGCGCACAAATATACTTACTATAACTATACAGGAGCAGGATACGGTTCTTCATTTGGATAGGGACTATTTTATCCTTAGGGGCGTTGCTGTAACTACAGTTGATGAGATCGTGCGCCTTTTTCCGTATACATTCGAGTGGTACCCCGAGTTTAGCCTAATCGCTTTGCATATTCCGAGTGATTTGAGAGACTAATGGCCATTGGCCACCCGCTGTCACTTTCACCTTCCAACCACAAAAATTTGCACCCGAAACTAGATCAGGTCATGACGTAGTATAGTTTTTTCCACATCAATTGCAGGTTTTAGTTTTTGATTGTGTTGAGGTAATCTGTATGTACAAAAAGTTAAAAATACTGCTTCCTGTATTACTACTTATTCTATTTGGGTTTGTACAGTACTTCAGCCTGATTCCGGTACTGGACAATCTAATTTACGACGATTTCCTTTGCAGCGAAGGCCAGCCTACAGAAAACATCGTTATTGTTGGCATAGACGAACGGAGCATCAATGAGATCGGTACATGGCCATGGCCACGCTTTTTTGTGGCCGATGCAATTGAAAAACTTGTCGAAATGGATGCCGCAGCTATAGGGATCAACGTCCTTTACAACACATACGGTACAGTTGAGGAATACGACATGGCCCTCGTTTCAGCTGCGTCGCTAACCGATAGGCTTGTCTTAGCAGCAATGGGCGTATTCGTAGACGAAAGAAACTTCGTCGCAGATGATTACGTCAAACCTTTCGACGCATTGGCTGAAGTCGTTTCGACTGGGTTTATAAATGTACGTGCAGACGAGGCTGACGGTGTACTGCGTCGTGCACTTACATCTTTTCGCTTCGGTGACATTACCGTGCATTCCCTGCCATTGGAGGTTTACAGGACATATTGCCGTGTGATGGAGATCGAGGATAATATTGACGATATCCCGCTTGATGCTTTTGGTGCGTTTACAATCACCTACACAGGGGGGCCCGAAAGTTATACCGTGCTTTCCCTTTGGGATCTTATCAACGACAAATACAACCCATCCTTTTTTAAGGATACTATAGTCTTAATTGGCCCTTACGCACCAGGGATTGAGGAGAGGAGCTTTACAACACCGCTGGATCGCCGCAGAGCTACCTTTAGCGTAGAGATCAATGCAAACATTATTCAAAACATGATGGAAGGGCGATTTAAGCAGGATGCGCAATGGTGGATCAATCTCGCAGGCATTGGAATTTTGGGGCTTATAGCTATCATCTTTCTGCAGTGGCTAAAGCCACTTCCTTCTGCAGTACTAATTGCTATCCTTATTGCCTTGCAGCTGGTTGGAGCAAAGGTCGCCTACGAACGCTATGATCTTATCCTAAAAGCCGGTGACGGTGTTGTATTCCTATTCTTCTGTTTTATCTGTAACCTTGCTCTTAGCATCCTTGCTGCACAGCACGAAAAGAACCATATCCATGGGCTGTTTGGGCGTTTTGTCGCCCCTGAAGTTGTTAATGAGTTGATTTCTGGCGGCGTGGAGATTGAATTGGGTGGTATCGAGAAAGAAATTACAGTAATGTTTGTTGATATCCGCGGATTTACAGCCTTTTCTGAAGCCAATGCAGCCGAGAAGGTCGTTAGTATGGTCAACAGATATTTAGCACTTACCAGCCGTGCGATTCAGGAACAAGGTGGTACTATCGACAAGTATATTGGGGATGCTACCATGGCATTGTTTAACGCACCTAATGACCTTCCAGATCATGCTATGCGGGCTGTCCGCGCAGGATGGGCAATGAAGCAGGGGGCAGTCGCGCTGCGGGAAGAAATTTTGCGGGATTACGGCGTAGATATGCAGTTTGGCATAGGCATTAACACAGGACTTGCCGTAGTTGGTAACATGGGTTCCGAATTTCGGATGGATTATACTGCCATTGGCGATACCGTCAATACTGCGGCCAGGCTTGAATCTAATGCTCAAAAAGGGCAGGTTATTCTATCAGAAGCAACATATCAACACGTAAAAGGACAGGTTCAGGTAACTGATATGGGGCTGTTGAGTGTAAAAAACAAGCTTATTGGAATACAGATTTATAGTCTTGACAAAGTGTTAGGCAGACAATGACAGCCGCTCGTATCTAATGATAAGAGCGGCTATTCTGTTTTGGCTCTTTATTGTCTTAATGATGTAAGATTTTTTAGGGATGATCAAGCTGAAAATCATATAAGAAAATGGTCTGCTCAAAATCCTCTGGTTCACCATTAAAAACAAAATCTGCCTCAAGGGATGCTCTCTTCGTAAACCCCATGTGGTCATAGAATCCAAAATTGCACTCCGTGTCAGAAAAGAGATAGGCCGATTGCACAGACCTTTGCTTGAAATAATCCAATAATTCAAACCATAGATGTTTGCCGATATTTAAGCCACGCACCTTTTTCGATACAGCAAGAAACACCAAACTGGCATCGTAAGGAATGTCTGCCATTTCAAGCAATCTATCGTAGGTATTAAGTGTCTTTGAAAGATATTCATAGATTGCCTTTCGGTCCTTTGTCGTAGCGGTTAGCAACATTAACGCGTAAAGTGCTGAATCATCCATTAACAGCCTGCCTATTGGCTCATCACCTTTAACGTAACCCATTATCACGCCCACAGGCTGGTTGTTAAACACAGCCACTTTAGTGAAACTGCTTTTGTGTAAAGCCATATTTAGGTAAAGTCCCAAAGTGGCTTCGAGTGCTTCCTGCTTTTCAAACAGATATGCCCAATCCCAAGATTCTCCCACAATTTCTCTTATCTTGGGCAGGTCTGCACAGTGTATATCACGAAAGATCATCTTATCCATCAGTACGCTATTCCTTTCATTGAGATTTTTTAAAAACGTATTGCAGCCTTGCGTTTCTCAGGCGTGTTTCAGAAGCAGCAGACAAATCTCATTAGTCCGTCATTGCGGGCTTGACCCGGGCTTGACCCGCAATCCCCTGAGATTGGCTATGTTTAGGGGATCCCGGTTCAAGCCCGGGATGACGCTCGTGTTTGCTAAATCAGCACGTATTTGAAACACGCCGTTTCTCATCATAGCTGCATTTTAAAACGACCATGTTCGAGATAGCAGTACATATTATCTTCGCGAGAAGAAAAACTAAGATTGCTATGTACTATAATCGTAAACGACCGCAATAAAGAAGGGGTGTACGACAGCATGATAAAAAAACATATACTATTTCTAATATTCATGCTGGTACTCGTGTCTCTGTTCACAAGCGCAGCGGCAGATGAAAACAACAGCCCAAGGGTCACAGCTCTTCGAGGTTCCGTTTCAGTATATAAAGCTGGTGGCCTGCGGCCCTCCGCCATGTTCATAGGCATGGAAATAGGTGACGGTGACGTAATCGTGACTGATGTTAGATCGTCAGTTACCATTGCTTATTATCACAAAGAGGTTGTAATTAGCGAGCTTACGAAACTCTCGATAAACTCCATATGGAACAGACACGGGCGTGACAACAGCTCTCTTGTTCTAGTGGAAGGTATGGTTAAGAACCGTATTGACGTAGTTCTTGACAACAGTTCCAGAAATGAGATACGTGCCGCAAACACTATCGCTGGTGTGCGCGGAACTGAATACATTCTCATA
>Ga0123355_10013097_pt1 | contig 12881 bp, 6 predicted proteins | sample TergutEmb28metaG_3_FD_89872 | JGI IMG/M metagenome (GOLD analysis project Ga0123355, IMG submission 89872) | Embiratermes neotenicus P1 segment gut microbial communities from Petit-Saut dam, French Guiana - Emb289 P1 | ecosystem: Host-associated > Arthropoda: Insects > Digestive system > Gut ...
ACACGATTTATGATGTAAGACGAGATCTCATCCCCCTTCCAAAATTACCACACATACTGTGTAGTCACTTAATAAGTTCTTTGGACAACTTGTTGATGGCCTACATACAGGGCCGAAACATGTAGTTGTATATTATATATCGCTACTAACTGTAATATTGTGTTTATGACTGTATGTATATATGGATATATGCACACTACAGCTTTGTATTATATACGCCAGCTGGTGCCCTTGTTAAGGTCCGGGAAAACACATTCTGTCCTTCGGGTATTTCTCTGCATTGGCACATTAGGTACAGAATACTGGTTTGAAGAAGTGCTTTATGTGAAGACAAAATGAACACACTTTTTTACACAAGGACCATTGTGAAAACGAACAAGCCGCTGGAAATGGTAGATGTTATCAACGTTATGTCTTTTTTGTTACAAGTAGGATTTATGCTGTTTTATTACAAAAAGGCAAAATTGCAAACAGTGTATGTTTCTTACGTACATAGAAGAAAGTTTTAAAGGGTTCATCGTTCTCCGTGTAACACCTGTTTACCACTATTGAATAAAAATAAATAGTTTGGCACTTCGGGTAAAAGTATTTTCTATTACTAGCCCTACAAATTGTCGAAGTGTCCGGCCATTGCAAACCAATACACAAGTTCGTGGTCTCCTAATTTTAAATCTTTGAATTATTTACACCTCAGTAAATTGTATCAGAAACCTACTTTTAATATCAAGTTTATCTGATATCGCAATTAAAGATTTAGTCCTTACCGCACAGTAAACACAAACCTTCTTGACTGTAGAAGCAAACACCTAGGGCAATAATCGCTACTCACTAAGAAATGCATGCATAGCTCAAAAATTCACAGTGTGGGCAGTATGCACATTTTGGTTTCTTAAACTTGGCGGTCTTAAAGTAACTACTAGATTTTAAATATTAAATATGCGTGTGTTGTATGTATGAACTGACTGCCGTGTTTAGCACTGTGTTAATTCAATTGTGACGTTTCTTAGGCCAAAATAAAAATATATCCTGGGTGTAAGAAATATAGTTGTTTGTTGATGCAGCCATTTATTTCCATCTACTTACTTAAAATTGTAAGAGTTGTCGATGGGGTTCAGGTCAAAATTTGCGGTGATAATGGGGACGTAACCCTGGGGTGAAAGAGGCAGAAACCGCGGAGAATAGTTCCTTCCTGGAGGAGGAGGAGGAGGAGGAGGAGGGCCTTGTGGCGCTGGCGTTGCGAGGCCAGTCAGCGTCATCAGAGCAGCAGCAACCACCAACTAAAATAAAGGTAACAAACCAGCCTATTCATTTTTTTGTTATGCTCCTTTCTTCTGTATTTTTTTAATTTGAGAACTTATTTTACGCAAGAAACCTATTTTAAGAAAGTAGACTTTACATGCAGAATTAGACCCTGAATTCTCCTTAAAATGCAAGCATATTTCTATACTTAAAGTATTTCTGTAAGCCAACCATCTTGTAAAAGTCTGATATATCTTATTTCTTTGTCTCTTCAGCTCTTAGGTTTAATATAATTCGAGAAACTTCTTTACCCTTTAAGGTTTTAAAGTTCTCAGAGCTACAAGTAAGAATAGGTGACGTCATATATTCTGCAAGGTATTTAAGACCAACTTCTGCAACTCATCTGTGACGAAGTAAATCTTTCTTCTTCTGGGATGGAGTTTATCTTTCAGCATTACTGTGGCCAAGTTCAAGCATCAGATCTAAGTTCTTATTCCGTATTCTATTTGCAATTCGATTGGTCACTTCAATTTTTTTCACAATTCCGTTACACAAAATTTAATTACGTCCATTTGTCAGTTCTAGACTTCTTTCCTGCCCACAGAAGGAGAAACAAGAAACAAACTAAATTAATGTGAGCATTTCTGCACATATTTCAGAAAGCGCCGACTGAAATAAGCAAATAAGTAAAGCACCGGGTTTATTTGTACAATGAAATGTTTGACGTCTTGATTTGTTGCCTGTTTTGATGAAAGTAATTCTTGTTGTTCGTAATATCGTCTTCTTTATTAGGCCGTAAGTCTTGGAAGAGAAGCACTGCTTTGGACATACTGCTGTCTCGATACTGAGAGCAGAAACTGATCGGTCAGAGGACACGTTAATGCGGTGCAACTGTGCATGTCTTACTTATACAAAAGTACACGCAATCCGTTGCGGCGGTGCCCGTCCTCAGTATACCAAAGTACACGGTACAGTAGCCAGGACAATCTAATGTTTGAATTTAGTGCTAAATTCATAAAAACTGTAACTTTGGAACCTGGAGACGAAAGGTTCACATTTACATCCAAAAACACTCTAAACTGAATTCTAAATTGTTTTTCCAAAATTCTCATTACGTCGACATTAATATGGAATTGAAAAAATAAGAAGTTTAGAGGCTATGTTCAGCAGAGAGTCTTGGTCTTACTGTAATATTATTATGAGAATTAAATTTCGCGTCTGATTCATACCCGTTAGGTAAGAGCCTGAACGTAGAAAGGAACACCGCCTAAATTAAATGATATTTTCCATGATCCTTCTTTATCCTTTTCAGCAAACACCTGCCTGTTAAGGTAAAACAATTCCTGTAGAAATCTGGAAAAATCTTCAGGGCTCCAGGGAGTAGAGGTTCCCGGAATTTCGAAACATTCGGCACATGAAAGTGGTGAGATTGTCAGCCTTATTCACCGGCCACCTTTAACCTCAGGAGATCTCGCTGGTCCTCATTTCTCTTAGAGGCTGAGTCGAATAAAAGTCAGCGACAAGGCCGGAAGGATTAGGTTCATAAAACATCCCAATGACCCCATCGGGAATCGAAACCGCGAGTATCCCACGTGTAGTGCCAACACTCACACTATTCCTGGATTTTATCTTAAATTATTCCAAGACCATTCATTACTCGAGATTATCTAAATTTTTGGCACATCCAGGAATTGAAATTTTACTATTCGGCATCGCCTTAAATTTTACTGTTATCAACAAGATCAGATTTCGCTTCTATATGATGTACACCTAAACCCCATCCATAACATATATTATACAAAAACATTTTATGATAATAATTTCTGTACTCTTAGATACAGGGGTGCTGATAAGCCCGACCAGGAGGGAAACAAGCGACCAAACGCGGGATTTATTCAACATACGCCCCACGAAGCTCAACACACTTCTTAGCCCGCTGCTCTAACTTTTGAAAGCCACTCAAAAAACATTCAGAAAGTTGTCCGTCCAACCAGGTTTCAGCGGCAGCAATGACTAATCGCTAAGGATTTATCAGCACCCCGGTTATGATGCTTACAGTGACATTAAATGTAGCTGTAACAAGATTGAAATGTAGTCTTTATGTTTTTTTTATCTTTTTAATGCTAATTAATTAGCTGAAACATTTAGTTGACTTTATATCGTAATACAAATGTAAGTTATTCGACATACAGTCGAATTATTTTTTAAATTTTCCACCATATGATGTGAACCCTTCAAAAAGCTATAAATTAATAATAAATATAAATTAATAATAAATTAGCGCCTCATAAACCAATATTGCTTATTAATTTTTGAAAATAAATCAAGGTAGTTTAAATGTATTGAATGTGGCTTACCGTATTCATGATGGAAAAACTTTAAGAATTATTGAAAACACCAAATTCTATAAACGTCTTTCCTTATTTGATGTTCACAGCGGATCTGATAAAAATCAGCACTTAAACCTGCTTATTTATACTGAAAGGCAGTACAAATGAAATTGGCTGTACGAACACATTCAGGAACTCTTATTTTGCAATGTTCTCCCTTCCCCAGTTTCATTTTACCCCCACTATTTCTGATGAGTTCAAAGAGAAAGAAACAGTTAGACGCGTTAACTCCAAATTGCACGGCTCCTCCATATCAAGATCTCATCATATGGGAGGGGGCTGGCCTCTAAAAGAGAGGAGTCTGAGAAAATTTAAATTCGTGCAAAACATTTTCTCCCTAATTTGGAGATTATTTGTTCAGTATCTCCAGTGAACCTAAAGCACACACCACCTACATATACCATAATTAAAAACATAACATATCGCTTCCCAAGCACACATAACCGATAGGGTTGGTTCTGGGTTCGTTCAGCACACCTTTTTCTGATGACGGTCATCAATCATCTCTATATTCCATCCATGGCGAGGCATGGTCCCTGCAGCAGTTGTATATCCCATGCGATTATTTTTTCTCTTGAAATGTAAAACTCGTCTACACAAGAGATACGAAGTACGTATAACGTGAATATTGGGCGCTTTCGCGTAACTACTGTTGCCGTGGGTAAGTAATAAGAATTACATATAGAGAGTGTGTGTCTGTGGCTTTACTTATCCAGCATGCGAAGTGCATACGAGGTTTTACATCTTGTCAACATTGCCGTATTTGGTTGTGCCAAATTTCTTTTCAAAATTTCTCATAAACAGCACGAATTTCAGGAAATTGTTACTGAATATAAAATATGTGTTTATAATTTTCTCTCTGCAAATTTTTAGTGAAATATTTCTCGTTCAAAGAAGAATTTAGCGACATTTTATAATAACTATATGTAGGTAATGTACCAATTATTGTTGCTATATTTCAATCAATTTTGAATTTTTTCGACAAATTTTCGGAAAATACTCGAATTTCAAATTTTATAAAAATTCTTGCAGTTGGCACAGCGCTGTTTCGTGCGGACGGACGGGCAGACAGACATGACGAAGCTGATAATAGTTTACGTAATTTTGTGACAGCGCCTAAAAATATACAAAATTCCAATCTATTCTCACAAAAAAGACCTTGTGCTCGCACTATGAAAGTTAAGGCTGCATGTGGAGACCCCCAAAAAAGAAAAGCTGTTTTAAGTATCGGGGATCAGTGAGCAGAGAAATAATTTTACCTTTTTCAGGGATGTAAATATAATTTATCTAGTAAAGTTACGGTACAAAATGTAGCCAGCATTTCTGTATTTGTGTACAATATTGTTAGTTATATTACTTAAAACAGTATAGTAATTATCAGTAATTTCTCCAAATCCTGAATCAATTCCAGCTCTCAATCATCAGAATTTATTTAACATCCTACTCTTACAATATATGTATAGGACAGCAGAAATTCACAATATCCTATACCAATCTTATCCCAAAAGATATCCGAAAGAGGGTCGAAACATGTAGGTAAAACATCCAGAGATTTGAAATAATCCTTGCATACAAAGATGGTACTTTATTTCTAATTATTATTTCTATGTTATTTTCTTTTTGCATGCTTCAAATGTGTAAGGAATTAAATAAGATATAAATGATTTTTCATTCCTTGACCTACCAATCCCTTGTTTTACTTCCCGCGGTGCATGTACCCCACGAGACGAAAGCAACAGAGGTGACGTGTCTGGTTCAGTTACTGAGTGGAAACCGGAAATGAAGGTTCCATCCTCTGCGTGATATTTGTTACGCCTAAGCTTAAACCAGATGATCCCGGTGGCCGAGCGGTCTAAGGTTCGAGTCTATTGCCGCTTGCTTGCTGGGAGTGTAGGTGCCAGTTTCGCTGGGGGAATTGAGGTTTTTCTGTTGTCAGGGTTGTGTGTTGTTAAGTAGAGTTCTCTGTATCGGGCTGATCACTTGTCTAGAGGAGTCCTACCGAGTTTGGTGTGTCTAATTGCGTATGATAGTGAGGTCTCGATAATGAGGAGGTCCTGGCCCTCTAGGGGCTGTAGCGTCGTGGGGAAAAGCAAACCGACAATTGAGAGTATAGCGTAGACTATTGAAATGTCAATAAACACGACTAAGCCTTCTGTATGCCATTTGTACATTAGGGTGATATGGAATGTAAGGTCGTGTGGTCTGGCTGCTGCTTACTGGAATTCTGCACCATCTGCTCCTTCTGTCTCCAGGATAGAAGACCATTAATGTACTATTTTTGCCACAAACATTGTAAACTGATTCTAGAATATAAAATATTGCATCTCAGGAACAAGAAACATGCAGGAAAGCTTGAAATTACATAAGCGTATATAAATGATAACAGTTCATGATTAATTGATGTGTGTGTGTGTGTGTGTGTTATAAGGCAATACGGATGGTCAGCAACAGACAAAAACAGATCCATAAGGTAGCAAGAATAATGGACGTGGAGAATTAACTCTGCTTCATTCGGTATTGCAGTTCCGACTTACGCGTATAGAATGTATTTTTTTTCTGTGGCACTGCAGCCCAACTCGGGCTTAAGTCACCTCGTTGCTGAGGTTTCTAGATCGTACACAATTAGACAGACACAAACACACGGTGGTAATTTTCTAGACGAGTGATCAGCCCGTCGCAGAGGGCGCTATCTACACAACACACAACAAGTCAAGGGGACGAACATCCGTACCCTCAGCAGGATTTTAACCCTTGATACCACGAATCGAGCGGCGGTAGACATACGCCTCAGACCGCACAGGCACCGGAATTGGCCGTAGAAGATGAATATTCTGTAAGATAATTTTAGAAAAGGTCTGTCGAGAGCCACATTGTGTCAGAGTCGATTACTGGAAAGACTGCTTACCTGTGAAAACCATACATTGAACTCATAGAACTTGTCAAACCCACCCACTGAATTGTAGTAAACATGTAAAAACAGGAAGAGTAATTCAATATACGCAACAATAAGGGTGCTCTGTTCTTTCAATATTATTAACATTTAAAGCCTACTGGTTGCGTGAAACAACAATAGGTTTACATTCAACAACTGCAGTCTCTGCCCGCACCGTATTTTATATTTATCTGAGCACAAACAGCGACTTGTGCCACTTACAGCATAAATCGATCGGTTTTTATAACCTAGATTTAAAGTGTTTACAGCGAGGTACGGACTGGTTCATTAACTAAAGCTTTCTGCGCTTCGTCTGTAAAGGGTTAAATAAGAATCAGAGGCGGTTTTATTGTCATATTAACCAAACAAAAACTGAAATTAACATACATTTGATATGAAAGATCAATCTGTATAACACAGAAGGGTCAGTGATTTCCCTGTGTGAGGACTGTGCCAAACACACAAATTCATGGTGTAGGCAAATGCTTAGAGATTTAGTGATGTAGCTGGTGATAAGCATACTAAAAATTAGACATTATAATGTTAAACGAATATCGTAAAAGAGAAACGGAAGAAAATCGAGAAATTCTGTACCAATTAACTGCTATTCACAGGAAGAGAAGTGCACTGGAACAATGTGAAAGAAAACGTAAAAGAAGGACGTAGTTTCCATCTCCTGTATCTAGCTGCTAATCTCTCAACCGTTTAAGCTTATAAATTCTAACAACTTGAATCGTGAGAACTGCGCTTTTCTGGGTTATTACGTTGCAAGTAGTGGTAATTCCTTACCGACGTTTCAGTAAAACATATATGTCCCATATTCAATGGTCCAGAAATTCTTGACCCTTGAAGATGAGAAAGATAGGTTTTCCCGACACTTCTGTGACGAATTACCACTACTCGCTGCGTAATAACCCAGAACAGTGAAGATCTCGTCTACTTCGGTGTGGAAGTCTTAAATCACGCAATTTGAATCATATTTATTTAAAAATTCAGTTCGTACTGGGCAATAATTTCACTCCATCTCCGTCCTAAGAGCGAATCAGCTAATGCTCTACAAACGCTTGCCGATTTAAGACAACGCAAATTTTACAGACGTAATACAATCGGAAAGTCCCACCAGTGGTCGATGCAAAGCGCATGTGTATAAGTCGAAGTTATGTCCGATCCCTGCCTCCCTGTTTTCATTTTACTGCAGTAATTTGAGTGTCAGATAAGTGGGTATATTTTTATTAAGTTAACTTGATCAGTCGATTGGTAGGTGTAATATGTTTCGGACCTGTGTTCAGGTCGAGTTGTGGACGTTTCGTCGAAGTGGAAAGCCTTCGTTAAGTCGGTGAGCTTGTATGTAGGGAAATAATGGTCATTTATTCTGAGATTCACACCAACACGTAAATACACTGCATGGGCAGAATATAAAATGTTTTACTCTTAAAGCTGGTTGAAAATAAAGAAACCACTAGGCTTTAAAGATTTAAGTGTTCAATATGACAACAATTTAATTCGATTTCTGCATTGTTTTGCAAATTACTGGAAGTTTTGCAGACGGAATCGATGAAGGATGTAAGAAGTGCTGATGTATTTCGACTCAGACACATTCTCATGCTCAAAGTCGACTACAAGTTAAAGAACAATAGCCATGTAATGGTTCAGGCTGTTAGCCGCCGGCCTGTCTCTGCAAAGACCTGGTTTTGATCCCTGGGCAGCCCATACTAGTCGGATCTTTGTGTACCGAAAGGCCCCGAGGCAGTTTTTTCTTCAAGCTCTTTGAATATCCCTTCTCCGTATCATTCCGCGAGTGCTCTGTACTCATTCACTCATCCAGCACGGACGCTGTGTATTTTTGGCTACAGACAATGTGTCGTTAATAGCGTACGTAAAAAATAACCACATGTTTTACGTTGCTGCAAATCTCTGTGTTTTCGGTTTTTGTTTGTAGACAGGGCCGTACACAGACTATGTAGCAAGAAGGATCTTCTGAAGTTTCGGTATCTCTCTACCAATCCACACGGCATCACAGATAGGAAGGCGGTGATCCTAACCTTGAATTATTTTCCACTTCTCCTTCCTCCAGACCTCCCCTTCTCCCCACTATTCCATGTGAAATGTTTTCGTATATACTTTTCGGATTATAATGATACTGTCTCAGCCTTATGAATTATCGGTCTTCTTATGGCCCTGTACGAGAGAACAAATGATTAGTGTAAATAATAATTTGGAAAGAACTTTGAATGCATTTGCTTAGGTTACTTTAAGGTCATAACTTGACATTTTGGATAATGGTGTGAGAAAACAATCCAAGTACTTAAGTCAGGAAACCGGTAGCCTTTGAGCAGCCGTTTATCGTATCAGGTATTACCCAGTTAAAAAAACAGAAGCACTACCGTGTAATCTGAGTACTTTGAAACTATTATTTGTCTTGCTGAAGTGGTATTATTTTTTTTTTACTTTGGCCGTCGTCTGATTTTCTTAATAAGGTAGTGTGTTTTGGTGGTATGCGGTGGCGCAGTTGGTTCAGGCACTGAGCTAGAAGCCGGAAGGTCGCGGGTTCGATTCCCGACGGTATCATTGGAATTTTCCAATGACATAATCCTTCCGGCCGCACTATGGCCCAGGGGTTGACTCAGCCTCTAATACAAATGAGTACTAGGAATATTTTCTGGAGGTAAAGGCGGCCGTGAGCCGATTGTCTTGAAATCTGGAAACTTCAGGGTATGTCCAGGCCTGTAATGAGATTGCTTTACTTTGGCTGCTTTTTGGGATTAAATTATTTTTTGTGTATTCTGCTAAACCTTATATTGTATGTTTTAAAATATAAATGTTTAGATTTGTAAACCCTCGGCTGGCTCTGCTCGAACCAACTGAATTCGCGCTGAGGAACTTTCGGCCATCCCTCACACAGTAGATAGAGTGGTGTCAAAAAATGTTGGTTCAGTATTGCGTCAGTGGAAGAATATAACGCTTCGACATTCCTCCACAACACACACAATCTAATAACATAGAGGCAAAATAACATTTCGCGTGTTGGAGAAGAATAAAATATTGTTTGCTGTTCGCTACATTAAAAGGAACAGAAGTTAAATAAATTAAAGCGATCCTGTAATGTTCGGTTTTGGTTATATCTCGCAACAATCCAGCAGAGAATGGGGATTGGTTGGCCCCTGTAGAAGAAGATTTACGGAGAGTGACGTGTACTGCAATGAAGAGAGATGTTTATAGAGTTTTGGTTGAAGAATGTGACTGGACGGTTCTACCTGGAAAATATAGATGTAGAGGGCATGAAGATATTAAAATGGATATTAAAAACATAAGAAGGCATGTTATGGACTGGGATAATTTGGTTCGGGATAAGGATCAGTGGTGTTTTCTTCTGAATATGAAAATAAAACTTTGGGTTACCCGAAGTGCGAGGATTCTTGACTCCCACCTCAGACATTCGCTGAACACAACGTTCTCCGTTCTGTACATTTAGTTACGCACCAGCTGTTGCCTGCAGAAAAATGCCCATCTCTCCGTCTCACACACAATTTCATTTAGAAAACAAGGCTATATGGCAAGGCCAATCTACATGGTAATTTCTTATGCGTACCAAATGATTTCACTTTGTAATTGAAACTGAACCAAATAACGTGAAATCCTGTCCAGATATTTCTTCACGTCACGCTGTGGAAGGTAAGATTTAAAAGATGCTATCATTAGTTCTCACGAGCGATAGCCTGAAATTATCTGTTAGGTAAACTTCTCCCAGATTATCCTCGAATCGTGAGAGAAGAAGAGTAACACAAAAGAAGTGGAGGATATAAGATTATTTATGTCTGTTTCCCTATTGCGTCTGTTGCATCACATTTAATTGAAATACAACGTACCGTTAGCAGGTACATTACTTCCGTAACATGAAGCCTCGCCATTCTAAATGCACAAGGCAATGAATAAATGAATGGGCACTTTGGAAGTTATATAACAAAGTACTTCGTAGACCACATTTTCTTTAATTTGTTATAAGAAGGTAAATGAAGGAAAAGCCGGTATATATATTTTGTGAAAAATGAAACAAAGACATAGACCGTCAATACAGAATGTTGAGGGAATATGTTGTAGAAATGACTGACAAAAGGAAATCGCTGGATAATATTGAAAAATTCGTATGGAAAATGTTTCGCTAAATTAGCTTTTGATAAACCCGTTGCAGGGTTTAGATTTGGTGGTACTTCAGCCCACATGCCTAAGTCATCAGTGAGCATTTTTGGTGGTTATAAACACTCTTTCCGGCCACATAACTTAATACGTAACTTTAAATTCCATACAGGACTTCGTTTATTTTACAATTTAAATAATGATCTGTGAATATAGCCATTGTTTAAATCAACTGACACTCATCTAAATCATGTATAAAATGTCAGTACTCGCATAAGAAAGAACACATTCAGTGTCCATTATAAAGAGTGGGCAGTTAATGCTGTTTAGTGACATAACTCTTTTAATTTAATAAGCATAAGAAACACATTACTGCACCCTGCAAAAAGGCAAACTTCCTTAATATTATGGCAGATGTTACATACATATTATACGTACAACGCTGGCACGATCCTTCGGAAGAGGAACCGTGGCCCGAATAAGTTGCATATGTTTAGATTGTGAGCACGTCTGCCCTTACTGGGGAGTCAGAAAAACTCTACACCGGACCCCGAACCCACTCTCGGCGGCCCTGAATGCAGACATGCTATTGCAGTTGAAATTATGAAGGCCTGTGTGCTCCTCCACGACTAAACCAAATCCATTCACACAGTATTACGCAGCCTATTTGCAGATAGAGGCTTGTGTCTGTGCAGCACCGAGTCACAGCGTGACGTAGCACAGGGCTTTACTAAAGTGTTTAATTTAGTGGAATACATCTTGTTGTGTTTGTGGACGTTCAAAAACATTTCGCTTATTACGTCGTCGAACAAACGTACTTTTATTTAGAAACATCTACATGTTTCCGTCATTAACGACCGTCTTCGAGCTGTTAACACTATATTTTAAAATAAGATAAAATGCAGTATACGCACCATATGGAATTTGAAACGTAAGGCTTTAGGATGAAAAGCAAATTGTAGATACAAACAATATATAGTTAAACACAGCTAATTGTATATTTTGCTTTACTAAGAAAAGTAATCAACCTGAAGATGGCTCATAACTAGAGCCGAAACATGTCGTTGAACGAAACAACGTAAGAAATACACCTTAATAAAATCATTAAGTTGTGTTTGACTATATATTTTTTATATCTATAATTCTATACAACACAACGGGGATGTGTAACCTGAAAATTACGAAACGCAGATATTCACTGTAATTAATAATGTCTTAAGAACATATATTTTTTTTTGTTGTGGCGCTGCGGCCCAACGCTGGCCATGGCTTCCTCGTTCTTGAGGTTTCTAGATCACACACAACGACACGTCACAGTCGGTAGGACTCCTCTGGACGAGTGATCATCTCGTCGCAGAGACTTTTACCTGACAACACACAACACTCACAACAGACAAACATCCATGCCTCCGGTGGGATTTTTTTAATGAGACAACCTCTTTATACAGAAAACTTTGGGTACAACATGAGTGGTCAAGCAATACTGCTGGCATTTGAAGCAATCCTTGGCCACAGGTCCTGACACTCCTTAGCAACTGGACCTGTAATGGCGCTACCTTTCTTCGCCCCTTTGTTGTTTACAATAACACCGGCATTGTCCTCGAAGTATATGAAGACATCATCCTTCCTGCGGAATGGCTCCGTTGCCTGATTACTAGTGCAGGTATAACCTTCTTCCTCAACTCTGGCTTGCCCTTCTTCACTGTGGCCACAATCGTGTCACAAGAGCCCGCTGCAGGTAACCGGTTCAAGCGACCCTTTACGCCCCGCACAGCAATCACAAATAGGTTCTTGATAGTTATACCAGTATTATTTTGCACAGTTGATAACTGCTCCAACTGGTAAACCTAACGATATCCTAAACTTTGCTCCTGCGGAGCCACCGCTTCCTCTTTTCGACATCCTGGATCCTTACAGGCCGGAAATTGACGTGTACGGATTCGAACCCACAATCTCAGCAGGCGAGCGGCCGCAGACCTACGCCTTAGACCGCGCGGCCACTGAGACCGGCTATTAAGAGCGTATTGCTGTATCTAAATTAAGAAATGTAGCTGTGTTCGACTCCGCCCCTGTGGTCTAGTGGTCAGAGTTTCTGGCTACAGATACAGAGGTCCCGGGTTCGATCCCCGGCGCTACCAGATTTTCTGAGTAGTAGCGGGTCTGGAACGGGGTCCACTCAGCCTCGT
>Ga0123355_10013098_pt1 | contig 12881 bp, 11 predicted proteins | sample TergutEmb28metaG_3_FD_89872 | JGI IMG/M metagenome (GOLD analysis project Ga0123355, IMG submission 89872) | Embiratermes neotenicus P1 segment gut microbial communities from Petit-Saut dam, French Guiana - Emb289 P1 | ecosystem: Host-associated > Arthropoda: Insects > Digestive system > Gut ...
AATAAGCTTCGGCGCAATAACAACCTTTGATTTGTCTGTCTTTTTCTCGTTGACAAGTTGCTCAATCATTTCAGCTGCAATATGCCCCATTTCTGCCTGCGGCTGCATAACACTTGTAAGCGTCGGCGAAATCGTCGTTGCTAGCAATGTATTGTCATAACCCACAACGGAAAGCTGCTCTGGAATTTGCACTTTAAGTTCCTTTGCAGCAGAAATAACGCCCAACGCCACCAAGTCATTTTGCGTGATAACAGCAGTTGGAGGCGTGTCGCTTTGCAGAAATTCCAATGCACAATTATAACCAAAACTCTTTGTGGCACTACCTTCCCAAAGTAACTGTGAGTCAAAAGGAATTTCTCTTTCAATAAGTGCTTCTTTGTAACCTTCAAGTCGAGCAAGACGCGATTTGCTTTCAAGATGTCCACTAACAATCCCAATGCGCGAATGACCCAAACTCAAAAGATGTCTCGTTGCAAGATATGCACCTTTTTTGTTGTCCGTATCAATGACGTTGATCCCTTTTTCTTCGCTTCCGATTACAACAATTGGCAGCTTAGTTGAGTCAACCTCTTTGAGGTAATCCATCTCTTTATGGCTAGAAAACACAATTAGCCCAGACATCTGCATGGATATAGCCTTTTTAATCGCGATATCCTCTTCATAATCACACCCTCTCGTCTCAAAAAGTACTACGACAAATTCACTTCTTTGAAAATATGTGTTTATACCTTGGATAATACTCGAGAAAAAGTAGTTGCTGATATCAGGGATGATGACACCAATCATTTTATATTGGTGCGTCGATTGCTTTTTGCCAAAATCATAATTCATATCTATCGCGGCTCTGCGTATGCGTGATTTAGTCTCCTCGCTAATTAAGGGGCTGTCGTCCAATGCCCTGGAAATAGTAGAAATTGAGAAGCCGGTTTTCTCAGAAATGTCCTTTAATACGGCCATAATTACTTTACCTCCCAGTGCAAAAGTTCGACAGAAAAGACATTGTGCAAGGAATCGATCACCTTATAGCACCTCTTTCAGAAACTCGATACAGTCTTCAATGTAAGCGTATATAGTATGTTCACGGTTCATTAACTCGTGCCGGAATTTGTCTTTAGCATCGTATAGACCATATATGTTTTGCACAAACTCTGTCGTTTCTCTATAGCCGCTTAAAGGCCACCAATAGTCGTTAAAGTTGTTGAGCGTAAGAAGTGGCCTTGGTGCGATAAGTGAAAGAATATGTTTAAAATCCCCATATTTCATGATGCCCGGAATGTATGGTGTTGCATTCGCGAGTGGAGAAAGACGAGGCAACTCATCTGCCCACGCAGCAAACGAAGTCGTACCGCAAAGCACCATTGTACAGGCGAAACGCTCATCGAGCGCTGATGCCATCCACGTATCCAACCCCCCTTGGCAAAGCCCAACAATCCCGACACGCCCGTCCACATCGGGGCGGTTTAGCATATATTCCAGCACTCGTATGTTGTCTCGTACCCGCAAAGCCATAATTGACGTGCCCGCCATAGCACATAGAGACTCAATGTGGATTTCCGTTTGGTTACGGCCATCAAAGTTTACTGCATCGAAATAGAAACCTTCGCTGCGTTCGCCAAAACATACATGGTCAAACATTATCGTTATATAACCCGCAAGTGCCAGCTTCTTACAAGCCCATGAATGTGAATTTTCGCCCTTGTGCTGCGGCCAGCCTGGTGAAACGATTACGGCAGGGTTCTTTACCTTCATGATGCTGTCCGGCGGGTTGTATACTAGTGCCGGGATGTACGACCCTTCGCAGAAACTGATGTCTACACGCTCCATTTGGATACCTTCAACCAGTTCCGAATAGATTGCCTCGCTCACAACGGGTGAATTATCCAGTGGAACCTGCATCAGATCATTGTATAAGAGTGAAAAGCCGGCCCTAAAGCAGTTCCAGTCATCAATGGCTTTGAATTCATGAGCTTGGTTTTTCTTCATGTTTTGCAAAGCTTTTTGCATAGGAATAATTGTCGAATATCGCAAATCATATGTTTTGCCCACTTTCGCACCTCTTTCATGCAAATTTTGCACATATTCATCATATACATGAGTAGTTTTTTTCATTGTAAATCATTAGTTCGTCTAAGTCAATAGCAAATATGCAAATTTTTATATTAATTCTATGCAAATTTTGCATTGCGGGAACTAGTACAATTATTTCGGATTATCGAAACTCCGTTATATGTAAAATACTTGTATGTATCGGCAGGGGTAACCACCCCGCCCTTCGGGCACCCCTCCGAAGGAGGGGAATTGATCCCGTAAGTTCTATAAGAGGGGGTAATTCTCAGCAACTGAAGCTGAAAAGCTTCGACCTGTGCAATAGCCCCTGTCATTGCGGGCTTGGGGCTATTGCACAGGTCGAAAAGCTTTTAGGGCTTAATTCCCCTCCTCCGGAGGGGTGCCCGAAGGGCGGGGTGGTCACCCTTGCCAATCCACATTTATTTGCCGCACCCGTGAACCGAGTGACTCTTGCACAAATCCCGTTTTTCAAATACAATAACAATTAATTCGTAATCAAGCGATTGCAAGGGAGGTGGGGGTGTGCTTGAAAGATAATGTAGGAGCAGTACCAAATGGAGTTTTGGCTCCTATTAATAACGACTCTTTGGTCAACAGAATAATAGACACAATTGTTCAAGCAATTGTTGACGGCAAGTTTAAGGTAGGGGAAAAGTTACCTAGCGAATACGAACTTATTAGTGAACTGGGAGTTGGCAGAAACTCGCTAAGAGAAGCGATCAAGATATTGTCAACACTTGGTGTTGTAACTATTAAACGGGGCAGCGGTACATATGTATGCTCTCAGGTATCGCCAAACGCGCTTGATCCAGTTGTGTACAGCATCATTTTTTCTGCCACTGCAAATAAAGAAATGCTTGAGCTAAGAAGAATTCTTGATCGTGAAATATGTCGTCTTGTGATCGAAAGGGCTAGCGACAAAGAGATCGCTGCTCTTAGCGTACATATGAGCGCGATTCGGGAAGCATATGAAAACAACGATATCCGACAAGTAGCTCATCTTGACAATCAATTCCACGTTGCTATTGCAAATCTAAGCCAAAACCCCTATCTCGCGAAAATTGCCGAAGGTGTTTACAGGGTGTTCAACATTTCCATTGAAGTCGTTAATCGGGACGAGGAAGCGTTTAACAAGACGGAAACATGCCACAAAATGCTAATTGAGTGTCTTAAAAATCGCGAAATTGATGCCTTAGATGCCATCATTGATCTCAGCCTGTCTTCATGGAAGAACTTCGATCACTGACGAGGCGTTTTTTGAGAAACACCCCGCTAAATTGGGGTGTTTTTTTAATTCATTGGTAAATATGTATGAAATCAACAAGAATATTTCTATCAAATTTGCCAATTGACACAAATGTTTTCTAGGAAGATAATGATAAAACAGACGTAGGACGTGTGCCGTCCTCATGCCTGTTGTTTCGCAAAAAAAGATTGGAGGAAAGAAAGATGAAAAAACTATTGTCTTTGATTCTTAGCATCACACTTGCATTTGCACTAGCCGCCTGTGCGGCTGATTCGCGAACCGTTTCTGACGAGTCTATTGCTGTCGAAACTAATGGCGACGAGTCTATAAACGTCGAAACCAATGATGCCGAACCTGATGCACCTGCAGACGTCATTGTGGAAGAACCAGAAGAACCCTTTGTACCTCCAGATATTGGAGCTGTGGTTCCACTTATAGCAGAGGATTTTGTGTTACCACCAGGCGCGGAACTTGCACCAGAAGCAGCGGAAGTAGACGCGAGGCTTGGAGCGGCACTGGCAGATTTGCCTGCTGATCATTTTGTGCGAGAAGGGCCCTTTACAATTGGTGTGACATTCGGCTCTCTGCAAAACCCGATTTTCGCGGCTATTGCAAACTGGCTTGTCGATCACGGCGCGGAATATGACATGGAATTCATCATTGTTGATAATGATTTCGACGCTGCCAGGCAAGTTGAACAGATCGAAAACTTTATTCAGATGGGCGTGGATGGAATCTTCTTGCACAGCATTGATGGAAATGCGATCATGGATGCAACAAAAAGGGCTTTCGATGCAGGGATCGCAATCGTTGGGATAGACTTCCAATTCGGCTACGGAAACTCCACAGCATGGGGTGTACATATTCAGAGCGGCGAGGCTGCCGGAAGAGCTGCTGGTCAATTTATCAACGAGCATCACGGCGGTTCAGCACAGGTTGCAATACTGGATCACCCAGAAAACGTTAACGCCATAGCAAGGGCCGATGCCCTTGAGCGAGGACTACTGGAAGTGGCACCTAATGCTGAAGTTGTCATGAATGTATCCACCCTTAGTGTGGAAGACGGGTTCAACGCGGTCGAATCTTTGATGCAAGCTTATCCGGATCTTAGGATAGTAATGTCTATTGGCGACGGCGGTGCGGTAGGTGCTGCGGAAGCGTTTATGGCTCTTAGACCAGATATTATTAATGAGATTGGTGTTTATGGAATCGATGGAACTGATGAGGCTGTTTTAGCCATCAGTGACCCCAATAATCCCTACCGGATGACGGTCAGCCTTGGCGGAGCACGCTTCTGGGCGGAAAATGCCATGGCGTCGCTTCATAGCATTTTTATGGGTGAACCTGTTCCCACTACTATTCCCTCATTGGTTATGCCAGTAGATATCGACAACCTGATGGCATACGTGCTTTATGTAGAATTCGATCCCGCTAGATTGCTTTGGTAGTAACGCTGGGCAAATCGTCTTTCTGAGGTGCGTGATAAGAAAATGAAAACCCAAAATGTGCTGGAATTTTGCAACATTACAAAGATGTACCCCGGCGTGGTTGCCCTAGATGATGTGAGCTTGAGCCTACGCAAGGGCGAGATACACGCGCTTGTTGGGGAAAACGGGGCCGGAAAATCAACATTAATCAAGTGCTGCGCCGGGGCGGAGACACCAAGTTCCGGAAAAATGATTCTAAGTGGACAGACATTTACATCCTTCTCACCGATCACCTCAAGAAACGCTGGGATCAGTGTCATTTACCAGGAATTCAACCTGATAGGGCAAATGCCCGTCTTTGAAAATATTTTCATGGGGCGATATGTTTCAAAGTTAGGCTTCTTTTATAAAAAGACAATGATCACGAGAACAAAGGAGATTTTTGACGAGCTTAACGTGAATATAAGCCCTACAATGCTCGTTCAAAACCTTACTGTAGGCTATCAGCAATTGGTGGAGATTGCGAAGGCGATTGCCGAGGATGCAAGTGTGCTGATTATGGATGAACCTTCAGCACCGCTTACAAACCAAGAGGTTGAAACGATGTTTAAAATGGTGCGTGCGCTTAAAAAGAAGGGCGTGACCATTCTTTACATATCCCATAGACTGGATGAGATTTTTTCGCTATGTGACAGAGTTACAGTTCTGCGTGATGGAAAATTGATTAAAACGATGAACGTATCAGATACAGACCGTGAACAACTGATTAGTCTTATGGTGGGCAGGGCACTAAAAGAGACTTTCCCAGAGCGGAGCCAGATAACCGAAGAGCAAGCATCATCCGACCGCCTCGCAGAAAATGAAACTGTGCTTGCTCTTGAGGCACTTACTGGGAACAGTCTTAGCAATATATCGTTTTGCGTCAAACGCAGTGAAATTCTGGGGCTTGGCGGCTTAGTTGGCGCAGGACGCACAGAACTTGCTGAGTTATTGTTTGGCGCAAAAAAGAAAACTAGCGGACGCATTATCTTTAATGGCAAAGAGATCAACCCAAAGCACCCGATGCAAGCAATTAAAATGGGTATTGCTCTTGTACCCGAAGATAGAAAACGACAAGGCATCTTATTACACATGTCTGTACGAGAGAATATGTCGCTTGCAATCATCAAAAAGTTAAGCAAATTTGGCTTGATTAAAAAGCGAAAAGAAAAAGCCATCATCGATGAATATATCAGGAGTATACACATCAAAACACCAAGCGTCGAGCAAATTGTTAAAAACTTAAGTGGTGGCAATCAGCAAAAAGTTGTTTTGGCCAAATGGCTCGCAGCAGAATCTGAACTGATTGTATTCGATGAGCCAACCAGAGGGATCGATGTTGGCGCAAAGCAAGAGATCTATTTGCTTATGGACGAGTTAGCCCAAAAAGGCAAAGCACTCATCATGATTTCCTCAGACATGGAGGAACTTCTCGGTATGTCAGATCGGATCATCATTTTGAATGAGGGTAGAATGACGGGTGAATTGAGGCGCGGTGAATTCTCGCAAGAAGAGGTATTGCGGTGTGCGTCGAAAAATATTGCTGGGGAGGACTCGCAAATATGATAAAAACCGAAAATTTATTTAAGTATATCAATACTTTTTCTAAACAATATGGTATTTATCTAATGTTGATAGTAGTAGTCGCTGTCTTTAGCCTGCTTAGTCCAAGGTTCCTAATGGTGGATAACATCTTGACTATCCTTCGCCAAGTGTCTGTACTGGGGATTGTGTCTGTCGGAATGATGATGGTGGTCATTTCGGGCGGCATAGACCTTTCGGTCGGGGCAGTGATTAATCTCGTCAATATCCTTTGCGCTTATCTGATGGTAAGAATCGGCGTGTCTCCCGTGGTTGCCGTTATGCTGTGCCTGCTCTTGGCACTAGTAATTGGCGCACTTCAAGGGGCGTTGATCACAGTTATCAAAATTCCGCCGCTGATTTGCACGCTGGCGTTCATGACGATCTTACGCGGTGTGTCGTTTTTAATATCCGGCGGCATACCCATTTCCGGCTTTCACCCAAGTTTTAGAGTTCTTGGCCAAGGGCATATCGGACTAATACCGATCCCGATTGTTATAATGGCGACTGTGTTCGCCATCGGAGCAACGATTCTTTATAAAATGTATTTCGGAAGATATCTGTACGCTTTAGGCGGCAATGAAGAAGCCTCGAACTTATCTGGTGTTAATGTGGTCAAATGTCGAATTGTTGTCTACATGATCTGTTCGTTATTAGCAGCTTTCGCTGGCATCGTCCTGCTTTCTAGACTCAATTCCGGCAGCCCATCTACAGGACTCGGTTTCGAGCTGGATGTAATTACTGCCGTAGTCTTGGGCGGCATTAGCATCTCGGGCGGTGCCGGCAAAATATCGGGCGTTTTCGCAGGTGTGTTTATATTGGGGATCATCAACAATGGGCTACTTATGATTGGTGTGTCAGAGCATTGGCAATGGGTCACAAAGGGCACGATACTAATCATTGCCGTTGGGTTTGACTGTATCCAAAAACGTCGAGTGATTATAGACAAACCGAGGGCGTAAAAAGAGGTGGGGAAGTGCTTACTTTAAAAGGAAGAACCGCATTTATAACTGGTGCTGCACAAGGAATCGGCTATGCCATTGCGGAGCTTTATGCTAAAAACGGTATGAAAGTCATCATTGCCGATATTGCCGAAGAAAAGGCACACAAAAGTGCCGAACGGCTTAAGAGAGACGGCTTAAAAGTGTGTCACGTCATATGCGATGTGACACAGGTCGAATCAATCAGTGACGCTATGTGTGAGGCAGCAAAGACATTCGGCGGCATCGACGTTTTGGTCAATGTTGCCGGTGTTCTTAGTATGGCCAGTATCGAAGAGATGACACTTACGGAATGGAATCGGGTTATGGGAATTAACCTAACAGGTGCTTTTTTCGCTGTACAACAGGCTTTGCCTTGGCTGGAAAAAAGCAACCATGCCCGGATCATTAACATTTCATCAAACGCGGGCAGAATGGGCGGATTCGAGGGCTCTCTCGTTTACGGCGCGTCAAAAGGCGGCATGATCGCCCTTACATATGGGCTTGCACGGCAATTAGGCCCCAAGAAAATACTCGTTAACTGTATCGCCCCCGGAACTACGCTAACGGAAATAGCGAAATCGTACACACCCGAAGCAATCAAACGGTTGGAGGCACGCACTACAATCGGCAGATTAGGGCTCCCGGAGGAAGTCGCCACAGCCGCTTGTTATTTCGCCAGCGAGGAAGCTGGCTTTGTTACAGGTGCCGTACTGGATGTGAACGGTGGCATGTTTATGGGCTAAAAGGAAGGAGAAGGTATGAACCACAGAGAGAGAATCAAGGCAGTTATGCGTTATGAAAAATATGATAGGCTTCCAGTTGTATGTTTCGGGTATTGGGAAGAGACTTTTGGCCAATGGGTAGCGGAAGGCCATCTCCGCCCGGAAGACATCGAGGGCGTAGCCGACAGCAACGAAGTCGAACATAAGATTAGTCAACGCCTGGGGTTTGATTACAACTATTACAACATCATCGAAGATACAACACAGGTAATGGGACAGTTATACCCGATGTTTGAGGAAGAAGTGCTCGAAACCCTTTCCAACGGACAACAGAAATTTCAGACATACTACGGCGTAGTAGAACTGCGTTCGCCGGGCGCACAGACTATACGTGCAGTTGTCGACACATTGCTAAAAGACCGCAAAAGCTGGGAAGAACTATTTAAGCCCAAGCTTCAATTCTGCGAAGAGCGCCTAGACCACAGCACAATTAAGTTTCTGGAAGAAACAGAGCATACTCGCGACAGGCCGCAGGCCATCTACGGTGGTTCGTTGCTTGGTCAAGTGCGCAACATGCTGACACTTGAAGGCATGTCTTACCTCATGTTCGAGGATGAGGAATTGTTTGATGAGATTTGTGATACCATTCTGGAACTTAACATACAAAATGCACAGAGAATGATGGAAACAAAGATCGGCTTCGACTACGTTTTCTTTTGGGAAGATATCGCATTCAAAAACGGGCCGCTGATTAATCCCAAGACCTATTACGACAAGTTTGGCCCCCGTTACAAAAAACTAACAGATATCTTTAAAGCAAACGGAATCGACATTATCTCTTTAGATTGTGATGGCAAAGTTGATTCGCTTGTACCCACGTGGCTTGACCATGGTATAAACACACTTTTTCCAATTGAGATTGGTACGTGGGGTGCCTCTATCGCACCATTTCGTGAAGAATATGGCAAAAGCATACTCGGTGTTGGCGGCATGAACAAACATGTATTCGCTCAAGACAGGGCTGCAATCGACAGAGAGATCGAAAGACTTAAACCGCTTGTGGCACTCGGCGGCTACGTCCCATGCCCGGATCACCGTATCCCACCAGAATCAAAATTTGAACTGATCCAATATTATACTGAACAAATGCGAAAAACTTTTGGCTGACATAGTTAAACGGGAGGTTTCGTTAGGGTTGAAGAAGTTAACGCGTTCACAAGAAAACCTACATTTTGAAATAAGCAGCAATGTTGCGCCAAGAATCACTATAATGCCCGGCGACATGTTAACAGTAGAATCTGAGCGGGCAGATCGTATGGTTTTGGATCGGCATAAGAACCCTGTGTGGCGTAACCACGCGCATGTTATGGAAGTAAAGGGAAACCCCGTTACCGGACCAATTTACGTGGAAGGTGCCGAAGCAAGCGACCAATTGGCCGTAACTATTCATGATATTGTTTTGGACAACACTGAGGGGCTATTTACATATACTCAAGGCCAGGGCATTTTCTGTAATGATTTTTATCCTGATTATGATCCGCCTCCGTGTACACAGTTTTGTGATGTCAGTGGTAAAGAGATCGTCGCCGAGTTTTCCGGCAAAGCTTTTCATATCCCAATAAGGCCATTCATCGGAACCATGTCTGTCGCTCCAGCAGAACGAACAACCATTTCTTACTTTTACGGGAAGGATATTCTTGGGAATGTAGATTGCAGACATGTTTGTAAAGGTAGCACGATTGTCCTGCCCGTTAACCAACCAGGGGCACTACTGTCACTAGGCGATTTTCACGCCGCTCAAGGTGCTGGGGAGATTTTGGGATGTGCTGTAGAGGCTCGAGGACATGCAGTCATCAGCGTTCAAGTGATAAAAGCCAAAGAAAACTATCCTTTTGATTGGCCACAAGTGAATACTGAACGTTTTATCGGCTCTATTGGATGCATGGACAATTCATTAGAAGCCGCCGTGCGCCATGCGGTGTATGATTTAATAAAACGTGTGGAAAGATTATGCCAAATCAGCTTTATGGACGCATTTATGCTTCTAGGCCAATGTATCGAAATCGAGATATGCCAGTTTACTGGCAGTATGCGCTCTGCAATCGCAAAGCTTGACAGACAATATCTTGTGGGCTATCACGTAGATAAGGAGCTGATACATCAGTGACATCACGTGAGAAGTTAAATGCTGCTTTAAACCATGAAGGGGCGAGTAAGCTTGCTTTTGACTTAGGGGCAACAAAAGCCACGGGCATCAGTGCGTCCAAGCTTTATCGTTTACGTAAATTGTTCGGGCGCGATGAACCCGTGAAAGTATACGACACTTTTCAGATGTTAGGGTTAATTGACGAGCAGGACGCTGAAATGTTTGGTATTGATGTTATGGGTGTTTGGAATAATTATACTTGTTTCGGCTACAGAAACAATAACTGGAAGCCCTGGAAGATACCAGTTGATGGCACGCCTGCATTGATCGGATCTGAAAGCTCTTTAACATATTCCACTGACGGGGCATCTACATGCACCCAAAAGGCGATATTAATGCAGCACCAAGCGGTTATATGCCAGTTGGTGGTCTCTATTTCGATTTTGTTGTTCGTCAGGGGGAGTATGACGAAGATAACATGGATGCCATTAAAGATTGGCAAGAGCAGCTTGATTTCATGCGTATGACCGATGAGACGATTGAGCATATAGCAGAACATGTAAACCATCTTTACAACAATACCGACAAAGGCATTGTTGTTAATGCTGAATGCTGTTCCATCGGCTCCCATACCATGGTTTTCGGCCCCTGTGCAAAGGCTACTCCCGGCATACGTGATTATAGCGAATTTCTTATGGCTCACCATTTATACCCTGAATATTTGCATGAGTGTTTTGCAGCCTGGACTAATGTGGCAATTGACAACTTGAAAAAACTCTATGGCGTTGCTGGCAACAAGCCGCAGGCTGTGTTCATCAGTAGCACAGACTTTGGCACTCAGAACGGATTGCTATTATCACCACAAATTTTTCGCGACTTTTACGTTCCACACTTCAAGAAAGTGAATGGCTGGATACATCAAAATACAAAGTGGAAGACCCTATATCATTGCTGTGGCTCTATCTTTGATATAATTGAGGATTTTATTGAATGTGGTGCAGACTGCTTAAACCCCATTCAGATTTCTGCAAGCAATATGGAACCAAAGAAAATTAAAGAGAAAGCTGAAGGAAGATTGGTTGTATGGGGTGGCTGTGTAGATTGTCAAACCACGATCTCGTTTGGATCGTTAGCAGACGTGGAAAAAGAGTTACGTTCAGGCATCGAGTTGTTCGGAAAAAATGGTGGACTCATATGCTCTATCATTCATAACATACAAAGCGATGTGCCCGACGAAAATATTATTCGAATATTTGACGTACTGAAGGAATATCGCTAGTTGAGTGGTCTCTTAGCTTCATAGCAAATATAATAATGAAATCAACCTGCCATAAGTGGCGGGTTGATTTTTGCTTAACCGGATGACGAAAACCCTTTCATATGTTTGAGCCTCTTCAAATAATTATACATACTAGATGCACAAAAGTAAATCAATTGAATTAGATTTAAAAAGTAGAAAAATGTTGCTTGCATAAGAACTGATGACACAAGCCGTTTGGCAGAGTCAACCTCTTGACTGATATAACGCCGATCTGCTATTATTAACAAACGATATTAGACAAAGTCTGACGCTCCCGTCAGGGGATCAGGCTTTATTTTCATATGAAAAGGGGGCGAGGCCCATGCTAGACACCGCGCTTTTAGGTACAGGCGGAATGATGCCGCTGCCCAGCCGATTCCTTACATCAATGCTGCTTAGATTCAACGGCAGGCTAGTTATGGTAGATTGTGGCGAAGGCACACAAATAACCTTAAAGCTTTTAGGCTGGGGATATAAAAACCTAGATGCCATTTGTTTCACACATTTCCACGCAGATCATATTGCAGGCTTGCCTGGCTTGCTGTTAACAGTAGGTAACTGTGGGCGTGAAGAGCCAATGACTCTAATCGGCCCGCCCGGAATGGGCGTTGTGGCCAAAAACCTATGCATCATCGCACAAGACCTGCCCTTCGAAGTAAAAACCATAGATCTCCCGTTTCAACATGGATCAGCCCCACAACAACTGAAACTGGGCGACTATCATATATCCGCTTTACCTATGGATCACGGCATAGCCTGTTTTGCATATACCTTTGAATTCACGCGCGCCGGACGCTTCGATGTCGAAAAGGCCAAAGCTAACAATGTGCCACTAAAGGCATGGAACCGGCTGCAAAAGTATGAGACTGTAATTATAGATGGTAATGAATATACCCCAGACATGGTTTTAGGCCCTAAGCGAAGCCCAATTAAACTGGCCTATTGTACAGACAGCAGGCCAACTAAAAAGCTTCCGAGTTTTGTGAAGGACAGCGATTTATTTGTTTGTGAAGGCCTGCATGGGGATCCCGACATGCACGATAAAACCGTGTCCCATAAACATATGATGTTTCTAGAAGCCGCAGAAATTGCCAAGGCAGGCAATGTAAATGAGTTGTGGCTAACACATTTTAGCCCAGCTTTAATATCTCCCGAAACCTACATCGATGCCCCAAGGTCTATTTTCCCAAATACTCGCGTTGGTAAAGACAGAATGAGCAAGACAATAAATTACCAGGAAGAATAGCAGACAATGACAACGCTAATGCGTATCTTTTTAGGAACGGGAATGAGTTTGTTTTCAGGAGTTGGTGCATAATATGAGTGTATATACCGATTATGAACTTATACAAGATTGCCTCGCTGGAAAC
>Ga0123355_10013102_pt1 | contig 12879 bp, 11 predicted proteins | sample TergutEmb28metaG_3_FD_89872 | JGI IMG/M metagenome (GOLD analysis project Ga0123355, IMG submission 89872) | Embiratermes neotenicus P1 segment gut microbial communities from Petit-Saut dam, French Guiana - Emb289 P1 | ecosystem: Host-associated > Arthropoda: Insects > Digestive system > Gut ...
AAAGAGGTGCTGAACAACGTGATCCGCACCGGGCTACGCAGCATGAAGCGGCACGACAAGGCTTTCGAGCCGGTCACCTTCGACATGGGCGAGCCGCGTGTGGATCTGACCAAGGCCGCCGCACTCGCCGCCGAACTGGAGGACGACGAGATCCTCGGGCGTTATCGGCGCAGCCAATGATCCTGCCCGACGCCAACACGCTTCTCTACGCCGTCAACAGCGCCACAAACGAGCATGCGGCGGCCCTGAGAGCCTTGCGCTCCGGGTTTGACGATCCGCGCGGCGTTGCCTTGGCCTGGACGGTGCTCCTGGCCTTCCTGCGCCTGAGCACGCGCCGCGGCATCTTTCCGAGACCCCTATCCGTGGAGGAGGCCTTGCGGGTAATCGAGAGCTGGCTCGGGCACCCGCGCGCGCAAGTGGTACACCCCGGCGAGCAGCATGCTGAGATACTCGGACGATTGCTCAGGTCCGCCGGTACGGCCGGCAATCTGACCACGGACGCGCATCTTGCCGCGCTTGCGATCGAACACGGCGCGATCATCCTCAGCTTTGATCGCGATTTCGCCCGTTTCGAAGGCGTGCAATGGACGTTGCCGGCATGATCAACGGCTCCGGAATCACGATACGGTCGCCGATTCCCGGTGCGATTTGCGAGCCCCAATACGTCCTTCGGCAATGCTCCTCTCGGCCCCAAGCGGAGATAAGTGGCGGGCCTGGGGCTTCAAAGCCGCCGTTCCATGAAAACGCTCATTGTGTCACGCCGATACCCGGCAAAGGGCCCTCGGCGTGTGAAGCCAGCGTTGTCATAGAGAGCCAGCGCGGCATGACTGGCGAACCCCGTCTCAAGGCGGAGCACTTCGATGCCCGCCCCACGAGCCTCTGTCATCAGACCGTCCAGCATGTGGCGGGCGATGCCCCGGCGTCGTGCGCTCTCCGCCACCCACATACACTTAATCTCCGCCCAACCCTGCTGTAGAACCAAAGCGCCGGTCGCCAGAGCTTCGCCTTCTGAATCGCGCGCTACGAAGAAACGCACCTCCGGCTTTCGCAGAGCATCAAGCGGGAGGTGGTGATTGCTCTCCGCAGGGTAGAGTTTCTCCGAATTGGCCTGACCCTGCCGCAGGAGCTCGGCGACATCAGGTCGGGCCGGATCTTCCTGCCTGATCGTCACAGCGGCAAATGTGGCGTGGGAGCGTGCCATCCAGGAATTGCGCGCCCTTTTATGTCCGCTGTCCGCCAGATCGGTCGAGACGGGATCGTCGTCGCGTCATCCTCCGGCGCGGTTTCGGCGCGTCCGGGCGGCGGGCGACCGCGCGGCGTCGGCCGGAGCTCCTCTTGTGCAAGGACGGGCCCGAGAGACGAGCGCCCCCGGGGTGGGCGCTCGCATCCGCGGGCGGACAACAGGCCTATTTGCGCAGGTCGCCCGCGACACCCTCGACATACCAGTTGATGCCCAGGATCTCGGGGTCCGGCATGTTGGCGCCGGCCGCCACCTTGATCTCGCCGGCCTGGTTTTTCACCGGACCGTCGAAGGGATGCCGCGAGCCGTTTGCGACCGCCTCCTTCACCTTCATGCCTTCGCTCGCAATGTCCGCAGGCACATTCTTGTTGAACGGCGGCATCGTCAGCATGCCGGCACCCAGGCCGCCCCAGGTGTCGGTCGATTTCCAGGTGCCGTCCAGCACCATGCCGACACGTTGCACGTAATAGGGCGCCCAATTGTCGACGTTGGACGTGACGAGGTGGGTCGGGCCGAACCTGGCCATGTCGGACGACTGGCCGAACGACCACACCCCGCGCGCCTCCGCGGTCTGGACCGGGGCCGGGCTGTCGGTGTGCTGGCACATGATGTCGGCGCCCTGGTCGATCAGCGCTTTCGCGGCATCGGCTTCCTTCCCCGGATTGAACCACTCGTTGACATAGATGACCTTGACCGTGCCGTCGGGCCGGATCTTGCGGAACGCCTGGGTAAACGCGTTGATCCCGCCGACGACCTCGGGGATCGGAACCGAGCCGACATAACCGACGATACCGGACTTGGTGAGACGGCCTGCGAGCGTGCCCTGCACGGTGCGGCCCTCGTAGAAGCGCACGGCATAGGTGGCGAGGTTCGGCGCCCGCTTGTAGCCGGTGGCGTGCTCGAAATAGACGCTGGGAAAGATCTTCGCCACCTTGACGGTCGGCTCCATATACCCGAACGACGTGGCGAAGATGATCTTTGCGCCCTGGTTGGCGAGCTGGGTCAGCACGCGCTCGGTGTCGGCCCCTTCGGGGACGCTCTCAACCTTGATGGTCTCGACCCGATCGGCGTATTTGGCGGCCACCGCCTGGCGCCCGAGATCGTGCTGGAAGCTGTAGCCCATATCGCCGGTCGGGCCGACATAGATCCAGGCCGCTTTGATCTTGTCGGCGGCGCGCGCGATATAGGGCATGCCGAGGGCGGAAGTCGCCGCGATCGCGCCGCCGGTGCCGATCAGGAAATCTCTTCGTTTGATCATGTCCACACTCCCTCTCTATGCGCGGCCTCTCTATCGGCCGAATCGGTGTTTCGCCGAAACCTGCTCATGCGGCGGCGCGGAACGCCTTGCCCAACGAGGCCGGTGCGTTGAGCCGGATGCGCTTGGCGTCGCGCGAGATGATGACCAGCACCAGGATGGTCGCGAGGTAGGGCAGCATCGACAGGAACTCGGGTGCGATCGGCACCGCCAGGCCCTGTGCGTGAAGCTGCACGATCGAAAAAAAACCGAAGAGATAGGCGCCGAGCAAGAGGCGCCAGGGCTTCCAGGTCGCGAACACGACGAGCGCCAGCGCAATCCAGCCGCGCCCGGACGTCATCGCCTGCGACCAGAGCGGGGTGTAGGCGAGCGAAAGATAGGCGCCGCCCAGCCCGGCCATGGCGCCGCCGAAGAGGACGGCGAGAAGGCGGATGCGCCGCACCCTGTAGCCGAGCGCATGCGCCGCCTCCTGATTCTCGCCGACCGACCGCAGCACCAGGCCCGCCCGCGTGCGCGACAGGAACCAGGCGATTGCGACGGTGAGGGCGACGGAGAGATAGACCATGGCGTCCTGGCCGAAGATCAGGGGCCCTATGACCGGCAGGTCGCTGAGCCCCGGAATGTCGAGGCGCGGCAGATTTGGCAACGGCTTGCCGATATAGGCTGCCCCGATCAATGCCGAAAGACCGAGGCCGAAGATCGTGAGCGCCAGGCCGGTCGCCACCTGATTGGCGAGGAAGAGCAGCGTCAGGATGCCGAACAGCGCCGCCAGGAGCGCGCCCGCCGCCGCCGCCGCCGCGAACCCCGCGACCGCGCTGCCCGAATCCAGCTCGACGCCGAACCCCACCACGGCGCCGACGATCATCATTCCTTCGACGCCGAGATTGAGAACTCCCGATTTCTCGGTCACCAGCTCGCCCGCTGCCGCCAGCAGCAACGGCGTCGCTGACAGCACCGTTGAAACCAGGATTGCGGTCAGCTCGTTCATGCCGCGATGCTCTGCGCCGCCGGCGCGCCGATGACCACCCGATAGCGAACCAGCAGCTCGCAGGCGAGCAGGAAGAACAGCAGCATGCCCTGGAACACGCCGACCACGGCGACCGGCAAGCCGAGTGAGATTTGTGCCGCCTCGCCGCCAAGGTAGGAGAGCGCCACGACGAGGCCGGCGAGCAGAATGCCGAAAGGTTCCAGACGGCCGAGGAACGCGACGATGATTGCGGTAAAGCCGTAGCCCGGCGAGACGGTGGGCACCAGCTGGCCGATCGGTCCGGCGACTTCGTTGACCCCGGCGAGGCCCGCCAGCGCGCCCGAGAAGGTGAGACAGAACCACACCACGCGCTTCTGGTTGAAGCCGGCATAGGCGGCCGCGGCCTGGGTGAGGCCGATCACCTTGATCTGATAGCCGAGAAAGCTGCGGGACAGGAGGAACCAGCCGCCCGCGACCGCCAGCAACGCCAAGAGCGCGCCCAGACCGACCCGCGTTCCCGTGAAAAACGGACTCAACACCGCGTAGCCGTCGAATGTCTTCGATTGCGGGAAATTGTAGCCCTGCGGATCGCGCCACGGCCCGCGCACCAGATAGATCAGCAGCAGCTGCGCGACATAGGTCAGCATCAATGAGGTGAGAATCTCGTTGGCGTTGAACCGCGTCCGCAGCAACGCCGGGATCGCGGCCCAGAGCAAGCCGCCGAGCGCGCCGGCGACGAGCATCGCGGGCATGGTGAGCGCCCCGAGCATAGGCTCGAGGAACAGCCCGACGCCGCCGCCGGCGATGGCGCCGAGAATGAACTGGCCTTCGGCGCCGATGTTCCAGACATTGGCCCGGAAACCGATGGCGAGGCCGATGGCACACAGGATCAGCGGCGCGCCCTTCACCCCCAATTCCCCGAGACCGTAGCGGGTCGCGAGCGGATCGATGAAGAAGGCGCGATAGGCCGTCAGCGGATCGCGACCGAGGATCGCGAACAGGATGGCGGCGCCGATCAGGGTCAGCACCACCGCGAGGAGCGGCGACAGATAGGTCATCGGGCGCGACGATCGAGCGCGCGGCTCGAGCTTAATCCGCGGCATGCGACACGGCCTGCTGCCCGTCCTCGAGGAGGCCGCCCATAAGCAGCCCGATCTCGTCGATATTGGTTTCGCCGACGCGCTTTGGCTCGCTGACGCGGCCCTTGCTCATGACCGCGATGCGGTCGCAAATCTGGAACAGCTCGTCGAGGTCCTCCGAGATCACCAGTACCGCCGCGCCGGCGTCGCGCAGGCGGATCAGCGCTTCGTGGATGGTCAGTGCGGCGCCGACATCGACGCCCCAGGTCGGATGGGCCGCGATCAGGACGCGCGGCTGCTGCAGGACCTCGCGACCGATGATGAACTTTTGCATGTTGCCGCCGGAAAGGCTGCGCGCCTCGGCGTCGATCCCGGTGCAGACGACATTGTAGTTCGCGACGATCGCCGCAGCGAAATCCCGGACCGCGCCGTTTCGCACCATGCCGGCGGCGACGTTGCCGCCGAGATAGGATGTTAAAAGCGCGTTGTCGGCGAGGCTGAGCTCGGCGACGGCACCGCGCCCCAATCGTTCCTCCGGCACGAAGGCGAGACCCCGCGCGCGCCGTCCGGCCGGGCCCAGATGACCGGCATTGACGCCGTCGATGCGGATCGCGTCGCCGCGCGTTGCCCGCGTTTCGCCGGCGAGCGCGCGCAGCAGCTCGGTTTGTCCGTTGCCGGCGACCCCCTCGATGCCGAGAATCTCGCCCTTGCGGACGGTCAAGGAGACATGGTCGAGCCTGGTGCCGAACGGATCGTCCGGTTCGCGCACGAGGTCCCTCACCGTCAGCGTCTCGGCGCCTCCCTTATGTTCCGCTGGACGCTTCACCGCCAGCACCTCGCTGCCGACCATCATGCGCGCAAGGGAGGCCGAGGTCTCGCGGCGCGGGTCGCATTGCGCCGTGACGAGGCCCTGGCGCAACACCGTCGCGCGCTGGCACAGCGTCATGATCTCGCCGAGCTTGTGCGAAATATAAAGGATCGAACAACCCTCGGCGGCAAGGCGGCGCAGCACGTCGAACAGGCGTTCGACCTCCTGCGGGGTCAGTACCGACGTGGGCTCGTCCATGATCAGAAGCCTGGGCTCCTGCATCAGGCAACGCACGATCTCGACGCGCTGCCGCTCGCCGACCGACAAGTCGTGGACATAGCGGCTGGGGTCGAGAGCGAGCCCGTACCTCCCCGCCGTCGCCTCGATGCGACGTGCGAGGTGGCGCAGATCGCGCTCCTTCTCGAGGCCGAGCGCGATGTTTTCGGCGACGGTGAGGGTCTCGAACAGGGTGAAGTGCTGGAACACCATGCCGATGCCGAGCCGCCGGGCGGAAGCCGGGTCGTGCGCCGCGAGCGGCCGCCCCTCCCAGAGGATCTCGCCTTCATCCGCCGCGACAACGCCGTAGATGATCTTGACCAGCGTGCTCTTGCCGGCGCCGTTTTCGCCGAGCAGCGCGTGCAGCTCGCCCGGCATGACGCAGAGGTCGACATTTTTGTTGGCGACCGTGCCCGGATAGCTTTTGCCGATGCCCCGCAGCTCGAGCCGCGGCGTCGAGCTCCCGACGGTCCGGACCGGGCTCATCCGGGCGGCCTCCTGCGGCCGCGGGCCGCGAGCCCGCACCTTGCGCCCCGGCATGCTTTGAGGCCCCTCTCCGGCGGGCGGTCCGATCTCGGCACGGGCCCGCTCATCGCTGCCCCGACATCATCCGGTCTCGCTGCTTCCGGCGCGGAAGGGGATGATTTGTGGCGGCGATTCCGCCGCCTCGTCGCCCGCCACCGCCGCTGCGGCGTCGCGCACTTGCAGCAATTGCGCCGCGACCGCGATCGCGATCTCGGCGGGATGCTTTCCGCCGGCACCCGCGATGCCGATCGGGCAGGTGAGCCGCGCCAGCTGCGCATCGCCGAGTCCCACTGTCTTCAGCCGTCTCATGAACCGGACGCGCTTCGTCGCGGAGCCGATGAGGCCGACATACCGCAGATCGTCGCGCTTTAACGCCGCCGCGAGAATGCGCTGGTCGAGGGGGTGCGAGTGCGTCATGACCAACACGAACGACCCGGCAGGAACCATGCCGATCTCCGCTTCCGGCTCGTCGCTGACAGTGACGGTGACGTTGCCGGGAAGCGTCTCGGGGAAAATATGGTCGCGCGGGTCGATCCAGGTGATGCGGCATGGCACGTCGCCGAGCAGCTTCACCAGCGCTTTGCCGACATGGCCGGCGCCGAAGAGGGCGATATGAAAAGCCGGCGGTTCGATCGGCTCCAGCAGCAGCGTCGCCTCGCCGCCGCAGCACTGGCCGAGGCTCGGTCCCAACGGGAAGCGATGGACGGCGGGCGCCGTCGGCAGCGGTCGCTGGCCCAGCAGGGCGCGCGCGAGCGCGATCGCCTTCAGTTCGAGATGGCCGCCGCCGACCGTGTCGTAGATCCGGTCGCGGGTCACCACCATCTTGGCGCCGGCCTCGCGCGGCGTCGATCCTTTGACCGCGATCACGGTCACCAGAACCGCCTCGTCACCGGCTTCGGCGAGGCGGGCGAGTGCCGTGAGCCAGCCGCTCATTCCGCCGCCTCGCGCGCCGGGAGCCGGTCGCCGAGCCGCACGCGCAGGGCCTCGATTGCGATCAGCACGCGCTCCGGCGTTGCCGGGGCGTCGAGCTGCGGGCTGATCTGATACTCGCCGACCGCCGCGATCGCGTCCTTGATGGCGTGAAACACGGAGATCGCCAGCATCAAGGGCGGCTCGCCCACGGCCTTCGAGCGATAGACCACGTCCTCGCGGTTGCGGCTCCACTCGGCGATCCGCGCGTTGAACTGCCGCGGCAGGTCGCTGCACACCGGGATCTTGTAGGTCGAAGGGGCATGGGTCTGGAGGCGCCCCTTTGCGTCCCAATACAATTCTTCGCTGGTCAGCCAGCCCATTCCCTGGATGAAGCCGCCTTCGATCTGGCCCATATCGATCGCCGGATTGATCGACTTGCCGACATCGTGCAGGAGGTCGACGCGCTCGACCTTGTACTCGCCGGTCAGCGTGTCCACCAGCACCTCGGATACCGCCGCGCCGTAGGCGAAATAGAGGAACGGCCGGCCGCGCATCGTCGCCGGATCGTAGGCCACCTTCGGCGTTGCGAAATATCCCGTCGCCGACAGTGATACGCGCGCCTTGTAGGCGAGCCCGATCAGGTCCGCGAAGGCCATTTTCCGGGTGCCGATCGCGACTTCGCGATTGGCGAACGCGATCTTGCCCGGGGCGACGTGGAAGTGCGCCGCGGCGAATCTGATCAGCCGCTTCTTGATCGTGCGGGCGGCGATCTGTGACGCCTTGCCGTTGAGATCGGTGCCGGACGAGGCCGCCGTCGCCGATGTGTTCGGGACTTTGCCGGTCGTCGTCGCCGTGATCTTGACGTCCTCGAAATCGAGCCCGAACTCGTCCGCGACGATCTGGGCGACCTTGGTGTTGAGGCCCTGGCCCATCTCGGTGCCGCCATGGTTCAGCCTGACGCTGCCGTCGGTATGGACCAGCACCAGCGCGCCGGCCTGGTTGAAATGGGTCGCGGTAAAGGCGATGCCGAACTTGACCGGGGTCAGCGCCATCCCGCGCTTCAGGAACGGGCTCGAGGCATTCCACGCCGTGATCGCCTTGCGGCGTCGCCAATAGTCGGACGTCCGCTCGAGCTCGCGGATGATCCTGGGGAGGATGTTGTCCTCGACCTTCATGGCGTAGGGCGTCACGTTGCGCTCGCGCGTGCCATAGAGGTTGCGCTTGCGCACGAGGAGGGGATCGATCCCCAATGTGCGCGCAATCTCGTCGATTGCGTACTCGATCGCCATCATCCCCTGCGGCCCGCCGAAACCGCGGAATGCCGTATTGGAAACGGTGTGGGTCTTGGAGCGATGCGATTGGATCCTGACGTGAGGCAGGTAATAGGCGTTGTCGGCATGGAACATGGCGCGGTCGTTCACCGGTCCCGAGAGATCGGGAGACATGCCGCAACGCGACGCCAGCATGAAGTCGACGCCGCGAATGCGGCCTTCCGCGTCGAACCCGACGCGATAATCGGCGATGAAATCGTGGCGCTTGCCGGTCAGAATCATGTCGTCGTCGCGATCGGCGCGAAGCTTGACCGGGCGCCCGGTCTCTTTCGCCAGGAGCGCCGCCACCACCGCGAACAGCGCGCCCTGCGTCTCCTTGCCGCCGAAGCCGCCGCCCATGCGCCGCGTCTCGACCGTGACGGCGTGGGCATGAAGGCCGAGCATGTGCGCGACATGGTGCTGGATCTCGCTCGGGTGCTGCGTCGAGGAATAGACCAGCATGTCGCCGCCCTCCCCGGGCACCGCCATCGCGATCTGGCCTTCGAGATAAAAATGATCCTGGCCGCCGATCGCGAGCCGACCCGAAACCTGCCGCGGCGCCGCGGCGATGCTCTTGGCGGCGTCGCCGCGCTCCAGCGTCACCGTCGGCAATACCCGCGCGCTCTGGCGCAGCGCCTCCTCGATGGTGAGGATCGCCGGCAGCTCCTCATATTCGACCACCGCCGCCATGGCCGCCGCGCGCGCCTTTCCGCGGGTCTCGGCAGCGACGGCGAACAACGACTGGCCGGCATACTCGACGACCCGCTCGGCGAACACCGGGTCGCCGGCGAAGCCGGGACCGATTTCGTTGACGCCGGCCGGCAGGTCGGCGGCGGAAATCGCCGCCGCCACGCCCGGTGTCTCCCGCACGGGAGCGAGATCGAGCGTCCTGATCTTGCCATGCGCGATGTCGCTGGTGCGGATCCAGGCGTGGAGCAGATTGCGCGGCTCGGGAATGTCGTCGACATAGACCGCCTCGCCCGCGACATGCTTCAGGGCGCTGTCGTGCGGCAATGGCCGCCGCACCGTGCGCACGATGCCCTCGGATCCGGATTTGCGAGGCACTCTCATGCCGCCGTGTCCCGTCTTATGACGCGCGTCGCGCCTGGCTGGTTGCTGGTCTCCAGATAGAACTTCAAAAGCAAGTTCCGCGCCAGCTTCAGCCGGTACCCGGCGCTCGCCCGCATATCCGTCATCGGCTCGAAATCGCGCTCGATCGCCCGCATCGCCGCCCGCGCCGACGCCTCGGTCCAGGCCTCGCCGAGGAGCGCTTGCTCCGCGTGGGCCGCGCGCTTCGGCACCGCCGCCATGCCGCCGAAGCCCATGCGGATCAGGGCGACCCGGCCGCCGTCCAATCCGAGCGCGAAGGCGCCGCATACGGCCGAAATGTCCTGATCGAAGCGCTTCGAGATCTTGTAGGCCCGGAACTCAAGTCCGGGCCGCGCGCGGGGAATGCGGATCGCCTCGATGAATTCGCTCTCGTGGAGCGCGGTCTTGCGGTAGCTGAGAAAGAAGGCATCGACCGGCACGATGCGCGTGCCACGATTGCGTCGCAGCAGCAGCGTCGCGCCCAGCGCCATGAGCAGCGGCGGCGTGTCGCCGATCGGCGAGGCGTTGGCGATATTGCCGCCCAGCGTGCCGGCATTGCGCACTTGCGCTCCGCCGAAGCGCCGCAAGATCTCGCCAAAGTCGGCAAACTCCGCGCCCAAAAGGTCGAACACATCGCTCACCGGCACGGCGCCGCCGATCTCGATCGAATCGTCGCCGACCTCGAGCCGGCGCAGTTCCGCAACGTCGCCGGTATAGATCAGCGTCTCGGGGCGCCGATGCAGCTTGGTGACCCAAAGACCGATATCGGTCGCGCCGCCCACCAGGACCGCTTCGGGATATTGTTCGAAACAGGCGGTGAACTCTTCGAGGTTCGCCGGGGCGAAATAGCGCTGGCCGTCTTTTTCGAGTGCCAGCGTGTCCTGGCGCTCGATGGCTTCGAGCTTCCCGGCGGTCGCGGCGGCGTTGCGGTGGAATTGATCCTTGGCGCCAAATCCGCGCATCCTTTGCGCCGCCTCGATGATCGGGCGATAGCCCGTGCAGCGGCAGAGATTGCCCGCCAGCACAGTGTCGACCGTCTCGCGCCGCGGTTCCTTGCCGCCGTGATAGAGGGCGAACAGCGACATGACAAAGCCGGGGGTGCAGAAGCCGCACTGCGAGCCATGACACTCAACCATCGCCTGCTGCACGGGATGGAGCCTGCCCCCGTCTTTGAGGCTCTCGACCGTCACCAGTTCCTTGCCGTCGATCATCGGCATGAACAAGATGCAGGAGTTCACCGCACGATAGCGCATGCCGGCGCCGCTTCGCTCGCCGATCGCCACGGTGCAGGCGCCGCAATCGCCCTCGGCGCAACCTTCCTTGGTGCCGCAGCGGCGCCTTTCCTCGCGCAGCCATTCCAGCACCGTCATGGTCGGCGCCACGCCGCGCACTTCGCGAATGGTGCCGTCGAGGACAAAGCGGATGCGGCCACTCATCTTCAACTTCCCCGGTAGGTCGAATAGGACCAGGGCGAGAGCAGCAACGGCACATGGTAATGCTGCCCGGGGTCGGCAATGCCGAACCGCACCGGGATCTCGTCGAGAAAAGGCGGCAGGGAGGTTGCCTCGCCGGTGCGGCGCCAATAGTCCCCGGCGCGAAACAACAGCTCGTAGCGTCCGGCGCGAAGCGCCGTGTCCTCGAGCAGCGCGGTATCGAGCCGGCCGTCCGCATTGGTCACCACGCTCTTCAGGAGGCGGCGGGCGTGGTCGAGCGCAAACAAATCGATGTGCAGGCCCGCGGCCGGCCGGCCGCGGGCGGTGTCCAGCACATGGGTCGTCAGCCGGCCCATTCGGCTCCGCCGCTCCCGCGCATCGGGGGAACCGTCACGATCCCGCTCCCGCAGCGTTCGCCAAGAGGCATCGCCCCTATTCGGCGGCGTGCCGCATCGCCGGGCGAACGGCATTGGCGATATTGGCCGCATAGGCGTCCTGCCACTCGGTCTCCGGAGCGGCGACGAAGAAGCCGCTCCGCGCCTTCATATAGGTATCGGGATCGTCGACGCAGGGTGGTGTCGCGCCCTCGGCGACGGCGGCGCGGGCGGTCGCCAGAATATGGCGGCGGGTGCGCGCGATCATGATATCCGTGGGCGCCAGGTGCTCGAATTCATGATCGGTGACCGGTCCCATGCTTTCGGTCACCGCCTGATCCTGCATGTGAATGTTGGTGATGCCGGTGTAGCTCTCGCTGGTGGCCTGCGCCGCCCGGTCGATATTCCAGTCATTGCGGGGATTGCCGGCGAGCCGCCAGCGGCCCAGCCAGTCGGTGGTGTTGGGCAGGAAGTCGAAGCCGAGCGACACCCCGGACAAGGGCTTGCCGTCCTTGCCCGTCGCGCGGTCGGGCATCGGCCGCTTCCAGACGAAATTGTAGAACATCATGTGGTGGTCATCGAGCGGGACCCAGGCGCGGGCATGGACGTTGGTGGCGAAATCGCCCTGCGGCTGCTGCGTCCAGAACGGGAACAGGAAATTTGCGGTACGCCAATAGGTGCCGCCGCCATCGGCGGGACGCCAGGCGCCGTAGCTCGTGCCCCACGACGTCTCCATGACCTTCAGTTCCGGCGCGCGATTGAATACGGCGCCGCGGAACGGATGATCGGCGGCGAGTTGCTCCGGTTTGATGTGGCCGGCATGGAGGAAGCCGAAATGGGACGTGTCGATGTCGCCTTCGAGGCCCTGCAGCCAATTGCATTCGCGCAATGCGCACATGACCGTGAGCTCGTTTTCGGGCAGCCGCAGCACTTCAAGGCCGGGCAAGGGCGGCGCGGCCGCGCGCTTGCCCATATAGACCCAGACCACGCCGTTGCGCTCGGCGACTTTGTAGGCCTTGGCCTTGACCTTGCTCTTGAAGTCCTGGTGCGCGGGCACGCTGGCCATGTCGACGCAATTGCCCTCGACGTCGAATTTCCAGCCGTGATAGACGCAGCGGATGCCGCTCTCCTCGTTGCGGCCGAGAAAAAGCGAAGCGCACCGGTGGGGACAGCGGTGATCCATCACCCCGACGCGGCCCTCGCTGTCGCGGAACGCGATCAGCTTTTCGCCCAGCAGCATCAGCCGCACCGGGGCGCCGTCGGCCTGGAGCTCGCTCGTCAGCGCCGCCGGCAGCCAATACTGCCGCATGAACTCGCCCATGACGGTTCCGGGACCGACGCGGGTCAGATCTTCGCTGTCTTTGCTCGTCATTGCTGCCTCTCCAAACGTTAGGCTGCCGCGTTGCGCTGACGGTGGCGCGGCGGCGGCTTATGGTATTTGCCATCCTTCATGATCATCAAGAGCCGCTCGGGATTCTCGAGCAGGGCGATGTCGCGCAGCGGATCGCCGTCGAGCAGCAACAGGTCCGCGAGATAACCGGGCCTGATGAGGCCGAGCTCGTCTCCCATTCCCATGATCTCGCCGCCGAGCTTCGTCGCGGCGCTCAAGGC
>Ga0123355_10013103_pt1 | contig 12878 bp, 4 predicted proteins | sample TergutEmb28metaG_3_FD_89872 | JGI IMG/M metagenome (GOLD analysis project Ga0123355, IMG submission 89872) | Embiratermes neotenicus P1 segment gut microbial communities from Petit-Saut dam, French Guiana - Emb289 P1 | ecosystem: Host-associated > Arthropoda: Insects > Digestive system > Gut ...
AATTTGAAGACTTCGAACAAAACCACAATGAACAACAAGATATCGAACAAGTAGGACACCAACAAGTTGGACATAATCAACAATTTGAAGACTTCGAACAAAATCACAATGAACTACAAGATATCGAACAAGTAGGACACCAACAAGTTGGACATAATCAACAATTTGAAGACTTCGAACAAAACCACAATGAACAACAAGATATCGAACAAGTAGGACACCAACAATTTGGACATAATCAACAATTTGAAGACTTCGAACAAAACCACAATGAACTACAAGATATCGAACAAGTAGGACACCAACAAGTTGGACATAATCAACAATTTGAAGACTTTGAACAAAACCACAATGAACAGATTGGACAGAATTATGATCAGGCTGGACAGCTGGCATATGACCAACACACTTCGCACAATGACAATGAGATAATTCAGCTCCTGGACTCAGACAAATATCAGGGGCAGCAGGACGACCAGAGGCCTGAGGTGGAACCGAGGCAGCACTACGAGGAACTGGACAATGAACATGTGATAACTGAAGAGCCAAGCTGGTGGAAGAAAATTGGTCATAAGATCTCTGACACCTACAGTAAGGCAAAGAACAAGGCAAATGACATTGCCAACAAAATTAAAGAAAAAGTTGGTTAAAAAAGGAGCAAACAGCAAGCTCTGACTATGCAGAATAGGAACTACATCACAATCAGTGTTTCATCACCAGAGTTTGCTACACATTATCATGGGGAAAGATTACGTTCAGCATCATGTATTACGAAGCAGAAGGTTCTTTGTTCCTTCCATAATGAAACTATAGCAATCCAGTTTAAGGAATGTACAGTCATACATTGTGACTACACTGCAGTGCTTTGTTACACTCACTAATTGGCATAATTTAGTATTCTAGTGCATGGTGATCATGTGAAACAGTGATCCTCTCAAAATGCAGGACTACCATATTTCTGTCAGCTACCCCAGTGCTGAAGTCCCAATGACCACAAATAACAGTCATGAGCATGAAGGTGCTACATTCTTAACTTCAGTACCACGAAACTCACACTGCCCTGCTCACAGTCATTCTGGACCCAGTAAAGGTGAGGAACAAATCCCAGCATTTTACCCAGAATTAAACCTGAGGCTTCAGTGGCTCAGTTATTACACGCCAGTGCTCAATCACAGCTGTAGGTAATGTTAATACTGTCTGCACATGGGCTCAATCAAAACGTTTTTGTTATTAGTTGAATACACTCAATTCACTGAAGTTCCTTGACACAAACAAATTAAACAGGGTCCCTATTTGATATGACAACTGTTGTTTGTCACACCCTGCCACTACTGTGTTGTGCTTGTAGGCGGTTGGCTATATGACCCACTGACAGTTGTCACGAAAATAATGAGGCCATATGTCTTCAACAACAGCAGCAAGTGGAAACTAATAAGATCCCAAATTTTTCCCCATTTCAGTGAAACTGGGAAACATTCAAGAATCCAATCTTATCACACTGTGCAGCACACAATTATACAAATAGCAAACAGCCTGTAGCACACTGATGAGCAACCCACAGCCCACACACACACACACACACACACACACACCAGGGTGATTGCTGCAGCCCATGAGAGTTCCCAATACATTTAATTTATGCTCCCCCACCAGAATGAAAGACACCTCATTTGTGATTAAGTGAACTTCACACACAAATAGTTGAATTTGATAAGCAGTAATTAAGTTGCAATGAGCTTCATGCATATTGCACAGGAAAACACTCTATGTTGGAAAAATTGCAATAGGAGGAATGAGAAAAATACAGTGTGACAGAGTGCAGTAATGCAGGCACTGCAGTGACCCTTGCACCTTGACTGTTGCAGATCTTTTGTGCAATACAGGATGCTACGTTACACATTCCCATTACTTTCAGTACTCAGTATATCCTAGTAATAATAAGTACGAGTATATTTCAGTCATAATGTTACAGGATGGAATTCCAAGTATTTCTTAAAGTTACAGAGGAATAGGGCAAGCTTTTCATTGATATTCTTCCATTCTTAACAATTAATGTAAATCCTACAAATTAAATTATAAATAACTGTAATATTAATTTTTACTAATAATTCATAGTAATTTTAGTCAATCACTTAGCAAAAAATAAATTTCCCTGAAAAAATTTGATGTTTGTTGTTAACAACTGGTTCATAGCCCATGCAGGGCTCTGATATTCTCAAATGGCCCTGTGCAATATAAGGTTGCACTACACACTGCTTTAGCACAATAATCACTACAATAGGATCTTGATGCTGTAGATTTTGACCTTCAAGATCATCCATTTCAACGTCACTGTTTTCAACTCTTTTTTAGTGCTTCCAACAGAATGGGATTCAGTGAGGTCCATTTTTTACACTCGAAATGCAATGAGACTCTCATAAATCATTTGTTTTATGATTCCAAAAAAAGTCTGCATTGCAATAAAAACTGTCATGCCTTTTATATTGGTTGAGAGTACTTTGTATTTTATTACTGGTATTTCATATTCTTCAAACCAATAAGCATTTCACAATGAATATGGATTCTAATGTCCATGATATTTTAATCAGTTCCAATTAATCATGAACATCAAGACTCTACCAAATATCCACTGATAAACATATTTCAAAACTTACAGCATCAGTGATTAGCATCAAAAACATAACACATCAAATGTGTGCCATTTTATCAATAAACATATATTACTGTGCAGCTTTTTTTCAAAATCATTAAAAATTTTACATCTGTAAATTATAACAGCGCCTACCAAAGGTTATTAAACTGACATTTATAAACTATGTACCTCCCCAACTGACATGTCACTGATGCACAGGTATAAAGACAAAGAAAATGAAATCTTGGACTGGGCAAATGTGAAGCCTTACATAAATACCATGGCAATTATATTTCTGTCATGACTTTTAACAAAGTCATTGGTGTACCAATTGGGAATAAAATGAATGAATAGCAATGTACTAATTCTCAGTAATATCATCACAACTTAGAGAAGTTAAAATTGTTACCGATTTTGATAACACTGCACTGTAATATTATGTTAAATCATGCAGAAAAACTAACCCAATACACTCTCACATGTGACACTGATAGTAACACTGCAAACACTGAAACAAGTTTGACTATAAAAAAATCTGATTAATGTGCTAAACGCTGTTAATTACTATACATGCGATTCATGACTTTACCCACACACCTTTAACCTAACTCCAAAAGAACCTGGGTCCCGTGAATTCTAGAAACGAATTAAACACTCCAAATTTGTCTCAATATGCTAATACATTGGATGTGTTAAAAATAGAGCTGGCTCTATGCGACGGTCCTGCTTACCACCATACTAGCAGTTCTTACCTCTGGTAATGATTTGAAGAAATTCACAAAGCCTTTCTGTTGTGGAGCATCTGCAATTAAGGAAAATATGATCAGTTTAGCTATGGTGTTGCTAGAGTTTCGCTTCCGTGAACTGCATTGGTTACGAAAAGGGAGTTCTGAATACTCGCCATGAATAACAAAACAAACGGCTTACACCCCGATTAGAATGAACTTAAAATAAAATTCAGATGCTAACTACCATACTGGTTTAATCTGCTACCTGTGTTTTGAGGTTATAAACTAGCTTTCACCTACATATACTCATTAGCCTCACCTAAAGTCAACTGCTGAGTAGGCTGCACAGCCATGGTTAATACTACAGTTCCTCTTTGGTACTTTCCTACCCTTAAACGCACTAAATGGCAAGTTAAAAAAAAAAAACACTAACAGAAGCAGCATGCAGCGAATACGAACATCTTATACCTACGCGCAAATTCGTGCTGAACGTAACTTCCGTTCCCCCTTAACGAGACAACTAAAGTCAGTTCAAAACTGCAACTATCAAAAAATTTAAGGCGAATCTTGTGGAAATGTGGTAGCAATCAAGAATATATATAGAATGTAATACAAAATACATAAAACCAAAACTCACCCTCACCGTCAAGGTGCTTACAGTTAAAGGTAACATATTTGAATCCCACCTGGGTTATACATGTGAGCGCGCTTGCACAATTCGTAGTTGGTGGATTCAACCATTCTCCCTAAAAAAGGCGTGATAGAATGCTGAAACGGTTTTGAAAACGCGTGAGATGTTTATTTATTGAGACACACGTTGCATGACTATTTTTTTTGTAAAAATTTGCTGAAAGGGATACCCTAGCTGGCTTTTTTCCCCCCCAAATGTTTCTGTTATTAGCAGTATATTTTTATTGCGCATGATATATTCAAGAATACACAGGACTTTCTGTTGCAAATGTATAAATAGTTGACATAAACCCACAGCAATTAAACAGTTCACCCATTGCGCTAAGGCACGTGAAGTGAAGGCACATCATGCAGTGTTCTAGGCGGCCTCTAAAGTTGTATGATTCTGGGGCATTGCAAGTTACAACAACAGTCACTAGCAGAGCATGCTCACGTGATCTAACCTGGTCATTCTACTTATCTTCTGCAGAATTTCTAAAATTCAAATTAAAGGCAGTACTGAATTTGTTGTTGTCTAATGGCAGATCTTGTATTTATTCCATTAATCTTCTGGCATCCCAATACGGCTTGCGTAATTCTTTAGAAGTATGGTCCAGTTGTGGGCACACAAGGAGGTGATCTTTGTCCATTATTGTGTTCTTCAGTTTGCATATCGTGCAGTAGTTATAGCTAAAGATTTTGGTGTGGAGGTGTGCTGCAAGGCAGTCGTGACTTATGCTGAGCTGGAAATTTGCAACTGCTTGTTTTCTGGGTTTTTTTTTGTTGTTTTCCCATGTAGTTTTAATGTTTTGCCACTGTGTCTTGTTGGATGAGAAAATGGCTTCCTGGGAGAATTTTTCTTGTGTTTTTTATTTTATGAGTCTCTTAATTGTTTCAAAGTTAAGTGGTGTTTGTTTTGAAGTGTGGTTGCTTTTTTTTGCCAGTAGGTCAGCAGTTTCATTGCCATGTCTTCCTATGTGTGAGGGGACCCACTGAAAGGCAACTGTCTTGCCCTGTCTGTTGAGTTTTATTGTTCATAGTACCGAATATAGGCATTTCAATTTCCACCCTTCGAGAAATCAGGTTACTGAATCCACGTCAGGTACATGAAGTCAGTTTGGATGGCACTAGTGACAAGGCGGAAATAACGTGACAATGGATGGTGAGGGGGGACTGTGAAGCAGTTCTACCCAATCCACAGATATGGTAGGCATGTCCTTCCTTGCAGAGGGGCTACACAGCATGTTCCAGTGCCCACATGCATCTGACCAAGACAAATAGAGTGGGCCAGATCAACAGAACCAACAGCCAGCAAACTTGCAGTGGCCGCCACCCTCTTACCCTAGAGGAAAGAAGCACAATGCTCAAATCCACTTAGCAATTTTTTGTTGTACTTCATATAAATGATCACAATACTGGTGGTGCAAACTAACAGCCACACTCACAGCTACTGAGATGCTCTTGACAAGGGACCTTCTTCTGCGCCTGGCATAACTGAAGTTTAAATTTGGTAGAGGACATCCTGTTGTGTTTAAAATACAATAATAATAATAATAATAATAATATATGTACTGAATTGAACACAACAATATTTTTATTGCATTAGTGGCTACCAGTTTCGGTCATTACGACCATTTCAGGCCAATGCTATACAAAATTTAAAAAGCCTGGTTACACGTATTGCACAAAAATGTCAAGTTGTATGGGATCCCATTTACATCAATGTCAATATTTGTTAACAGCCTTTAATTTTTTCTACCTTATGTTATGATATATCGAGGTTCTTGTTGTAGACCGCTGTAAGTAAATTTAAAATGTCACATTGATATGCTGTGTTAGAACACATTAAAATTAAGTAAAAATTGTCTCAAGTCACAACGTGTATAATTAGCTGTTGTGCATGGACTTGGTTTATTGTTCTTGTATTGTTTGTCTTTTAAGCTACGAGCTGGGTGGTGCTAGTAGAATATTCCACGTCATATTGTGATGACAGAGATGAATTATCATCATCATTACAGAGGGTAGTATTATCATCATTACAGGGTGTATATTTTTGTTAAAATAGCAACCACAAATTTGTGTAGTGTTATGACAGCTCAGCTCTTACATGCGTGCAGCTAGTGCAGCAGTTTGTGACTGCCAATTTTATGGTAAGAATGAAGTACAGAAAAATGTGCATGACATGGTCCTGACCTCTATAACCGTGTGTAACTACAGCAGTCAAGGTTAGGTTAGGTGCAGCAGCGATGTAAGTTAGGTAAGTTCCACTTTCTTTTTCACTTATGCTTCGCTCTGTGTTGTGTAACCAAAACACACAATTTTTTAAAAATAAGTTTGTGTATCAATCAGTGACTGTCCATTAAGAAGCAGGCACTCAAATTATGTCACAATATGGTATGCAAGTAAGAGCAAGAAGCTACAAGCAACTTGCCAAATGGTTGCCTCAGCCAGTATAAGTCTGAGGCTCCATGTAACATTCTCACAACGTGCTGGTTTCTTAGAAACAGTACAGCAGGTCCTTGTTACGCATGGTCAATGCATATCAGAGAAATACCATTTAAACTGAATCACCATTAAAGAGGGAATTTCTACCAGTAGGATATTCTGTAAATATGTATATGCAGCATTTTGTGACAGATATTAAAGTGGACGGTAATACTTCATTTGCATTCAGCGTTTCATAATACAACAGGATGAATCAATAAAATTTAGTAAATAAACTTTCAGCAATGTACACATTTGCATAATAATTTTTTTAACATATGTGGAGAAACAAAGATATTTTCTATTGGAATATTTGTGGTCCTTAAATTTGATCCCTGGCAGTGTGGGGAATTTTTACATATAGTTCCTTAGAAAAATTTGGCCCCATGCATACACTTAATGAATGCTAGATAGGGGTCATGTACCCCCCCCCCCACAACCTTAGTTTCTAGCCCTAATGCCAAACCCCATTGCAGCTCACCCACTTTTGTTTGTCTGCAGTATCTCATTCAATGTATCTGTTGCCATCGTCCATGCTGGAGAATGCATAATGTCTCTGAACTTGAGAATGAATCTTAACACATTTCCAAGTGATGTCTGTGGTCAGGAAACAGGATGGAAGGACAGAAATTGTACAGCATGGGTCTCCAACACACAGCTCACAGCCACATTGGTAAATTTTGTATATACCATAAAAATTCACAATAATTTAGGCGGTCAGATATATCACTTCACTGTTATTGGTCCACGTATGGCCCGCAAACCAACCCAAATAACGGGTGTGGCCCTTTGCCACACAAAGGCTGGAGACCCCTGTTATACAGTTACAATGATACAGCTGCTTCACAGTAAGAACACATTTAATGATTCATAAGGAACTTGATTCAGGAAGGCAGTACACCTAGAGCTTGGAGGCAAATGGTTGCAGCCTCTGCTTTGGCCTGCTTCTTATTGGGACTGGCTACGCTGGGTTTGTACTCATTGCCATTGACATGGACCTGCAACAGACAAACACATCCTGCGTTCTGAATACTCTTCCAGAACGGCACAGTGTAATTCAGATAGTACCAACATTCTGGAGGAATGTGCCACCTCCCATCATCAGGGTTAAAAGACTGATTGCTCTGAAGATGGCATCATACCGTAGAAGACTATAATGCAAGCACAGTAGACTCTCAATGTTAGTGATCAGGTGGGACCGATCAAATCCATAAACATCGAAATCCATTTCCAGTGGAAAGTACTTATTTGTTTTCCATAACTTACAAAATGAATAACCTCAAAAAATCATTTAAAACAAATAATTTTTGGAAGCATAAAATACATTAAAATACTGTGGGAGTCTCATTCCATAATGCAATAAGCAGTCAGCATCACATAGTCCCTCTGTGCACAGCATCACATGTACTTACAGTGTGCTGCATTATCTTTATTGTTTTATAAAATGAAGAGTTCTGGAGATATAAGTGTCATTTTCACAACACTGTGTAGGTACTGGAATTGCCTGCAAGTGCATGTGACAAAGTTTGTTCCGAAACCAGTACTGGAACCATGCTTTTTGCATTGTTAGTTTTTTCTGAAGTCCATAAAGTTGCACTCCAGACAGCCAACTGAAGATATTGGATAGGATGGAAACACGCCCACCTAAAATTCAGGATACATTTGGTAGAGGGTTTATCAGTACAATACTCAGGGCAGTGTAAAGTATCAGGTCACCATGGTGGTGACAATACCATAAGGGAGCTGAAAGAATGCTATGTCCCAAGAAGAATACCTCCCACAATGTTAGCCAATGGTATATTGTGCAGTCTGCAGCATATGCATGACAAAAGAACAAAGCGGGAATATTACGGTCACAACCATGACATGTTATGCAGCCAAACATACAAGGACGACTTACAGCTGTAATGCCAGATGCATGATTATTATCTACAGTCGGCACAAAACTAACATTCCAAGTTTCATGTATGTAAGACAAAAATATGGAAGCTATTTCAAATCAAAATGCAAGCCATTTGCAAATCATCTGAGGACAATTTAAATACCATTAAATACTGCTCCTCCATTGCGCAATGGATTTTAAAGCCCCCTCCCATGTTTGAGGGTTAATGCAAAACAGAGATTCACTAAGATGACAGTGATCCACATAATCATGGCACAGTAAGTGAAGCCAACTGGCGAGCCATGTGATCTCATCCTGACTAGTCACAACCATTCATAAAATACCAGAATCCCAAATAATAAGGTTCACAAACAGTGAGACTCTACTGTACCTAAACTCTCAAACAGCATATGTACAAAAAAAAAGTCACCTTGAAGAGGAAGTTCTTCATGTGGTCAGGGCCACATTCAAAGCAGAGCTCAAACTGGGGTGCGCCCCACCGGCGCTTGGAGCACAACTCTACTAGCAGTGACACAGGATGCTTACCTGCAACAAAACTTGTTCATTAGTCCTTGCTTCACACTCAGTGAGTCAGTATTTCCAACATTCAAGCTTTTTTAATAGACCTTGTGCTCAATCTGCAACATTTCCACTATTCACACTTGTTCATTAGGCCTTACCCCACATTCAATGTGCCAGTATGACCAACATCCACACTCACCAACAAGTGTCTTGGTTGGATTTGGTGGTGCCTGTAGCGCCAGTCTGCGTCCCAGCTCCTCCTGTGACACCAAGCCTGTCAAAACAGTCATCTCCTATCACACTGTCACGTGGTGATATATATTCATCAACACATACATTTGTATGAACACTTCAATAAATATGGACATTGCTGCATGCTGACTGCTGACTCTACCTGCTCAGCAGCAGGCAGTCTGTGGAAACACAACACAACACCACTCTGTAGTTGCAAAACAATTTCTCACCCTTCTTGTCCATTTTGATCTCCAGCTGCAGTGGTTCCAAAGTGCCCTCCTTATTCTTCCCTAGACCCTCTCCAGGCCGCCAACCCATCTTCTGCAGGAGTGTCATGCCCATGCCACCACTTACCGGTGAGGCTGTGGTAAGCAGGTCCTAAACAAACAGATGACAGTGTCATTGCGACTCACACCAATCACAACGTCCTGTGGCATGCACAGTTAACATTCAGATTGAAGACTTCTAAATTTTGTAGGCTGTTACTGGCATTTCAAGGGAATGTGCCAGCTACAGAACTTCTGTACCAGACTACCACACTACACGCTCTCAGAGTCCAAAAGACCCCAATCTCAAACCTCACACAATTGTCTCATGCTTTTATGCAGATAAGAGATTGTGTCACATGCTGTCTGTTGTATGTAGGCACATGGCACTCAGAGTGTGTCACATGCTGTCTCTTGTATGGAGGCGCACAGCACTCAGAGTGTGTCACATGCTGTCTCTTGTATGGAGATGCACAGCACTCAGATTGTGTCACATGCTGTCTCTTGTATGCAGGCACATGGCACTCAGTGTCACATGCTGTCTCTTGTATGGAGGCGCACAGCACTCAAAGTGTGTCACATGCTGTTCTTGTATGGAGGCACACAGCACTCAGAGTGTGTCACATGCTGTCTCTTGTATGGAGGCGCACAACACTCAGATTGTGTCACATGTTGCCTATTGTATGCAGGCACACAGCACTCAGATTGTGTCACATGCCATCTGCAGTATACAAGCACAACATTCAGATTATGTCACATGCTCTCTGTTGTATGCAGGCATGCGCTACCCAGATTGTGCCATGTGCTGTTTGTTCTATGCAGAGCTGGAAACTCAGATCATGCCATTTGCTACTTGTATGCACGCATGTGGCACACCACCTGTACCAAGTGCTATATACTGTATACAGGAAGGTAGCATGTCACATGTCATGTGTAGCTACATGCAAATGCAGAATTCAAACTGTGCCAAGTGCTGTTTGTTGTGAGTAGGAATGTAGCACTCATGCTGTGTCATGTGCCATTTGTTATATGCAGGGACGCACCACTCAGATTGACATGTGCTGTGTGTAGCATGCGGGCATGTGACATTCTGAGTTTTGCTATGTGCATGCACAGATGTGGCACTCAGGTTGTACCATGCGCTGCTGCATGCAGGGATTTGGCACTCAGGATGTGCCACGTGATGTGTGTTGTATGCAGGGATGCCTTCATGGCATGCAGAGGGACAAACTGCCTGTTTATAATGGCAGTGTCAGATGTCCCTCACGGCAACTGGAAGTTACAAAAGCAAACATTTTGGAGAACTCTGATGGAACAATACTCATATAAAGGTATCTCATCACACACAGGGATGTGCATTTCAAAGTACCCCTTGCTTCCATGACTGAGCCATGGGCAGTCTATTTAGTGGAATTGGCGGCACAATTACTGTAACACATGTAACAACAAATAACAACGTATATGAATGTTCCGCACTACTGCCAACTCCATTTACCACACCATAAACTGAATTCTAAGTCATAATTACAAACCATCATCACTGTGTTCCTATACATGAGTGTAAGAATATTTCTGTTTCCAGCATAACTCTGCTCTCTTGAGGAGCATGAGATATGGAATGAGGAATGTGAGGAGACTTCAAGGATGTGTGTCACTGAAAACAGCTGTAGTCGTCTGTGATGTGATCCTGAAGATGAGTGTACATTGCTTACTCCTGACTAAACAGAAGAGCATCACATTACAGAAGACTCAAATCCTTAGCATCACTGCTGTGAGAACCCTACTGCTTGCAAGTATAGGTTAGATTTCTGTCATTTTAACCAACTCATACATTTGATGTGTGGTTGACCGTGCATCGTAGTTCAATGTGGAATAAGAAACCAACTAGATGTCACTTAGTATTATATTTATTTCTCCTTTATAAATTGCTGAACATGTTTCGGGCTACCTTGTGCCCATCCTCAGGAGCTGACGAATTAGTGGTATTTTTGCCGCATGTGGTGTAGTGCTGTAACAATGGGCAGTGTTATTTCCAGATATGTCTAGTAATTGTGGGTTGATATGTTCGTCTGTTTTCATGTTTTGTTAGGTGGGTTGTTGTGGTGTGGTGGGTTATTGTGGTTGGTGATTTCAGCTGTTGTGTATAGGTGTGATCTAATGTGTAAGTTGATTAAGTTACATACCTGTGGCTGTGTAGGCGGTCAGATCCAGTTGGCTGGTTGTGTGTCCAGCCAACCGGATCTGACCGCCTCATAGCCACGGGTATGTAACTTAACTTACACATTAGATCACGCCTATACACAACAGCTGAAACCACCAACCACAATAACCCACCACACCACAACAACCCACCTAACAGAACATGAAAACAGATGAACATATCAACCCACAATTACTAGACATATCTGGAAATAACACTGCCCAATGTTACAGCACTACACCACATGCGGCAAAAATACCACTAATTCGTCAGCTCCTGAGGATGGGCACAAGGTAGCCCGAAACATGTTGAGCAACTTATAAAGGAGAAATAAATATAATACTAAGTGACATCGAGTTGGTTTCTTATTCCACAGCACATACATGTTTGTTGGTTAAAATGACAGAAATTGGACTATAATGCACAGAATGGACAGTATCAAAATATATAGGTTAGATATAGTGAGGCACAGGTGAGGTGAGACAAGGAAGACCCTGAATGAGCAGAGGATTATACTTCTGTACGTGGAAAAGACAAAGAAAATCATTGATTATGGACAGGATTTTATGTACGTCAGAGAACATTATCAGCCATTAAGCGAGTACAGTTTGTTACTGAGTGGATGTCATACATACTGCTAACAGGTTGCTGGTGTAATACTGGTCTGAATGCACATGCACCAATTTAGGGATAATATTAAAATGGAGCTTACTGGAATATGCCGAGGGGCCACATGGATTAATCTGGATCACAATATGGACTATGGGCAGGCTCTTGTGAACACCATAATGAAATGCAAGGCCTCATAAAATGTGGGGAATTTCTTGACTAGCTGAGAAACAAATAACTTGTCAAGGAATCTGCTGCATGGAGTTGGTTTGGTTTGTTCAGCGGTAGCAAATACCATGGACATACAATTCATGTCCCACGGATGTCGCAATACTACAAAAAGCAGGGCCATGCTCCAAACATACAGAACTGGAAAATTGCATGCAAATAGGCAGTAAAGAGTATGAAAATATGTGCTTGTGTCCATATGTAGACAAATGTTATGGTTGCTGTCTTGTGTCTACGTATACCAAAACATGTGCTTGTGTCCATAAGGAGACAAATGTTATGGTTGCTGTCATGTGTCTATGTATACCAAAACGTGTGCTTGTGTCCATAAGGAGACAAATGTTATGGTTGCTGTCATGTGTCTACGTATACCAAAACGTGTGCTTGTGTCCATAAGGAGACAAATGTTATGGTTGCTGTCATG
>Ga0123355_10013104_pt1 | contig 12878 bp, 10 predicted proteins | sample TergutEmb28metaG_3_FD_89872 | JGI IMG/M metagenome (GOLD analysis project Ga0123355, IMG submission 89872) | Embiratermes neotenicus P1 segment gut microbial communities from Petit-Saut dam, French Guiana - Emb289 P1 | ecosystem: Host-associated > Arthropoda: Insects > Digestive system > Gut ...
GATAGTTAACGCATCTGGCGCGGATGATCTCCGCGCGGATGATCTCTCTGTGGACCCGGAGCTACTTCGTTTCTACAGCCGGAAACGTATCTTCCGAAACCATACGCCGATACATAGAAAACCAGAAGACCCGCTAGCCATTCATCCCACGTCTTAAAGACGTGGGCTTTCTGGCTGGTTCTGTAATAACGAGTCGGGGTTCATTATGGGGTTCATTATTAAGAGGCATGTGTGAGCAATGTCCTCGCCGGAATCGACAATCCGAGTGCGTCGAGCGCTTGCCATCACGAGATCGATCGACAACAATGACCTCCGGCAGCCCTGCAGGCTGCGCTTGACATGGCACACCTGGTTTCTGCAATTGTTCTCGCTGCGGGATCGTCGCGACGCATGGGGACGCCCAAGCAACTGGTGCGAATCGGCGGCCGCACTTTGCTCGATCGGACGCTTGCGAATGTCCGCGCGGCGATCGGCAGGTCAAATGAGTCGGCTTCGATTGGATCGGTCGGGCCTGGGTCTTCCTTGGGCGCGGTTGGAGTTGGGTCGGTTGGGGAGATCATTCTGGTTTTGGGGTTTGCCGCCGCCGAACTCGAGCGCGATGTCTCGACCGAGGGATTGAAGATCGTGATGAATCCTGCCTACGCGGAGGGCATGGCCAGCTCGCTGCGTGCCGGAATTGCCGCCGTCGGTCCGCACGCACGGGGGGCATTGATTGTCCTGGCCGATCAACCCTGCCTGCGGCCGGCGACGCTCTTGAGGCTGATCGAACATCATCGCGATGCGCGGCCTCAGATTGTTATTCCAACCTACCGGGGGTTCCGCGGCAATCCGGTGCTGCTCGACCGGTCTGTGTTTCCGGAGATCATGGAGATTAGCGGAGACGTCGGCTGCCGAGCCATCTTCGGCCTGCACAGCGAGAACATCAGTAAGCTCGACGTCGACGATGTGGGAATTCTTCTGGATGTGGACACCGGCGAAGATCTTGAGCGTCTGGCAGTGGCGTGCGGGCAGGAAGAGGCGGCGGGTGCCGTTGCGCCCCTTTCCGAGCTCGAAAACCGGGGTGCCGTTGCCGGCGAAGCGGAAGCTTCGCGACCCGAACTCGTGGTCGTTGGCCGCGATCGAGTGGCGATCACGCTGATGAAGCTCGGCGGCCTCCTCGGTTTTACTACCACCCTGGTCGATCCCCTGCTGACTCTAAAAGACGTGCCGGAGGCAGACCGCCTCTTGCATCGGCTGGACCTGTCGATGGTTCAGGTAATGGGCAATCGATACATCGTGGTAGCCAGTCGCGGCCAGTTCGATGAGGAGGCCCTCGAGCAGGCACTTCAGTCCGACGCAGCCTATGTCGGTCTGGTCGCGAACAAGAAGCGAGCGCGGGAGCTGGCATCGAGTTTAGAGCGCAAAGGGGTCCCGGCGGAAAGGCTGGCTCGGATGCGCACATCGGCGGGATTGGATATCGGAGCGGAAAGTCCGGAAGAGATTGCGTTGAGCATCATGGCGGAGATTGTGGGGACAAAATCCGGTAGGTCCTAGCTGCTGGCTGTTGGTTTCTAAAAGGGAATGGGCAAAACCGCGAGGAAGCGAACGACCAATTTAATTTACTTGAGTCGGAATGGCTTTTCCCGAGGAAGCCGCTGGGCCAGCTAGGAGCCCCCGCTCTCGCACCGGCGTATCACCTTCACCGAAATCTCGGCGGCTTCCGTCTTTTCGTCGTGAATGGCGGAGGACTTCCTGAGTTTCAAAGCGCCGCCCGTGCCGCCGCGCCGCAGGAGTACGATTTGGCTCATGATGCTCAGCGCGATCTCTTCCGGCGTGATTGCACCGAGATCGAGTCCGGCCGGCGCCCAGACGCGGTCGAGCTCTTCGGGCGCCGCGCCTTCCAGGTGAAGATAGTCGAGCACCAAGCTTGTCCGGTGCGGGCTGGCTACGAGCGCAATGTACCCGGCCTGGCTCTTGAGCGCTTTTTGGATCCAGAGGTGATCGTTCTTGTGGAGCGTGGCGATCACCACGAAGCTGCGGGAATCGATCCTGGTTTCGGCGAGGTCGAAGTCCTGGGTGATCACGCGGTCGGCGGTCGGGAACAGCTCGCGAGCGGCTGACGGATCATGAATGGTGACGTAGAAACCCATCGAGCTTCCCATTGCCGCCAGGGTCTCGGCAATGCGCCCGTGGCCGGCGATAAGCAACTCCGGTTTGGGGATAACCGGTTCGATATAGACGTCCATCATACCTCCACAGGGCATGCCGACACCGAGGATCTCGTCCTGCATGTTGAGAGTGATGAGCAGCGGCTTCTCGGCGCGGATCGACCGTAAAGCTTCGCCGCGAACGGCGCTCTCCGCACAACCGCCTCCAACCCAGCCCTCAAGGATCCTGCCGTGATCGTCGATCAGAGCTTTAGAGCCGGGCTTGGCCGAGGACGATCCTTCTACCCGCACGACCGTGGCAATAGCGAATGCCCGGCGCTCGGAGGCAAACTCAGCCGCTTTCAGGTAGAAATCCATGATTTGCCGGAACTAATGATAGCGCGTAGCAATAGCCGCCGGCTTCTAAAAGCCAAACCTCACCCCGCCGCGAACCGACCCGCTCTCGAATAGTGCGCACAAATTCGCAGCTCCTCTGCCCCCAACAATTTGACACCAAGGAGTAGAATGCTTCCCTTAGAGCGGCGGACAAGGTGACCGAGCTCATTTGGGTTTTCGCGGAGACGCGCGCGAAGCAGGGCGAGGGGTTTTCTCCTCGCGGCAGAGGCGTTCCCGACTGAAAGAGGTGAAGCAATGATCCCGCCGGCTTTTGAATATCTCCGCCCCAAAACCGTCCCCGAAGCACTTAGTCTCCTCGAACAACATGGTGATGACGCCAAGATTCTGAGCGGCGGGCAAAGCCTGATCCCGATGATGAAGCTGCGCCTGGCGCGCCCGGCTTATCTGGTGGACATCAATCGCATCGCTGGACTCTCGTACATTAAGGAAGAGGGCGGTTTCCTCAAGATCGGTGGGTTGACCCGTGAGGCCGAGGTGGAATCGTCGCCCGTAGTGCGCTCGAAGTATCCGCTTCTCTACGATACGGCCCGCGTCATTGCCGACCCCCAGGTACGCAACCTGGCGACAGTCTGCGGCAACCTGGCCCATGGCGACCCGGCGAACGATCATCCTGCAACCATGATTGCCCTGGGAGCACAGATCGTGGCCACGGGGAAAAAGGGCGAGCGGGTGATTCCCGTGGAGAGCTTTTTCGTCGGGTTGTTTTCGACCGCTCTCGAGCCAGGGGAGATCCTTACCGAGATTCGCATTCCCGCTCCGCCGCCGCGGAGTGGAGGAGCGTACCTAAAGGTCGAACGCAAGGTCGGAGACTTTGCTACCGCGGCCGTCGCCGTTGAGCTTGCCCTCGACGAGAAGGGAGCCGTCGAGAACGCAGGGATTGCGCTCACCAATGTCGGCCCTACGCCTATCAAAGCCAGGAAAGCCGAAGAGTTTCTGCGCGGCAAGAAACCGGACGCCGCGACGATCACCCAGGCGGCGCAGCTCGCCTCGGACGATGCCCAACCGGGCGACGACCTGCACGGCCCGGCCGCTTACAAGCGGGGATTGATTAAAGAGCTGACAAAACGCGCGATCTCGCGAGCATTGGACCGCGCGGCTAAATAGCAAAGCGTTCCTCCGACCCTGAGCGAGGCAAATCGAAATGGCTAAGAAAGAGCTGATCAAGATCAAGGTTAACGGCCGCGAGAGGGAAGCCGCAGTCGAGCCGAGACTGTTGCTGGTGCATTTCATCCGTGAAGGCCTCGGCCTCACAGGGACGCACGTCGGCTGCGACACCACGAACTGCGGCGCCTGCACAATTGTGCTTAACGGCAAGACCGTAAAGTCGTGCACGATTTTTGCCGTCCAGGCGGACGCGGGCGAGATCTTGACCGTAGAGGGCCTGATGAGCAACGGGCAGCTGCACCCCTTGCAGGAGGGATTTAAGGAACAGCACGGTCTGCAGTGCGGCTTTTGCACCCCGGGCATGCTGATGTCGTCCTACGCGCTGCTCCAGACTAACCCGAGCCCCAGCGAGGAAGAGATCCGCTGGGGAATCTCCGGCAATCTGTGCCGGTGCACCGGGTATCAGAACATCGTGCGGGCGGTCGAGTTTGCCGCAAAGAAAATGGCGGACACGAAGACCGCGGCCCGGGCAGGAGGAAAGTAATGTTCAAGACAACGGCGGAAATTGGTGGGATGGGCCACTCCATCAAGCGCAAGGAAGACTTGCGGTTCATCCAGGGCAAAGGCACGTACGTGGATGACGTGAATCTTCCCGGGATGGTCTACGGACAACTGGTGCGCAGCCCCTACGCGCACGCCCGCCTCAAGGGCATCAATGCCGAAAAAGCCAAGGCGTTGCCCGGGGTGCTCGCCGTCATCACCGGCGAGGACTTGGCCAAAGCCGGCCTCGCGTGGATGCCCACGCTCTCCGGCGACAAGCAGATGGTCCTCGCTACCGGCAAAGTTCTATTTCAGTCGCAGGAAGTCGCGTTCGTAGTCGCCGAAGATCGCTACACCGCAGCCGATGCCGCGGAGCTGGTCGAAGTCGACTACGAAGAGCTTCCGGTCGTGGTCGATCCCAAGAAGTCTCTCGATCCCAAGGCGCCCGTCCTGCGCGACGATCGCGAGCAAAAGGACAATCACATCTTTCACTGGGAGGTCGGCGACCGCGAAGAAACGGAGAAGGCGATCCAAGCCGCTCCGGTCAAAGCCCGGGTCGATGCGTTCTTCCAGCGCTGCCATCCGGCGCCGCTTGAGACCTGCGGGTGCGTGGCGGACATGAACAAAGCCACGGGCCGGCTCACCGTTTACATGACCTCGCAGGCGCCGCATGCGCATCGCACGCTCTTTGCTCTCGTAGGAGGCATTCCCGAAAACAACATCCGCGTGGTCTCGCCGGACATCGGCGGCGGCTTCGGGAACAAAGTTCCGATCTATCCCGGCTATGTCTGCGCCGTGGTGGCGTCGCTGACGCTCGGCGTGCCCGTGAAGTGGATCGAGACGCGCTCGGAGAATCTGATGTCAACCGGCTTTGCGCGCGACTATCACATGACGGCGGAGATCTCGGCCGACAAGAGCGGGAAGATGACCGCGCTGCGGGTAAAGACGCTCGCCGATCATGGGGCCTTCAACGCCGCCGCCCAGCCAACCAAGTTTCCCGCCGGGCTATTCAGCATCTGCACCGGATCGTACGATCTCGCGAAGGCTTTCTGCGAGGTCGATGGCGTCTACACCAACAAAGCGCCGGGCGGGATCGCCTACCGCTGCTCCTTCCGGGTTACAGAGGCAGCCTATCTGATCGAACGTGTAGTGGATGTTCTGGCAAACGAGTTGAAGATGGATCCGGTCGAACTGCGCCGCAAGAACTTCATTCCTTCCGCGGCGTTTCCCTACAAGTCCCCACTGGGCTGGACCTACGACAGCGGCGACTACGACGCCGCCATGAAGAAGGCCCTGGACAAGGTCGGGTACCGGGAGCTTCGCAAAGAGCAGGAAGAAAAGCGCAAGAAGGGGGAGCTGATGGGAATCGGCGTCTCGAGCTTCACCGAGATTGTGGGCGCCGGGCCTTCGCACCTGTTCGACATCGCCGGCATCAAGATGTTCGACAGCTGCGAGCTTCGCATCCATCCCACAGGGAAGGCCATCTGCCGTATGGGAACCAAGAGCCAGGGCCAGGGACACGAGACGACCTACGCGCAGATCGTCGCCCAGGAGCTCGGCATCCCGGCAGCCGACGTTACGGTAGAAGAGGGCGACACCGATACGGCGCCCTACGGACTCGGAACCTACGCAAGCCGCAGCACGCCGGTCTCCGGAGCCGCGACCGCCGTGGCGGCCCGTAAAATTCGCGACAAGGCGAAGAAGATCGCGGCCCACCTGCTCGAAGCGAGCGAGGAGGACCTCGAGTGGGAGCCGGGAAAGTTTTTCGTCAAAGGCGCGCCGGCGAAGGCCAAGACCATACAGGAGATCGCCTTCGCGGCTTATACCAATCATCCGCAGGGAATGGAGGCGGGCCTCGAGGCGGTCGACTATTACGATCCGCCCAACCTGACTTTTCCCTTCGGCACCTACATCTCGGTCGTGGACATCGATAAGGGCACCGGTGAAATCAAGGTCCGCCGCTTTGTCGCCGTAGACGACTGCGGCAACATCATCAACCCCATGATCGTCGAAGGCCAGATCCATGGCGGGCTCACAGAGGGCCTGGCCATCGCCTTCATGCAGCAGATCGATTACGACGAAAACGGCAACGTACAGGGCGGCACCTTCATGGACTACCTGCTGCCGACGGCGGTGGAGACGCCGAATTGGGAGACCGACAAGACGATCACGCCCTCGCCGCACCATCCGCTCGGAGCGAAGGGCATCGGCGAATCTCCCAACGTGGGTTCGCCGGCGGCCTTCGTCAACGCGGTCGTGGATGCGCTTTCTCACCTGGGAGTGCGCCATATCGATATGCCCATTACGCCCTGGAAGGTTTGGAATATCCTGAAGGAGAAAGGGGTTACCGGTTAGGGTCAGCTTGAGTGAACTGACCCCAACCCGGTGGGAGCGAACCGAATGAGCAGACGTTCACCGCGTAGCGGTGAAACGGCTCAGCCAAAAAGTCAAAGGTCAGATATATGGCGGTCAGGATCGAAAAAAACTTTCAGGTAAAGGAACCGGTAGAGGAGGTCTGGACGTTCCTCAGTGATCCCCGGAAGGTCGTGACTTGTGTCCCGGGCGCGCAGATCACCGAACAGGTAGACGAGCGGACCTATAAAGGCTCCATTAGCGTGAAGGTCGGCCCCAGCGTCACCGACTACAGGGGCGAAGTGCAGGTGGTTCGCCTGGATCCCGAGGCCCACGAGATCGAAATCCTCGGCAAGGGGCAGGACGTGCGCGGGAAGGGCAGTGCTTCGATGAAGATGACCGGCAAGCTGACCGCGACGCCCGACGGCGGCTCCCAGGTGATGAGCGTCTCCGAACTGAATGTGGTCGGCATTCTGGCGCAGATGGGCGGGCGGATGATCCAGGAAGTCTCGAACGTGATGTTCGACCAGTTTGTGAAGAACTTTCAGCACAAGCTTCAGACGGGCACAGCAGGAGGCCCTACAAACGACGAGCCTCGCGACAAGCCCAAGCCCGTCAATGCCGTCTCCATGGCTTTTTCCGCGCTTAAGTCCGCGGTCAAGCGGCACGACAAGCCGCCGTCTCAGGAATCCGCAGGGGCTCGGGAAGATTCAAAGTCGTCAGAAGCTGGAGAGACCGGCGACGACCCCGAAGTGAAACAATAGAGAATGGAATAAGCCGTCCCCACCATGACCGTATCCGATCGTCCCCAAATGAATACGGGGAAGAAAATTCAAGACGTGGACGAAGTTCTGCGCGGATTTGAGGAACTCGGCTACATCGCCGATCGCGCACTGGCTACCGTGGTTTACCTTCTTTGCAATGTGGGGACGCCCGTCTTGATCGAAGGCGAGACCGGTCTGGGTAAGACCGAGGTCGCCAAAGTACTGGCGCAATTTCTGGGCGCCCCGTTGATACGGTTGCAGTGCTACGAAGGACTGGATGTCAATTCCGCGGTTTACGAGTGGAACTATCAAAAGCAGCTGCTGGCCATCAAGCTCCAGGAAAACGCCGCAAATTCTAAGACCGTAGAGGAAAAAGAGAAATTCGTTTTCGGACCGGACTTCCTTCTGGAGCGGCCGCTGCTCCAGGCGGTTCGCGAAAAAAGTGCGTCACCGGTCCTGCTGATCGATGAAGTCGATCGCGCCGACGAAGCCTTCGAGGCTTTTCTGCTCGAACTGCTCTCGGACTTCCAGGTCAGCATTCCCGAGCTGGGTACGATTCGCGCGAAACATCCCCCGTATGTCGTTCTTACCTCGAATCGCAGCCGCGAGCTGAGCGAGGCGCTGCGGAGACGATGTCTTTATCACTGGATCGAGTACCCGAGTCTCGAGAAGGAGCTCAAGATCGTCGCGGCGAGGCTCCCGGGGATCGAAGGAGAGTTAAGCCGCCAGGTCGTCGGTTTCGTGCAGGCCCTTCGCGGCATTCATCTAGGCCGGTCTCCGGGCGTGGCGGAGACTCTGGATTGGGCGCGATCGCTGGTCGCGCTTAACCAGCATTCCTTGGATCAGGCGACTGTCGAAGGAACCCTGGGCTGCCTGGCCAAATCGCTCGAGGACACGGAGCGAATCAAGAGCGCGGGAATCGAAAAGATCCTCTCGCAGGTTACGTAGGGGCTATGCTCGAGGGCTCTAGAACTCGTCCCGCAAGAGCGATTGTCGCCTTCTGCCGCTTCGCACGCCATCATGGGATTTCCTGCGGTGTGAAAGAAACTCTGGAATCGCTTCAAGCGGCACGGGCTGTTGGCCTGGGCGATCGCGAGGGGTTGAAGCTTGCGCTTCGCGCCGTGCTATGTTCCTCGAAACAGGATTGGGATCGCTTCGACGAACTCTTCGAAGCATTCTGGTCTGAGGGAAAGTCCCCCGCACCGCCGCGCACGAGTGATCGCGGAGCTAAAGGGTCACAGCCGCCCGGCTTGTCAGAGAGTTCTACCGTAGAGCTGATTGGATCTCAAAAACCGCTCTCTGATCATGAGGGCATGGACAATGCCAGGGCCGTGACCGGCGCCACGGCGCTCGAGAGACTTCGCCGAATGGACTTCTCTCAGATTCCGCAAGACGACCTGCCCGAGCTCGAACGCGCGGCCATGTTGTTGTTGCGGCGAATGGCGCTCCGCCTCTCCCGCCGTCTGAAGACCATCGAGCCGCGCGGCCCGGTCGACCTTCGCCGGACCATCCGCCGAAGCATCAGCCACGGCGGCGATCCGGTCACGTTGAGCCGCAAGGGAAGGAAGCGCGCGCGGACCCGCCTCGTGATCCTCGTCGACGTCAGCGGCTCGATGAACGCTTACAGCCTGTTCCTGTTGAGGTTCGCGTACGCTCTTCAAAAGCATTTTCGGCGCGTCAACGCCTTTGTTTTCAGCACTCGGCTCCGGGAGGTCACGGCGGCACTGCGGGCGCGAACCCTCTCGGAGGCCCTCGCAGCGTTGACCGAGGAATCGGCAGGATGGTCCGATGGGAAATGGTCAAGAGAAACAAAGATCGGCGAGTCGCTGCATGATTTCAACGAGCGCTTCGCCCGGAGACTGGTTTCGAGGGATACGCTCGTCATGATCTTGAGCGACGGATGGGACACGGGAGAGCCGGAAGTGATGGCGCGAGAGCTGAGCACGATCCAGCGCCGTGGGCGTCAGGTAGTGTGGTTGAATCCCCTACTGGGGATGGAAGACTATGAGCCCCTGACACGCGGCATGGCCGCGGCCCTGCCTTTCATCGATGTCTTTGCCCCTTCCCATAATTTGGAGAGCTTGCTGGCGCTCGAGCATTCTTTGGGAGTGCTTCGAAAAGGTCGGCGTCGTCCTGCGCGAGCCAGGGGATTAACGTGAAATGCCAGAGAATTTGCTAAAACGTGCTGCCGAGCTAGTGGCCAAAGGAGAAGCCTTTGCCATGGCCACGGTCGTGCGCTGCCAGGCTCCGAGCTCTGGCAAGCCAGGTAACAAAGCCATCATCTTTGCCGATGGGAAGCTTTCAGGATGGATCGGGGGCGGCTGCGCGCAACCGGTGGTGATCAGGGAAGCATTGCGGGCCTTGGCTGATGGCAAGCCCAGGCTGATATGCATCAGCCCCGGATCAAACGGTGAAAAGCAATCTGAAGCGCCGTTGACCCGTGAAAACCGGTCAACACACGACAAGCCGTCGGACCGTGAAAACCCGGCGAACCATGCGGAGCTATCGAAGCGCGAAGAACCATCCGAACGTGAGGAAAAAGGAGTTGTCGATTACGCCATGACCTGTCACAGCGGAGGCGAGCTCGATATCTTTATCGAGCCGGTGCTTCCGAATCCGCATCTGGTGATTCTCGGAAGATCGCCGGTGGGCCAGACCCTGGCACGGCTGGCGCGCGACGTCGGCTATACCGTATCGGCCGTAATACGGGCGACGCACGAAGACAACGACAATGACGATAGGGAGGGATTCGGGGCCGACATCGACATCGTTCGGGCGCGTGACTTCGATCTCAGCCGGATCCCGATCACACAGAAGACTTACCTCGTGGTGTCGACTCAAGGCGAAGGCGATGAAGAAGCCCTGGAGCAGGGACTGCGGGCCACAGGCGCGGAAGCGCCTTATGTTGCCTTCGTGGCCAGCAAAACCAAAGCCGCGAAGGTCATCGATTGTCTACGAGAGAAGGGAATCGCCGAAGAAAAGCTGCGCCTAATACGAGCGCCGGCGGGGCTGGGCCTTGGCGCTCGGTCTCCCGAGGAGATTGCCGTAAGCATCCTGGCGGAAATCGTCCAGGTGCGCGGAGCCCATCGAAGACCACGACAACACAAACCCCCGGTCAGTGATCCTACGCCGGTGACCACAGAAGCCAGGGACCCCATCTGTGGGATGACGGTTGACACTACGAGCGCGGTCCACAAGCTCGAACACCAGGGAACGTGGTTTTATTTCTGCTGCGCGGGTTGTAAACAGAAGTTTGAAGGGCGAATCGTACTTTAGTGATGAATCACGGATACAAATCAATCATGCCGCGTCGTGCACCTGATCTCCCCCGAGAGCGTCACTTGCTTGCGAGTGGGGCGAAATAGACCTTGCGAGTCTTTCGGATTTTTTGAGCCGGGCGTGAAATCTAGAGGTGTGTCAGGAGTTTTGAAGTTGTGTAGATGCCCGGTTAGAGTTAGAAATGCGAGTCCATGCCGATAGAATCTTGCGGGTCGCAGAGGGCGCAATACCCAACCCCAACACGGCCAAGCTGATTTTCGCCCGACGAAAATGGTGGTTGGCCTCGGCCAAAAGCCGTTTCGCCTTTGTGAAATCCAGATTTTGGAGCTGCTGCTTGCCTTCTTCCAACAGGTAGACCGCCCTGCTTTCCTGCCTGCGTTTGATGACCAACTCAGATTGTGATTTGGATAGGGGAAGTGTACGCGCAATCTTCTCCATGATCACCCAATAGGCTTCTGCCATCTTGGATCGCGCCTCACCAAGCGAGCCCGGCCGGGCACCGCTGGATATCGCTTGTAACCTGCGAGTGTAACCGATTTTGGCCCCATGAAAAGCGGTGCGGAGCCACATGTCGTAATCATCGCAGCGCGCCAAACTTTCATCAAAAAGACCTGCTTTCACGATCGCGCTTTTTCGCACAACGACGGTCGGAATAGGAATCTGGCAGCGTTCGACGACCAGCGCAGAAAAAGTTGGTTCGCCCTGGGAAGGGCATATATCCATGAATTTCCGCTGCTGCTCGTGGTCACCGACAAGACAGTCTGAGTAGACCATATCGAGCGTCGGATGTTCCTCGAAGAGCTTCATTTGAGAAGCCAGATGGTCCGGAAACCAGGTATCGTCACTGTCGAGGAATGCTAGAAATTCACCTCGCGCTCTTTGGATTGCTGTGTTCCTGGCACCTGCAGCGCGCTTATTCTCTTGCCGGATGTAAACAATTCGGTTCAAGTAGGGCGCTATCGCGATTTCCAGTTCGGCTGTGTCGGGTGACCCATCGTTCACCACGATCGCCTCAAAATCGGTATAGGTTTGGGCCAGAATGGAGTTCAAGCAATCCGCGATCAGAGTCGCAGTATTGTAGGCCGGTACGATAACGCTGATCTTGGGCGGACGGTCCTGAGACATTATCATCATAATCAACTACTGTGGAGAGGAATCTCCGAGTCTACTGCCAAAATATGGTTGACCGCTTCCATACCTATTGATCTCATAGAGCGATTCCATGTTGCCTATCTCGTAACGCCATGCTCCGAGCGAGTCCACAAGAATCGTTAGCCAGGCAGCGATGTGCTCGGAATGGCATATGCGGGCCTTCAAGGCGAGAATAGGGCAGCGCTGGACGGCAAACCTTTTCTATCGCGAGAACTTACCGGCCGCCTACTGGCAAGGCTGACAGGGGTTTTGGCCCAGTGTATGGCTAGGGCTTGCCCCGGAGTCGAGCGGTTCGTGCTGTAACGGTCGATGAGCGCAAAAACGGCGTCTTCCCGATGGGCAGCGGCTACTGAGACCGACGTATGCAGCCCTTTGCAGACCAGCAAAGTAAGCTAACACGGCAACCGCTGCTAAATTCTTTGTTTTCGGTATCACCAAAAGTTGAGTACTTGGTAACTCGCATGCAGCTCCAGGCGGGTGTCAAAATGCTGAGTTCTCCGAAGAGCGGCAAATACCATCTGCAGGCTCCGCGGAGGATTTCGCGCGTTTTGCGCTGGCTTCCGAACTATTCTCTGCAGCGGCTTACCCGGCATGTTCCTGGCGGACGGGTGCACCTCATCCTGGCGCTGGCCGACCATTTCGAGCCTGCGTATGTTCCGGGAAATGGCCGGGCCCGCGCACCCTATGACGAGCAGGAACGGCGTATGGAATTTTGGTGCCGTGAATATCCCAAGTTCGCCGACCCGTGGCGCGACCACGAAGGCAGGCCGCTGGTTCACACGTACTTTTATCCCGCCGAGCAATACGACGGTAATCAAATTGAGCGGCTGGCGGACCTCTGCGCGAGCGGCTGGGGCGAAATTGAAATCCATTTGCATCACGGTCTCGATACCCCTGACAGCGCAGAGAATACGCGGGTAGTGCTAACCGAATTTCGCGATCTTCTCGCCCAAAGACATTCGTGCCTTTCGTATCAGCCAGGCTCCGACATTCCCCGCTACGCGTTCGTGCACGGCAATTTCGCGCTGGCGAATTCTGCCGGGGGGCGCCTGTGCGGCGTTGATTCGGAAATGCAGGTGCTTGCCGAGACCGGTTGCTATGCGGATATGACGCTGCCGACCAGTCCGTTTCACCCCGCGCAAAC
>Ga0123355_10013105_pt1:0-7500 | contig 12877 bp, 13 predicted proteins | sample TergutEmb28metaG_3_FD_89872 | JGI IMG/M metagenome (GOLD analysis project Ga0123355, IMG submission 89872) | Embiratermes neotenicus P1 segment gut microbial communities from Petit-Saut dam, French Guiana - Emb289 P1 | ecosystem: Host-associated > Arthropoda: Insects > Digestive system >...
ATGGATATATTAATGTCCGAAACATGTTGAGCACATAAGAAGTGAAATAAAATAGCAAGTGACATCAAGTTGGTCTTTTATTCTTCAACTATCACAATGATGCACGGTCCGATAAACATAAGACTCACGGCTATGTCAGCCTAAGATGTAACATGCAAGGAGTTAACAGATAGCTGAAGGTTGAATGTGTTTTATATATTAAATTGTGTGTGGGTGTTGGGCCGTCTCTATATGCGTGCGTCTTTTGTACAAAAGAACGTTTTTAATGGCAAAGAAGTCGTGAAAAACTTCCAGACGGTGGAAAAGAGACAGTGTATTGCGGTTCTAAAAAAGAATCATATATCTCGTCTGCAGTACCCTTTTGTTCCCTATTGAATAAACAGAAGTGTAAAGACGTAAGAAAAATGATACACATAATCCAAAATATCACAAACCTTGACTCACAAATAAATGGCGCCGTCTCCATGATACCTACCCTGCGTATCTATCTTGTTCGTCATTGATGTTTTGTAGTTTTGGGTCATAGAGAAATGTCGATGTAAGCCGAAGTATTTATTCATGACAATAGCGACTGCTTTGTGTCACAGTTCTAATAGGAAAAGTTACCATTAAGTATGGTCCTAAAGTAATTATATTCACCCCGTATTCACAGCATATATTTATTCTCATGTTTCTTCCCCCCCCCCCCAATGCCCCCACATGTCCTTGTGGACTTCGTGGTCCTCCCTTCTGGGCATGGCAGAAGTGTAACCGAGTTCTGAGTTTGGGACGCCCATGAGGCGCGGTTACGTTGTCCCGATGATGTGATTGGTGATATAGGAGGATGTAGTGCCAGGAGGGCCCTTAAACCTAAATTCTACTAACCTACCCCGACCATGGTCACCGCGGGAATCCTCCCCTTCAGGGAAAATTCCCACGGTAGAGCCGGGAATCGAACCCGGGGCCTCATGACAAGTAGGCAGAGACTCTGACCACTAGACCACGAGGCTGGTCATATTTATGTCTAATGTAATATATAGGAAATACGCGCAATATTCGTTTATCAATACAGATTTCTGTGAAGACCGAAACATTTATTTCCGTGGTGCTCCTTTCCTATTTTCGGCTGGGACACTGATTATCGGGACTGACGTTTTTTCGTAGTTTTCGTCCGTCTCTTTATAAAATTCTGGAATAATACTTCAACTCACGCCACAACCACATTTTCCCACTTTGTGGGTGTATGTGGTTTTACTGTACAGTACCATCATCTGACGTTCTATGCCGCGAATTACAGGCAGAGGTGTTAAATAAGTTACAGGAGTGCTGATAAGTCCTTAGCCCGACTAGGAAGAAAACAATCTAATGTTTCTGCCAGAATGGCGTGAATTTCCTTCGACGCCTTGCCATGCAGGGAAAAATGTCTTGATGACAGCTCGCATCTCGATGTTTTTGAAATCGCGCGCGTCCTTGACATGCTTCCGAGCTTGTTTCCTTCCTGGTCGGGCTAAGGACTTATCAGCACCCCGGTACAAATATTTCCCCATGATTCTTCTTAATTGAATAATTCCCTTAACATCTCGATCTTCCAAGAATCAATTTTGCGTGCGTACTTTGTCAGGCCCTTCCCAGCAAAGGCCAAAGAATTTGCAGCCTTTTAGATGTCATTAATCTTATGATATTAAATGACCTGTATGAGCCTAAATTTTGAAGCAGTTATGGAAATTTCATTTTTTAGAATTAAGGCGTTTGATGGATTCCCCGTTCATGTTATCGCAGGCAATCCGGGTGGCCATATGTAGGTTTATAAAACTGTAGCATTTTCATTCCTTCGTATCTCCTTTCTAGTGTTGTATCCCAAGCCCTAGCTGAGCGGTGAGTAGGAGTTGTTAGATAACCTGATGGTCGAACGTCCAAGACCGTAGGATTCTGAATCGCTTTATTGTTGTATCGCAGTGCAGTCTTGCGCCCCAAGCTCCATCGGTGAAAGTTACAGCGTCGAGTTTTACAGCAAGATTAGACGAAATACACAGTGTTGCAGGGTACTTAAATGGTCTAGTCACATGCTTCTAGCACAAAGGTCACGTGTGTTTGTACCCTGTCCCGTACGTTAAGCGCTGAGACCAACGGCCAATCTGGCGTGTGACACGGGGCTAGGTTCACAGTGCAGACTATGTTAGCAGCAAGGGTCTGATACAAAAGTTAAATGTAACAACTGATCAAACGAAATAGGGGTGCCCTGAAATGTCCCTGTGGGGTCTTCATGTGCAGGCATGCAACACTAGTCTCTCTCGTAGGTACAAATAACCGGTCTTGTAGTGCAAAAGCGATCTCATATCCACCGCATAACAGCTGGTTTTGCTGTGGTCGACTACGATGTGACACCATGACAGTAAATAGTAGAATACTGGGCAAGAGGAAGAAATGTCTGTATTATTTTCATCCTGAATAAGCACTTTAGTTATTTATGTATGGTTTATTTTATACAACATTCGGACTAAGAAAGCGTCGTGGGCCTGACCATGAAAATATCATTCCTTGTTTCGAAATCTGAGGGAGAAATATTGCCAGAAAGATTTGAGATGGGGTCAGTTGTATAATTCGCTGCAACGTGCTAAATAACACTGTGGAATGGAGTCCTTCTTTAGAAGCTAACAGGTTTCAGCTAGTCAAGAAATTCGCCGCATTGTATAAAACCCGAATGTTCAGTACCGCATTCACAACAGCCACCAACTATCTCTACGCTGAGCCAAATCAACCCAGTCCATGCCTCTCCTATCCCAATTTTCCATATCTTAATTCGTGCCAAAGGATCAGTCCAAGTCCAAGACATTTGAGTTTTTCGCAGTATGGTAAGTGTTTTTGGGTAAGGAGCTTTAGTATTTTAATTTAATAATTGTTTTCCAACAAGCTGCGACTTATTCAGTTTATTACACTTCTGTAGGCAGCTCTACATGTTTCGGGTGTTGACACCCATCATCAGGAGCTGGTACAGCTGTAATTACAGCTTGTGGTACTGATTAACTGGATCTACTACCATCCGCTCTCGTTGTTGAGTTGGAGCGGATGGCAGTGGATCCGGTTAATCAATACCAGAAGCTATAATTACAGCTGTACCAGCTCCTGATGATGGGTGTCAACACCCGAAACATGTAGAGCTGCCTACAGAATTGTAATAAACTGAATAAGTCGCATCTTGTGGGACAATTATTTATTACATTTCTGTAGGCAGCTCTACATGTTTCGGGTGTTGACACCCATCATCAGGAGCTCGTACAGCTGTAATTACAGCTTCTGGCATTGATTAACCGGATCTACTACCATCCGCTCCAACTCAACAACGAGAGCGGATGGTAGTAGATCCGGTTAATCAGTACCACAAGCTGTAATTACAGTTGTACCAGCTCCTGATGATGGGTGTCAACACCCGAAACATGTAGAGCTGCCTACAGAAATGTAATAAATAATTGTCCAACACGTGGAGCTGCCTACAGAATTGTAATAAACTGAATAAGTCGCATCTTGTTGGAAAATTATTAAATTCGATTCACGATGACGAACCCATGTATATAAATATAATGTAGAATGTCATTACAAAAATGAAATAAATTTCTTACTTCGGTGCATCTAGTTGGTTTTACTATAGGAATAATATTACGATGCATGGCCCTATGAACGTCAAGTTCATCCAGCGATGTAACTGCCGATGTATTTGTTGGTTGTCCTAATTTTCCAGCTGTAGATATGAGAAGGTTACTTGTCCAGGATCACTTGAATCTTCTGGAGGCATTGCTTCTATTCATTAACCAGGCGATAGAGTCGCTGCTGTGTCTGAGGAGGTGTTTGTGATATAATGTGGCAAGTCTTATGATTTCATTTTTGATCAATGCTGTACCTATGTCAGTGTGGATTTTTTTATTGTTTACGTACCGCGGAGAGCCGACATGCGCTGTTAGCTTCTTACATAGAAATTGATGAATACTTTGTAAATTAGAGAATATGGCACATCCCCTGACATGTATACCGTGAGACCAGATGGATTTGTAGTGAAGAATTTTGTTGTATGTTGACATAGGGGATTTTCTTTCCGGGGGGGAACATATTGTGTGATGTTTTGTGGGGAAATTGTCGCTGTTTATCGTGAGCATCGCTTAATAAAAAGCATATACTCGTACACACTCTGTGGACAAAAGGTATTTAATGCAAAAGCAGGTAACGTACGCCGTAAGCACTGTGTTTAAAATCGTTTATAGGCCACAGTGAAAGGCAATTCTTTTCCTCTGCCTAAAGAGGCTAAACATATTTAGGACCGGAACAAGTAACTAGTCGACATGAACTCTTTCTCTACGTCTCGGGATGCGGTGTGCATTCATCCCCTGTGACATTATGCAAGGGCGCATTCATCGTCTGGCTCATTTCACGGCTTTGTTATTCTGATACAAAAACCGAGAAAAGTAATTTCTAAACTTTAAAAAGTACTTTTTTTTATTATGCTGTGTATATGGAAGCGGAGTTTTCCTCATGCCTCGTTGAACACTGAGGCAGCCATTCAGGAGGGAGTCTGTTATTTGCCACGCCATTATGTATTCAGTGAGATTAAAATAGCTGGCGTCCGATTGCCTCTACATCCATATTCATTTAACTGCTTCATACGCTGTACTTTCAACGAGACCCGTATGTGGCCTTTATGAATGCTTGAGTCTCGGAATAATTATCCGGGTGTACTGTTCCTTGCATTACAGGAAGGTGACAATGCAGGATGTATTAAAAGGTAATGTAGTCCCGTTACAGGCCTGGAGTGGCCCAGAGGGTTCCAGGAATTTAAGGTTCCAAGATTATATGACAGCAGCACAGAATGTGGTAAGGTTGTCAACCTTACGCACCGGCCGCCTTTACCCCAGTAAATGCTCCTGTTACTCATTTCTGTTAGAGGCTGAGTCGAACCCAGAGCCATAGTGCGATCGGAAGGATTATCTCAATGAAAAATTCCAATGACACCATCTGGAATCGAACCAGCGACCTTCCGATTTGTAGCACAGCACCTTAACCACTGTGCTTTCGTGGTTCCCAGCATGATGCATTATTCTTGTATATTTTCGTCTATGTCCCCCCTTATTTCTTTTATCTGTAACTTTATCTGCGTGATTTATCCTGTTCGTGTCCGTCCACCTATGTCAACATTTTACCTAAAAACCCGACTAATGCACTATATAAATTAATCACCCCTTTATTCACACTCTTACACTGCTACGTGTTTTATCTCTCAAGGAGTCATCTTCAGGGAGTGCTGATACATTCCGTGAGCAGGATCAACAAAATACGAGTCCAGATTTAAATATTAGGTTAAGGAGCAGAGTGTTGTATGTAATAATAATATTATATTTATTTACTGCAATTGGGTTGTCACCCGGTGGCAGTGGTTATTTTACATATAAACAAAACATGAAATTGGTTACTACTAAATATAAGTCGGGAGGGCTACATGAGAAACATGTAGTGGCAACTTGGAATCTTGGGAACCGTCTCAGTACATGACGTGTGCATGTGACGTGGCAATTTACACTCCGAGTAGGAAAACACTTTTGTCGTTTTCGACATCCAGAGGACCGTGCTTCGTGATGTGTTCTTATAATAAAACCAACGAGATGCACCAATTTCTGAAATGCATTTTTTGAATGGAACTCTACGTGCTTCGGACAGGTTTTTTTGTCCATCAGCAGGAGTCTAGTACTGTATACACAGCAATGGGTATATGTCATGTAGTACTAGACTCCTGATGATGGACAGAAAACCTGTCCGAAATATGTAGTGTTTATTTCAAAACTAAATTTCAGAAATTGGTGCATCTCTTCTGTTTTATTATAAGATGACTTTTGTCGGTATTTTAGAAACTAGAAGCGTGTCACCGTAACAAGAAACAATTCAGCTACTTCCATTGTGGTGTGTGCAGATGGAACAGCAAATTGAAACACTTTCATAGGTGTCTTTTTTGTTGTCGGGAGAACAATGAGAGTTTATTTTCACTTTTTGCAGCGGAAAGCAACAAACAAAACAGCCACCTTCTCCACATTCCGATCTGATTCCCATTTAATGACACAGTCTTTTGCAAGTACCATCCAACATTTATAGATTTAAGCTTAATTTTTATGGCCCTTTGACCCCATTCCGAGTCGCGCCCTCCCCTTACAGGGGTTCGCGATAACACTCATTGGACACACCACACTCGGTAGGAATTCTCTGGGCGAATGATCAGCCCCACGCAGTGGCCTCCACCTGACATTACGCAACATTTCTAAGCGACAGACATCCATGCCTCCGCCGGGATTCGAACCAATAATCCCAACAAGCGGAAGACCGCAGACCAACGCCTTAGACCACGCGGCCAATGGGTTGGGCAGTTTAAATTCTGCTATTAGTAAGTAGCGCGAAGTAAATCGTAAAACCATCGCGTTTCCAAAACCATTTATTACGTGAGGGAATTAAAAATGTATTTTGTCATTTGTGATATGAAGATATAATATAAAAATATATTATGTTGTTCGTAACCCTGTATTGAGGTCACCAGTATGGAAAGTACGAACTTGTCTTCTTCAATTTTATGTTTTTGTTTTTAATGTTTTGTTGACCGTGCATCTCGATACATCCGTGTGATGAAAACCAACTTAAAACGCTGTTTATCCTCAGTTTATCTCGTCAATCAATCAATCAAGATTATTTCGTGAATCAATCTTGATTGATTGATTGACGAGATAAACTGAGGATAAACAGTACATAAAGATGGTTTTTATTACACGAAATTAGGAAGTTCAGATTTCTTAATTCATAATAGTTAAGAATAGCAGTGCATTGTCTGCTGTGATATATCGAGTTCGCACTGCTCCTAGGAAATGGAGTTGTGGTTGCTCTAATGTCAGTAACATTCGAACAATTGATAGCTCAGGGGACCGCGGTAGCACAGTGGTTAAGGTGCTGTGCTACAAATCGGGAGGTCGCTAGTTCGATTCCAGATGGTGTCATTGGAATTTTTCATTGATATAACATAGGGGACTGCGGTAGCACAGTGGTTAAGGTGCTGTGCTACAAATCGGGAGGTCGCTATTTCGATTCCAGATGGTGTCATTGGAATTTTTCATTGATATAACATAGGGGACCGCGGTAGCACAGTGGTTAAGGTGCTGTGTTACAAATCGGAAGACTCTGGTTCGATCCCAGCTAGTGTCAGTGGATTTTTCATTGATATAAAATTCTTCTGATCGCATTATGGCCCTGGGGTCGACTCAGCCTCTAACAGAAATGAGTACCAGGAGCATTTCCTGGGGGTAAAGGCGGCCGGTGCCTAAGGCTGACAAACTTACCACCAACCTGTGCCATTGTCACGAAATCTGGGAACCTTAACCTTTTGGCGCCGGAATTATTTTTTTTTTTTAATTTTAGCACACTCTGTATATAAAATGTAAATAATATAGGAACCAAATACGTTAGAATTATGAAACAAACTGCATTTTGAAGAGAAAAAAGAAC
>Ga0123355_10013106_pt1 | contig 12877 bp, 11 predicted proteins | sample TergutEmb28metaG_3_FD_89872 | JGI IMG/M metagenome (GOLD analysis project Ga0123355, IMG submission 89872) | Embiratermes neotenicus P1 segment gut microbial communities from Petit-Saut dam, French Guiana - Emb289 P1 | ecosystem: Host-associated > Arthropoda: Insects > Digestive system > Gut ...
ATGTTTGCGGTATTCGCAAGTTTCAGCGATAAAATATTTATCTCCAAGATTGATGGTTGATTTTTCGTCAAAGTCGATAACTGCGCTTCCGACAAGAACTTGAGCCGGCAATGCTGCCGCACGCACCATCACGCCGCACATCGCCGTTGTGGTGGTTTTCCCGTGAACGCCGCAAATACCTGTAGAATCAAATTTGGCAGACCAAGCCCCAAGTGCATCGGTATATTTTAACGTTGGAATACCAAGTTCTTCGGCTCTGGCAAGCTCAACGTTTGAATCAGCACTGTAAGCCGCAGAGTAAATTATCAAATCAATATCTTTTGTTATATGAGAAGCCTCAAAATTTTCATAAAAAGGAATATTCATTTTTTTGAGGATTTTATCTGTGTAAAACTTTTCAGGAATATCACTGCCTAAAACATTAAAGCCGTTATGATGAGCCAATTCGGCCAGAGCGCAGACACCAGTGCCTTTTATTCCAATAAAATAAATTGTACGGGATTGGTTTAATTTATCTGTATCAGTAGAAAACAGACTAAGTATCTTTTCTGTTGCCATGACTCATTTTAAATGGTAGTTGACAAAATATCAATATTTATTACAATAAAAAGCATCAGAAAATCGGGGAACCTGCATGAATAAAGAAGAAATTTTAGAACTGATTTTACAAGGTTCCATAAAAATCTCCAAGCAAAAAAATATCCTCTCAGGTATGAACACTGTTGATATAGCGGAAATTTTTGAAAAACTGGACAGAGAAAAACTTCTCCAGATGTTCAGAATTCTTCCAAAAGCAATTGCCGCCGATGTTTTTGCCTGTATGGACTCAGCGCAGCAGCAAATAATTATCGAGGCTTTAACCGATTCGGAAATCGGTGAAATTATGAAAAAACTTTTTGTTGACGACGCTGTTGATTTTATCGAGGAAATGCCGGCGAATGTTGTAAGACGGGTATTGCTTAATGTCATGCCGGCTAAACGTAAACTTATCAATCAAATTTTACAATACCCTGATGATTCGGCGGGCAGTATAATGACCACCGAATTTGTAGATTTGCGTGAAGACGCAGAAGTTCATGAAGCGTTTGACACCATCCGAGGTACAGGCCTTAACAAGGAAACTATTTATAATTGTTATGTTATCCGAAGAGACAGACTTTTAGTTGGAATGATTTCCGCTAAAACATTAATGCTTGCCCGTCCTCACGAACGTATCGGCGACATCATGGATACAAATCATGTTTTTGCCTGCACCACTGATGACAGAGAAGCTATCGCGGATCAGTTTAAAAAATATTCGCTTCTGGCAATGCCTGTAGTTGATAAAGAACAAAGGCTTGTCGGGATTATCACTGTTGACGATATTGTAGATGTAATTGTCGAAGAAAACACGGAAGACATCGAAAAAATGGCAGGTCTTGTTCCGTCAGATGATCCGTATCTTAAAACAAGTGTTTTCCAACACGCAAAAAATCGCTTCTTATGGATGCTGATTCTTATGTTATCTGCAACTATAACCGGTACGATTATTTCTACTTTTGAAGAAGGACTTGAAGCAATGGCGATTTTAATGGCATTTGTTCCCATGCTGATGAATACAGGCGGTATCGCCGGCTCTCAGGCTTCAACATTGATTATCCGAGGTATGGCGGTAGGTGAAATCAATTTAAAAGATATTTTACTTATCCTTTGGAAAGAACTGCGTGTAGGGATTATTTGCGGAGTCACTCTTGGGCTTGTAAATTTTGTTCGTGTTTTTATAATGAACAATCAAAATACGCTGTTATCCCTTACCATCACGTTGTCATTATTCTGTACGATTTTAGTAGCAAAAATAGTAGGCAGTGTTCTGCCCATTTTCGCCAAACGCCTTAAAATCGACCCTGCAATAATGTCCACCCCTCTGCTCACAACGATAGTAGACGCCGTCTCTCTTATTATTTATTTTTCTATCGCAAGGCTTTTTTTCAGTTTCTAATGTATATCGATACTCACTGTCACTTATATGATTGTCTGCAAATGGGGCATGAACAAAAATGTACAAAAAATGTTTTAGCTGTGACAAATTCCTGCAGTATAGAAGAATATGCGCATAACGAAATGTCGGCGCATATTATGCCGCTTTTGATAAGCTTCGGGCTTCACCCTCAACTGCCCGCTGTAAAAATAGCAAACAATGTTTTGTATAATGAAATTGACATAGACATTACCTCAGAAACCATAAATAATTTGGCTAAATCAGGGAAACTCGCAGCGATAGGCGAAATTGGTTTTGATCTATTCGACAACAAATACAGAGAAACAGAAAAAATTCAAGATTATATGTTTGCAGCGCAGATCGAAATTGCGCATAACTTCGGCTTACCTGTAATACTTCATGTTCGCCGTGCCATACATAAAATATTTGTACTTTCAAAAATCCTGTCAAAGTGCAAAGCTGTTGTTTTTCATTCATGGTCTGGCACACTTGAAGAAGCGCAGTCTGTTTTGCGGCGAGGTATAAACGCTTACTTCTCATTTGGCAATTGTCTGACGCTAAACCATAAACAGGCGATGCGGTGCTGCGCTTACCTTCCCGCAGAAAGGCTTTTAACAGAAACAGACGCTCCATATCAACCACGCAGAGGGCAGGCTTTTTCGCAGTGGGCGGATTTACCGCTAATTATCGAAGCCACAGCCGCACTTCGCCGTGAAGCGGGAAATGATGTAACAGCGGATGAATTGGAAACTCAAGTTGAGCTTAACTTTAGGAAGGTATTTTTTAACAAAATTTAAACCTGTAAAACCATTCCTTCTCGTGCCATGACAGTTGGTATCGTGCTGTTTTTGTATTTGTTTTCCAGCTCTTTCAACTGGCTGTCTGTGTGATCGGGTTCGTGATGAAAAAGAACCAGTTTTTTCACCTCGGCTTTTTTCGCCGTTTCTGCCGCATGATCCAAAGAAGAATGTCCCCAACCTACATGATCTTTATATTCTTCAGACGTATATTGAGCGTCATGAATTAAAAGATCCGCACCTTTAAGGAATTTTACAATTTTTATGTTTTCTTCTTCGTTTGATGACGGTTCACGATCAAAAGCCAAAGCTACAGATTTTCCTTTGTAGCTAAAACGATACCCAAGGCAAGTAATCGGGTGGTTTAAGTATTTGCTTGTTACTTCAAGGCCGCCGCCAAGATCCAATTGAGTTTCTTTTATTTGATTGTATTCGATTTTAGCAGAGAGTTCATCAAGCCTGACAGGCCAGTATTTACGAGAAAATTGCGCCTCAAATATTTCTTTTAGGCTATGATCCGCCGCCAATTCAGGACCGGTTATTCTCAATTCTGTACCGGAAGTATAAATCGGAACAAACATCGGGAAACCTGTAATGTGATCCCAATGTGTATGCGAAATAAAAATATCGGCGGCTATTTTTCCGTTTTTTTTGTAATCATTTGCCATGAGCCACTGCCCCAACGGACGAGCGCCGGAGCCCAAATCAATTATCAATAGACGATCATCCGCCCTTATCTCAATACAGGAAGTGTTTCCTCCATAGACTACTGTATCCGGGCCCGGGCACGGAATAGAACCTCGAACTCCCCAAAAACGCACTGTTAACATTAATTACATTATATAATAAATTGATTCGTGTTTCAATATCATTACCGTAACAAACCGGCTAAAGGCCGGGCGGTTACTTCGGCGGAAAATTCGCCGGAGTTGAAATTGCCGTCAATTATGCGATCATATCCGGCAATCCTGAAAAAATAGAGAGTGCCGTTTCTTAACCCATCGATAAAAACACTGTTTGTCAATCCAACATGAATGGGTGAAGCCCCCAAGTCAGCGCCCGTTCCAAAAAGCTCACCTTGGACAGAACTGTAGTAGACAAGATAACCCGCCACATTAGCGCTTGCGCTGGATCTCCAGCGAAGATAAACGCCGCCGTCAACGGCTGTAGCGATCACATTTCGAGGCGGCATAACCGGCTCTCCGGGAAGATAAATTATTCGTAATCCTTCAAGGTATGGGCTAACCTCGCCGTCGGCGGAAGGGTAAAAATCAACGGCAATTTGGACAAAACGCCCTTCAATACCTGTTATCGGACTGCCCGGCGTAAAACTGATCCAGCGGGAATTGTCCAAGAGCCATTGGTTATTGGAGCTTCTGACAAAAAAGTGCATTTGCGAATCGTCAGCAAATCTGAATATTCCGTTATCACGAAATTCGTTAACCGGCACGCCTCCTCTGTTGCCGGTTCTTCCTCCTGTCACGTCTACTCTGACTACACTGCTTTGTATATCACCAAGATCAATCGGTCTGGTTTCTATTCTGCCGCCGGAAGGATGATACCTTTGAGTTGACGTGCCGCTGACAAAACCTCTGTGAATTTTCAATTCATCCATAAGCCCCGAGAAATTTTCGCCAAGTGTAAAAATACCGTTAGCCGCAACATGGGGAATAAACACTTCGGAGCTTTCACGCCCTGTTCTTGTAGCGTACACAATCGCTTCGCTGACGCCGTCTACAATGTACTCGATCATTCCAGTTACAGAATCAAAACGTATTAAATGATGACTCCATGTTCTGGGGATAATCGGGGAACGGCTTGTAAACTCAATCGTCTGAGGCGAGAAAAAATTGACAAATGACCAGTGCAATCGGTTTCTCGTAACAACGCCTGCAATTCGCTGAGCAGATGAGCGTTCTCTTCCCGATGCAGCCCAGCCAAAAACTCGTTCGCCGTTTTCCATGTTCATGGGAAAAAGCCAAAATTCAATTGTAAAACACCCGATAAAATTATCTTGTGTAAAAAGAGCGTTACGGCTTTGCGGTTCGATGAAAAGCGGGCCGGCATTTCCAAAAAGAGCGGCTCCGGCTCCGACTCTGGCAAAATCTCTGCCAGCAGTTCCCGCATTTTGATTTAGAGGCGCTCTTATTCTGTAATTACCCGTGCGGTCGTGAAAAAGCCTGACCTCTCGTTCATCGAATGAAAACGCCATATCCAATGCCGATGAAGACTCGCTTATGCCGGATACATTTGTACCTGACGTTAAAAGCAAAACTGATACAGGTCTGATATTTCCGGCTTCGGTAATGCCTGTTCTTTTATCAACATTTGCCCAAGCAGAGTTCCCTCCCAACGCTACGGTTCGTTCTCCAAAAGCAAACCTCGTCTGCGCCCGGACATATCCCGGAAATATACTGGTTGAAATTATCAGAAAGATATACACTATGTATATGGATCGAAAACGATTTTTTAACACTATCATGGTTACTATCAACATCGGCAAATTAATATGGAAAATCAATTAAATCAGGCTATTATCATAGAAAATCTAAAAAAAGCCGCTTTTGACGCTCCGGCAGAACCCGGCGTTTATATCATGAAAAACGATGACGGGCTGATCATTTATGTTGGTAAGGCAAAATCGCTTAAAAACCGGCTCAAATCATATTTTTCGGGAGAAAAAGACGTTAAAACCGCAATTTTGCTAAAGCACGTTCGTGGTTTTGAAACCATTATTGTCTCAAGCGAATATGAAGCTTTGCTGCTGGAAAATACTTTGATAAAACAACATTCGCCAAAGTACAATATCAGCCTGAAAGACGGTAAAACATATCCTGTTATTCGTATAACTCATGAAGATTTCCCCCGTGTTTTCCGCACCCGCAGAATAATTCAGGATAAAAGTCTTTATTTTGGCCCGTTCCCTGACGGTCTGGCTGTAGTCAGAATGATAGAACTTATTGATAAATTGTTTCCGCTGCGTAAATGCAAAAGAGTGAAAAAAAACGGTCCGTGTATGTATTATCATATAGGCCGATGTATGGCTCCCTGCTGCAAAAAAATCAGTGTTGAAGATTACGCCGTTCACGTTCGCAGGGTCGTAACAATGCTGTCAGGTGAAACAGACACCCTTATCATCGACCTGACAACCAAAATGCACGATGCCGCAAGAACATTGCAATTTGAACAAGCAGCGCAAATTCGAAACGCTATCCAAGCGATTGAAAGCCTCGCAGGTGAAACCAGCTCCGTCGAAGACCTCAACCCCGAAAACAGAGACTACATCGCCTGGGCGTCAGAAGGCGTACTTACAACATTTACTGTTTTCGCAATGCGAGGCGGCAAGATGACAGGCCGTGATTTATTCCGCACCCGCTCCGCCGCAAACGAATGGGACTCGCTGGAATTGTTTATAACATCATATTATGATTCCGTTCGGCTTCCTCCGGCGAAGATTTATTTGCAAAATTTTGCGGCAAACAACGACTCTGCACATCCGTCTCTTAGTATGAAAAAATTTGATCTGCTTAATTCATGGTTCAAAGAAAAATTCGGCTACGAGCCTGAAATTTTATTCCCGGCAGAAAAACATCACGAAGTTATACTCGCTATGGTATGCCAAAACGCAAAAGAAGATTTGCGCAAGCGGCTAAAAGAGCGAGGAGCAGGCCCTGCGTTAGACGAAATCGCACGAGCCCTCAATCTGAAAACAAAACCGGAACGTATCGAAGGTTTTGACATTTCCCATTTTGACGGGAAACATCCTGTCGCTTCGCTGGTTTATTTCAAAAACGGAGTGCCGGAGCGCAAAAATTACCGCCATTTCAAACTGCGTACAGTTATCGGGATTGTCGATGACTTTGCCGCCATGCGTGAAGTGATCAAACGGCGTTACGCAAAATTAATCCGTGAAGAAGAAGAACTGCCCGATCTTATTCTTATCGACGGCGGTATCGGACAAGTGAACGCAGCAAAGGGTGTGCTCGATGATCTCGGAGCAGACTGCGCCGTTGTCGGGCTGGCAAAACGTGATGAGGAGCTGTGGCTTCCCGAAGCGAAAAAACCGCTGGTTCTATCTAAACAATCTGAAGCGCTAAAAGTTTTGCAATATGTACGTGATGAGTCCCACCGTTTTGCTACGGGTTTAAATCAGCGCCTTCGCTCAAAAGATTTATTTTTCCCCATTCTCGAATCAGTCGAGGGAATCGGCCCCAAACAAGCGGCGGCAATAATGAAAGCTTACCAGTCACTTGAAAATATCGCCGCAGCCGAGCCAGCTCAAATGGCAAAACGCTGCCGCCTCAGCGAATCTTCCGCAAAAGCTGTGAGAGCGGCTGCTAAGTTGACGTTGAAAGAGCGGAGTTAGACAATCATCGGCAAGGGGGGAGAGGCGTGGCTGTCAGAAAAAACTCTGCCGAAGAGTCCGCTCCAGAACCTCAGCAGAGGATAGAAAAGCCTTAAATGAATTGTAGTTGCAATGAGAATATTTTAAATTGCTGAGTTTCTTGCGCGGGGAGCGGCAGAGATGTTTTTTCTGCCAGCCACGCCTCTCCCCCTGCCAATGGTTGTATCACGTGGGGGATTGTTGTTGGCAGTTGTTGTGTGTTTGTGTGTGTTGTGGGAAGTGTAACTGCAATTATGTTTGGTTTTACTTCACAATCATGATTGACATAGACCCCATTGCGTACGATGTCTTGGGCATTTCCCCATTCGTAAGCATGATTGGAAAACACACCACCTGTCAAAACATCGTACAAGCTCCGGCGGCGGTGGCTGGCAGGAAAAACATCCGGGTAGACCCGACCGCTCCCTGCATAGGAGACTTCGAAGAAGGCTCCGGCGCAGACTCTTCGGCAAAGTTTTCCCGAGCAGACACCGCAGCCGGAGCTTGTACGGTGATTAGGCTCTCATCACTCCTGAAGCAACTCCCGGATCACTTCCAGTTGGTTACGAAGCTCTGTAATCTGTCGGGTTTGCGCTGTATTTTCGGTTTGTAATCTTGTAACCTGCAAAGAAATATTATCTCTTTCGTTTTGAATGGTTATTATTCTGTTTTCTCTTTCTGTAACTCTTTGTTCCAGCGCTCTGTTTTCGTTCGCCAAAGAATTAACCCTTACTTCGCTTTCGGAAAGAAGACGTGATTGATTTGCATCGCCGGCAGTAAGTCTGTCAATTGTTCTTTGCATTTCGTTAATCGTGGATTCCAATTGGGCAATGGTTCTCTGCAATTGCTCGACAGTTACTTCAGAATCCTCTGCGGGATCTGTTCTAAACGATGTTAGAAAATTACCCGCAAGCGTTAATGGATTTTCGTAAAAGTGATTTACCAGAAAAAAACCTGCGCATAAAACAACAGTAATAATTATTAAAGCCAAAACTCCATTCTTTTTTTTAGCCCTTGTCTTTTTTCTCATATTGTTCCCCCTTTTTAAATAGACTTGTTTGGAAAACCTCTTAACTCCCGATTAGTTTTCCAGTAGAAATTGACGTATTGCCGCTAACTGAGCATCGAGCTCGGCAATTCGTTGTTCCAGTGACACTATTTCCCCTTGCAATGAGGCAATCGTACTGTCCCGTGCGGCAATTGTGCCGTCTCTTGCGGCAACAGTTTGATTTAACGTATTACGTTGTGTTTCCAAAGATACTATCGAGCTGTCTCTGGCAGCGATTGTTTGGTTTAACGTAGTTTGGTGAGTTTCCAAAGATGTAATTGTGCCGTCTCTGGCGGCAATGGTTTGGTTTAACGTATCCCTTAGAGTTTCTAAAGATGTAATCGTGCCGTCTCTGGCGGCAATGGTTTGATCTCGCATATCGACATCAGCTTCGAGAGATTCAATCGTTATCTGCAAATTATTGATAGTGTATTCTTGTTCCGCAACAAGTATAATTAAATCAAGCTGTCTTCTGGCATCATCAATCAGAGTATCGGCAAAGTCAAGCAGTTGATGGTAAAAAGTTCTTCTTGATTGAAAAGCGCTTGAAGCCGCAAAAGTGTCCATGTTTAAAAAATTGCGTAACTCCAAAACTTTTTCCGCCGCCGGATCAAATTGAACTTCCTGAATTAAAGCGCTGACTGTCATAAGCCCGCCGGAAATTAATGCGTCTATGGCGTTTACCCTGTCTTGTTCTGTCGCTAAATGTTCCAGTTCTCTCATTGCTGAGGCGAGTTCATCAGAGGTTTCCTGTTGAACGCCGATTAATCCGATGTCATAACCTGCCACCCCTGTTCTTATCTGAATGTTTCTTTGACTGTTTAAGTGAACTAAAATAAACGCACCCGCAGCCAGTACAATAATGGCGGCTATGTTTACAGCCAATGGAAAAAAAGCACCGCTTTTTTTTGCGTTAATCGATTTTTTCCTGCCGTCTTTTCCATGACCTTGAGCTTTTTCCAAAAGATGGAGGCGATTTTTTTCTGCTATGCCGTTAATTTGGCTAAGTATTTCTTGTTGTTCTTCGACAGAAATACCTGACGCTTTGTCTAAAATAATTTCATTTTCGTCAGTGTGTTGATTAAAGTGTTCGTTAACGTGCTCGTTATTTGTCATGTTTTCTCCTTGCCGGAAGTTTTCACAAGGTTTTTAACCTTTTCTACTTCTTTATTTACAAGGCGTATACCGCCCGCTTTAAGACCTCTTACATTGTAACTTTGCGCTTTAAATTCTTCTAAAAGAATTTTTAATCTTGGTTTTGGCACATATTTTAGAGCAAAAGTAAATTTTGCACGGGTGTCTATATGTAAAATTGACGCGCCGTCAGGAACCAAAAAGTAATCCTTGTTCATTATCCAGCCTTCGATTATAAAACGTTTAATGTACGGGAAACCGTCGCTTTTATCTTTGTAGATAATTGTAAAAATAGTTTTTGCCAGAATGTCTTTATCGGCGACACCTATCCATAAAGCGTCAGCGCCTACAAACGCTTTTTCGGGAAGATCCATAACTGTATACATTCCGTTTTTGCGAATTGCAAGGATTCTGTCAAAGGGTGATACTTCGGCGATTTTGCCGCCGGAAACATTCGTGCCAAGATAGCCGGACTTTGGATCGTATTTAAGATCGACATCACGTTTAACAACTTCTTTGGCAACAACTTTGTCAAAACTGCCGACGATGGTTTTTCTCTTTCCTCCGCCGATTTCTTCGTTTGCTTTTATTTTAGCGATTATGCCTTTAAGATACGAAACGGAGTACGCTACAATATTTTTAAGGTGCGCATTTATTTCCTTTATACGTGCGTTTATCTGATCCATCTCGTCTCTGGCTTTATTAATGTCGTATAACGAAATGCGGCGGATTGGGATTCGCAATAGGTGTTCGACATCATCGGCGGACACTCCTCTAGAACCTATCTCTTTGGCAAACGGTTTAAAACCGGCGATTACAGCATCCTGAACGCCTTTTGCAGTTTTCATTTTTTCGATTGCTTTGTAAATTCGCTCCTCGATAAAAATCCGTTCCAATGTACGCAGGTGAAGCTTCTGCTGAAGTTCCTTTTTTTCGAGTTCAAGTTCGTTAGTTAAAATTTTAACAAGCTGCTTTGCGTGATACCTGATTACTTCGTTAACTGTCATTACAGTTGGAAGCCCGTTTTTAATCACCAGCAAATTAACGGAGATTGACTGCTCACATTCTGTAAACGCAAAAAGAGCGTCAATTGTTTCTTCTGCGTAAACACCCCTTGCAAGTTTTATTTCGATTTCAACTTTATCGGTTGTGTAATCATTTATTCCTTGTATTTTTAATCTGCCTGCCCTTGCCGCAGTTTCGATACTGTTTATAATGCTTTCGGTTGTAGAGCCAACTGGAAGCTCGGTTATCAAAATACGTTTTGGATCGGAAGTATCGAGTTTTGCACGAACCAAAACCTTGCCGTTTCCGCCCTCGTAGCCGGAAACATCGACATAACCGCCTGTTGGAAAATCAGGGTAGACCTCAAATTTTTTGCCGCCGAGGCAAGAGATTTCCGCTTCAATAATTTCGATAGTATTGTGCGGCAGAATCTTCGTGGACATTCCAACAGCGATTCCTTCCACGCCAAGCGCCAATACGACAGGAATTTTTGCGGGAAACAATACAGGTTCTTTGTTGCGCCCATCGTAAGAGGAAGCCCATTCCGTCAATTTGGGGTTGTAAAAAATATCCTTCGCCAGCGGAGTTACTCTACATTCGATGTAACGGGGCGCAGAAGCATTATCTCCCGTATAAAGATTCCCAAAGTTTCCCTGTCTGTCGATAAAAAGTTCTTTGTTAGCAAGCACAACAAGCGCAGGATTTATCGAAGCTTCCCCGTGAGGGTGGTATTTCATACAATGGCCGGTTACATTGGCAACTTTGTGAAACTTGCCATCGTCCATCTCGAACAATGAATGAAGGATACGCCTTTGGACAGGTTTTAAGCCGTCTTCGAGGTCAGGAATAGCTCGATCTTTGATAACATAAGAGGCGTACTCCAAAAAATTGCGGTCAAAAAGGTTTTTTACATAAGCCATTAGGTTACTTTACAACAGAGATGGGGGGTGGGTCAATAATGTTAGACAATCACCGTACAAGCTCTGGCGGCGGTGGCGTGCTGCGCCCACGCTGCTCGGGAAAACTTTGCCGAAGAGTCCGCTCCAGAACCTCAGCAGAAAATAGAAAAGTCTTAAATGAATTGTAGTTGCAATGAGAATATTTTAAATTGCTGAGTTTCTTTCACGGGGAGCGGCAAAGATGTTTTCCCGGCCAGCGTGGGCGCAGCACGCCCCCGCCGCCAGAGCTTGCACGATGAGTTGACAGGTGGTGTGTTTTCTCAATTATGATTGTTGTTGCGCTTTATGGATGAGTCATGCGTGGTTGTAGGTTTAAGGGTTTTCTATTTCTTCAAACAATTCAGAGACTTCTTTTTTTAAGAAGTCTCTGATCGATTTTGCATGAGCTAAAATAAGAGACATATCATCATCAGAAAGTGATAAGCCCAGATCGTAACGGGGCTGAACGGCAAAATGTGTAATAATTGCACACTGAGATGATATGCTGGCAAACAGAGGACGGTAATTGATTGCAATTTTGCACAATTTATTTAAGTCATGCGTATAAGGAGGCTCTTCTCCAAAAAGAACGATAGCACCTTTTAAATATTTTTCTGCTGATTGCTGGCAATGAAAAGCAATCGCCGCTGTTGGAATCGGATTCATAGTAGTTGCAAGGTGTTCGGCAACTGCCATATCACCTTCTGCAAGAATCCGCCATTCTTTTGGTGTATTTGTTTGGCTAACCATAAATCCTAATACCGTCCCTATTCACTTTTCGTTCCAATGTTATGTGATTAAGCCGTTCCATAAAAGTGCTTTTCTTTTTTGCAATTATATCAACTGCCGAATCCATTACAGGAATTATTGCCAGTCGTATTTGTAAACCTGCGTCAATATCACGCATTTGAACGTCATCTTTTAAAACAACGTATAAATCCAAGTCAGAATCTTTATGTGGTGTACCATAGGCATACGAACCAAAAAGATAGATTTGTTCTACCGGGACTGTGTTGATTATGAGGTCTTTTATTTTATCCAGTTCTGCCCGAACCACCATGGGGGAAGCTGCAGGCTCGATACTTGTAATATCCATACTGTTATTATAGCACATAAAAAGACATCGTGTAGTGGGTGCGGTATCGACAATCACCGTACAAGCTGCGGCGGCGGTGTCTGCTCGGGAAAACTCTGGGGGAGTTCGCCTCCGAGCCTTCTTCGAAGTCTCTCTGGCGAGGAGTCCCAGAGATGTTTTCCCGATCAGCCCACCGCCGCCGCAGCTTGTACGATGTATTGACAGGTGGTGTGTTTGTGCAATTATGGTTGTTGTCTCACAGTTATGCTTGCTCACTCACAAAATGGTAAAAAAACCTCACAAAGTGCTTGCGCTTTTAACATGAATCATGCTACAATTCAATTATGAGGCAAGAGATAACAAATTGCAGACAAATTAGCTTGTTGAATTCAAATTCTCTGTCAAGCCCTGAAATAGGTTGACACTTTTATGCGGCAACCCTATGCATTTTTTCTGGTGTTTCATATCCAAGGGACTTATGCGGACGGCGGGTATTATATAAATACACAGCCTGTTCC
>Ga0123355_10013109_pt1 | contig 12876 bp, 10 predicted proteins | sample TergutEmb28metaG_3_FD_89872 | JGI IMG/M metagenome (GOLD analysis project Ga0123355, IMG submission 89872) | Embiratermes neotenicus P1 segment gut microbial communities from Petit-Saut dam, French Guiana - Emb289 P1 | ecosystem: Host-associated > Arthropoda: Insects > Digestive system > Gut ...
AGTACCGTCACCGCCACAGATTAATGTTAATGGTGTAAGTATTGCTGGTGCTGGAACTGGTGTCGTAGGGATAGGAAATCAATTAGATTTAAGTGCCAACATTTTTCCTTGGAATGCCACAAATCAAGGCGTAACGTGGGAATCTAGTAACAACAATGTGGCAACCATTAATCGCACCAGTGGGCGCATCATTGCACACAATCCAGGTCATACGTACATTACCGTTAGAACCAATCAAGGGAATCACACCGCTCGCATAAGAATCACCGTAAATACGGCTGAGCTTCGATTATCAAGTGAAGAATGGATACCTAGTGGTAGTGCACAAAATCAGACAATAACTGTAACATCAAACGTTAATTGGACTACAGCTGTCCGCCCTCAAGATCAAAGTTGGCTATCGGTAGTAAGACTAGGTAATACGTTTAGAATTAGTGTTACTGAAAACAGAACACAGAACTGGCGCAATGGTGAAATCAGAGTAACCGGACCAGGTGTAACAACCAGAATCGTCCAAGTCAGGCAAGAGCCATCAACCCGTTTAACAATTTTTAATAACCAAACTCGTTACGAATTCGATGTAACATATGGAAATTCACAAATACCAATAGTACGAGTTCAATCAAATTCACGTTGGCGTCTTGAGCGAAGTCACAATTGGATTTTACTAGATGAAATAAGACAACCTGATCATACGAATGATGGTTCATTTAGAATTACCATCCAGCCAAACCCAGGGATAACCGTTAGAAATGGCTATGTTAGTGTTATTGCGGGTGGAATAACACGAAGAATCTATATTAGCCAAGCTGCCCGACCGCATTTATCAATATCACAATCAACATGGTCGGCTAGCAGACTCGCAAATGGGGTAATGTTTACTGTTACATCAAATCGTGATTGGACAATGGAGATTAGCGATGATTGGCTGTGGGTCAACATGGATCAAAATGCGACGTTTAACGGCACTCGCCGATTCTGGGTGAATGCGTATCGAAATCCGGATCCAGAAGTGCGGGTTGGAACGATAACGTTTAGCAGTGACGGATTGCCAGATAGAGTGTTGACGGTTACACAAGCGTTGACTAATCGACTTGAATTAAGTGGTGAATTTTGGATTCCATCATCATTTGCGAATGCGACTGATGAAATTTGGGTCAATTCGAATGTTAATTGGACCGCAACCGTTTGTGAACTAGGGCGTGGTTGGCTCAGTTTCACTAGAACAGGGACAAGTGCAATTCGATTGGCGGTTAAAGATAACCCAACAACCGCCGTAAGACGTGGGATTATCACCGTTACCGCACCGAATGCAGACCCAAGAATAATAACAGTTACGCAGTTGGGGCGACAATTGCCACCACGTGCTCCGAGTGGTTTACAATTTAGTAATATAACGAATTATGGAGCAACATTAAGTTGGGACATAGCGACTGTACCTGAAAATGTTTCTTATTATCGAGTTTATCGGGCGTTAGATATTTTTGGAACTCCTCTGGATATTCTGGGTAATGCTTATGAATTGGTAGGTGTGACTACCACAGCAAGTTATGAATTAACCGATTTAACTACATATGGACATTACCGATTCTTTGTAGTAGCAGTTGGACCTGCTGGAAGAAGTCAGCGAAGTCCACTTGCGACATTACACGTAGTAGAACCACCACCATTTAGATGGATTCGACCGATGGATGTAGCACGTGTTACTTCTGAATTTGGAATGAGGTGGGAATCTTGGAATACTCCACCAGGGTATGCACTGCATCGTGGAATTGATTTATCTAATAGATACGACCCTCGCGAACCGATTCTTGCGGTTGCGGAAGGATATATATACGATAACGACTGGACAGACTGGTGGGGATGGTTTGTTGTAATAGAACATGACATAAATAATCAAATATATCGTACTTTATATGCACATATGCATAATCGTTCTCATTTGAATTTTGGTGCACGTGTTAATCAAGGAGAGCAAATCGGTGTACAAGGAAATACTGGTCAGTCAACAGGCGATCATTTACACTTTGAAATTCACCTTGGGGATGCTGTCTGGCGTAATGCGATTGACCCGCGTTGCCGTATCTATTTTCCTGCTAGAGATATCTGGTTTAATAGTCGGTATCCAGAAAGAGATAGCTCGTGTTAGTAAGCATATCTAAAACTTTGTTGAAACAATTGAAAGAGAGGAAATAAGCGAATGAAGAAAAATAAGATAATTATAATCGTTCTATTAGTCTTGTTAATAGCGGTCGGTAGTGGCGTTATCGTATATTTTCACTTCCAAGATAGCGAGATTTCAAACGATAACGCAGACTTAAATAATGGCTATGACCAAGTTGAATATCCAAATGATGAACACCAAAATAATGAAAATCAAAGTGATAATTATGAAAGTGCTGATTATCAAAACAATGGTGAAACAACTAATGAAAACAAAAATGATGAAGATCTAGTTGTTGAAGCCCCGATAAATTTCGAATTCCCAACCGAACCATTTGACCCTGATTTGCTGATTTCACATGAAAATTGGCCTGAAGATGTACCAAGATATATTCCTGGTGCGACAGAGTTACAACCACTTGAATCATTGATAATCGCTCCCTACGGGGGAAGCACTTTCATCCCACAACACAGATGGGTGTATTATATAATACCGGGAAGATTGGCTAGTCTGGTTGATAATGATGATTTTATGATTTGGAACCAAGAATGGCGTGCAGCGGATACTGGTGATTCCCGGGACCAAATGATGTTGGTGCACTTCATCCGATTTTTTGACATTTCAAGAGAAGAATTTGAATTCGTACTTGAAGAAATGAGAGCAGATAACGACTGGCGAGCTAGTAGGGGGACTGATTTATCATGTGAGATGCGTGAAATTCCAAACGCTGACATCATTTTCACTTTTGACCCAGTAATTATCAGTTACTTTTTCCGACGTGAGTAGTCTGGAAATAGGTAAGCTAGCGTTTGGGTATTAACAAAAAAAAGAAATTCCAAACTGAAAATCTAGTTTATGCTAAAAAATGGGTGCAGCTCGAAAACTTGATATAAGCGGTCGAAAAAGCAAAAAAAGGTTTTCAAATCTTTTATCTGTCCGCCCTCAAGATCAAAGTTGGCTATTAGTAGTAAGATTAGGCAATACGTTTAGAATTAGCGTTACTGAAAACAGAACACAGAATTGGCGTAATGGTGAAATCAGAGTAACTGGCCCAGGTGTAACAACCAGAATCGTCCAAATGCGGATTTACAGTACAGAATATCGAGATTTATTCGCCGAGATTTGGGCGTGTCTCGTTAATGTTTAATCAATGTAGTTATCAAAACAAATAACAAAAAGGATGGTCATCCTTATGAAAAATAATTTTAGATATAAAATAATAGCTGGTGTTTTGTTAGTTACCTTAACATTAACTAGCAGTATTGTGTTCATCACAACAGCAATTGCGAATATGCCAGTACCGATTAATCAACTTTTTCCTGATCCTGTACTGGCGGAATTGGTTGCGATTAATCTCGGTTTAACGGTTGATGATGCAATTGGTGAGTTAGAATTGCACGATATTTTTGTATTAAATCTCGATCCATATGAGCGAGTTACAGATTTTACTGGTGTTGAATTACTGATTAATCTTGAGCATTTTTATGCTGATTATCATGGTCTTTATGATTTGACCCCATTTGCAAACTTGACGAATTTACGAGTGATAGACCTAATTGGGAACTACATTACAGATTTGACTCCGCTTGCGAATATGGTTAATCTAGAATTTTTAGATATTAGAGCGAATAATATTACGGATTTAAGCCCTTTGAATGGTTTGGCGAATTTGGAAGATATTCAATTTGAGTATAATCCAATTGCTTATTTTGGTAATTTTACAGATTTTTTGGAACTTCCGACAACAGTTATCCTTGATAGTTTTGAGCTTGATATGACCGCAATAAATTCTCTTGTTGGCAATCCATATCTGCGTGAATTAATGATTTTTGATATGCCACTTAATAATGCTGCTCTGAATGTAATTGCTAATTTGCCGAACTTAGAAATTTTAACTTTGGCGGGCACTGGTATTGAAGACGTTAGCTTTGTTACAAGCTTGGTTAATTTACGAGAACTTGTTTTGGCAGGAAATGATATTGTTGATACTTTGCCTCTATCTAATTTAATTCAATTGGATTATCTCGATTTATCGAGTAACCGCATTACCGATTTACGCCCATTGTCTAATCTAAATGCGAGTATCATTGCTGAATTTCAGCGTATTTATTTGCCCGTTATTATGGTCGGTGAATTACAAGAAATCGAAGTGTATGATTTAAATGGGAGTCGACCAGTTGTTACTCTTGCAGTTGGTACTGGAACATTATATGATAATACGATTATCTGGTTGGCAGAAAGTAGTATATATAGTACTAATGAACTATTTTGGTATTCGTTAGATAGTGATTTTAGTGGAGTGTTTCAGCAAGGTGTTTGGGGCTTTGAGCACGATTGGTATGCAGAGCATTTATGTCAAGAAGAGTATTGTGAAATTGAGTATGACTATGCCGAAGATTGTGACGATTGGATTCGAATCACCAAAGAATGGGATGGTGATTATGATGATTTTTGGGACGTAGGCTATGATAATGGTGAAGTTTTTGATTATGTTGTTTATCATGAGCTTTACAGCACTGACCCGGTAATTGTTGAAATTTTGACTTGCTATTATGATTGTTATGCATTCAGCAGTGTTGTCGATGAAAGTGGTCATTTTCCAGAAGATAATAGTAACGGTGGTAATGATAGTAACGACGACAATGATGATTTAGATTATGAAGCGGACGGAACTGTGATTTATCATGAGAACGAAGATGACGGAAGTGGTTCGTGGGATGATGACGATTTAGATAATTGGGATTTCAGTGATGGAGATATTCAGACGGATCCAGATTTTGATGTTGTAGCTTTCTGGGCGGCTTATGATGCGGCTAATGCTGGTCAAAATCAAGATGGTAATCAGAGTGGTAATCACGGTAGTCCCGGTGGCAATCAAAATGAAAACCCAGTCATTGATATCAACGTCGGTAATCAGTACAGTGGTGGATCAGGTGGGGGTGTTATTGCTAGATTGCCACAAACTGGGGTTACGGTCGTTGCGGTTTTAGGTGTAGGGATTACTTTGATTGTTGTAGGGGTGTTATTGGTAGTTGTGAAAAAGAGAAATGACTTAACTAGCGGTGATTAAAAATAATCGCCGTTTTTTCTGTCATAAAGGTGATTTTTGATTGGACAAAAGCTCGAAATAGCAAAAAGTGTGATTTCGATACATTTTTTGGCATTTAAAAGTGTTGAATAAACACGTTTTTAGGTTATAATAGAGCTGGTTGGTGAATATTATGAAGCGAAAAATGATGGATCGTTTGCTCGAATGGAAGGAAAATTCACGTTAGAAGGAAAATCATCTGATAATGTGCGGTCAAGAAGCTTGAGCACTTTTGTTAAGCGTTATAGCCCGCCTTACGCAGTGCGAATTTCAACAAAGAATTTTGGTTATGAAAATGGAATCAAGAGTATTCCGTTATATGCATTGTTTTGTTTAAATTCGTAATAAAATTAAAATGTGATGTAATGCTAAAACAAGTGTGGTATAATTTTTAGAGCAGAATAAGGGAGTGGATTTTATGCCGAAGATAGCGGTTATTGGTGCAGGTAGTTGGGGAACGGCGTTGGCGCAGGTGCTAGCGGATAATGATAATGATGTGGTGGTTTACGATATTGATGCGGATGTGATTGCGGATATCAATGATAATCATCGGAATTCCAAGTTTTTTACGGATGTGGTTTTGCCAGAAAATTTAAAAGCAACTGATTGTTTGGCGACCGCTTTACACGGGGCGCATTATGCATTGATTTCGGTGCCGACAAAGGTGATGCGCAACGTTTTGACCCAGATGAAAGAGCACATTTCACCGAATACGGTTGTGATTAACTCAAGTAAAGGGATTGAACCCGGGACGCATTTGCGGGTTTCGGAAGTTGTCGCCGAGGTTTTAGGTTCGGAGCGGATTTTTGTTTCCTTATCAGGGCCATCACACGCCGAAGAGGTTATTATGCGTGAAATTACGGTTGTTACTTGTGCTGGTCATGACTTGGAAATTTTGTTTGAAGTGCAGCAGATTTTCTCGAATAGTTATTTCCGTGTCTATCGGACGAGTGATTTAATCGGGGTTGAAATCGGGGGCTCGATTAAAAACGTTATGGCACTTGGCTCGGGTATTTTAGCTGGTTTAGGATATGGCGATAACGCACGCGCATTCTTGATTACGCGCAGTTTGATTGAAATAAAGCAACTCGGAGTAGCGATGGGTGCCCAAGCGGAAACTTTCGATGGATTGTCAGGACTTGGGGATTTAATTGTTACAACAATGTCACGTCATAGTCGAAACTTCCAAGCAGGTGTGAAGATCGGCGGCGGTAAGGATTTGAACGAAGTAATCGATAGTATGTCGATGGTCGTCGAGGGTGTCCGTTCTTGTGAGGCCACCTATGAATTATCGCAAAAGTTGGAAATTGACATGCCGTTCGTCGATGCGATTTACGATATCGTTTTTAACCGTAACGACCCACGTGAAGTTTTGGCAAAAATGATGCAACGACCGTTGATTGCGGAGAATACACGTCGTTAGGAGTTTTATCAATGAGTAATTTAAACACGATTAGAAACGTTTTGACAACCAGTGAAAAAAGGGCTTCAGCTACGGGTAAAGAGGAATCGGCGGTGAAATTACTGCTTCAGCACGCAACCGGGTTAGAAGGCTATGAATTAGTGGTCGATTTAGACCGAGAATTATCTGACGATGAGCTGAAAATCTTTAACGAGAATATTGCGAAGTATCTTGAACAGAATATCCCGATTCAGCACTTGATTGGCTACGAGACGTTCTTCGGTTATGAATTCAAAGTCAACGAAGATGTCCTGATACCACGGTTTGAAACGGAAGAATTAGTTGCGAAAGTACTGGAACTATATGATGACCATTTCGACGGAAATCCTGTCGATGTTGTCGATGTTGGGACTGGTTGTGGTGCGATTGGAATTACCTTAGCACTGGAAACTCCTGAAATGAATGTGACGATTACGGATATTTCTCCTAAGGCTTTAGCTGTTGCAAAAGAAAATGCGGAAAAATTAGGAGCTGATGTCCAACTCCTTGAAAGTGATATGCTTGTCGAGTTGGTCGCACAAGAAAAAAGGTTTGACATTTTGATATCAAATCCGCCTTATATTCCGGCTGAAGAGCATGTTGACGCGTTGGTTTACGATAATGAGCCGCATTTAGCGTTGTTTGGTGGAAAAGATGGGCTGTATTTTTACCGAGAAATTCTGCGAGATGCGCATCAGATTTTGAAGTCGCCAAATATCATCGCCTTTGAGCACGCTTATCATCACCGTGATGGCATGGCACAATTAGTCACCGAGTATTTCCCGCATTCAGAATTTGAAACGATTAAGGATATGCAAGGGCGTGACCGAATTACGGTAGTTATTAATAAATAAAAATCTCTAAGTTACCGAGAATGGTAGTTAGAGATTCTTTTCTTAAGGAGCTACATATTGCATATTAAACGCTTGACACAATGCGTAAACGATTGCCTCAACGAAGGCATCTTCTTGGTTGAGGAATGTATGTAAATCCCCCTCGTTATCCATGTAAAACATTTCGATAATATCGCAGTTCACGCCACCTTTGCGCGCCTCACGGATAATCCCGTAGAAGTCGGTCTTATCGTAATATGTTTTCGTAAATGTTTTGGTTTCTTCATGTATCAAACGCTCGAATAGTTCTTGGGTTTTCGACTGTTTCGACCAGATGTGCCGGAATTTGGTAATCTGTCGCAACCGGTCACGCAAAGCGTATTCGAAACGAGCTACGTGTTTTGCTAGTGGAACATAAATCTCTGAACCAACCGATTTTCCCGTGCCATCACTAACATTACAGTGAATCGAAATCGCAAAATCAGGTTGCAACTCGGCGATTTTTTTACCACGTGCGCCAGCGTTACCGATATCTGTATCATCAGTACGCAATTCTGTCACCTGAAAACCAAGCGTTCTTAACCGATCACTAACCTTTCGTGAAACGCGTAAATTAATATCTTTTTCATTATGTCCAAAATAACTAGCACCACGGTCCCTACCACCGTGACCAGCATCTACAACGATGTATGGCATAAATAAATTCCCCCTCATAACAATATAATATTGTATGAAATTGCCACATAATTGCCACACTTTTGCCACGTAATTACCTAACTTCCCGTGTGCAGGTCTGCTATACTAGTTCCATCGGAAGGAGATGATCTTATGTTACAAGATAAACTTGCACGTATTATTCTTTTATTATTAGCACTTTTGGCGATGGCCACTTTAGCGGGTTGTGCATCGGGAAGCGACATGGCTAGCGAGTCAAATTTTACTTTTGATGCAGCAGCAAGTATGGATTTCGCTGCAAGTCCGGCTGTTGCTGAGTCGGTCGAAATGGATAGTATCGGTAATCTTAATATTTTATCTCCAGTCGAAACTGGTCGTCAATTAATTTATACAACAAATATTAATCTCCAAACTACCGATTTTATGGTAGGATTGCGATCGCTACTTGATATGGTAGTCGAATTGGATGGTTATAGCGAATTCGTTTTAGTCAATGGAAGAGATTTGAATCGACCAGATATCGCTAGAAATGCTAACTTTAACTTCCGGATTCCAACGGAAAATTTAACGGCGTTTATTATCTTTATTGAGCAGAACTACAACCTTGTAAGATTAGAGCAAAGAATGGTCGACATGACTAATATTTACGAATGGGACACCGCCGAACTCGAAATTCTCCGAGTGCAAGAAGCGTATTTGGTTTATAATGAAGCTCCTCAGTCGGACCTGAATGATATTCGCCGCCAAATTCGTAGTCTAGAGCAAACAAATACAAATCTACAAGATCAGGTAGTTTACTCAACGGTAACTGTTCATCTAGCAGAAGTCTTTGAAATGATTCCGCATGAACCAGCAACTTTCGGTGATCGAGTTGGTGAGACACTGGGAGAGAGTTTCATTTATTTACTAGAATTTTTACAGGTAGTGTTGATAGTACTAATTGCAATTATACCATGGGGAATCCCAACGGGAATTATTGTTGGATTGATTATCTACCTAAATAAACTCCGCAAAACGAAGCGGGAATCTGTGATTAACCAGTCGAAAGAGTAAAAAAGAAGCGATGACCCGTGACTACCGAGTTATCGCTTTTAATGTGATTGAATTACCGCTGCGACTCTTCCGCAAAGTAGTTGTTAATTAGTGTTTCAAATGATACTTTATCCGTCAATTCACCCGCAGCAATCATGATTTCTTGTAAGAGATAGAACGCCTCTGGCGTGATTACTGGTGATAAAGCATAAGCCCCAACTGCTTGGTAACGACCGATGGCACTTGCCAGAATTTCCATTACGGCACCCGGGAAGAATGGTGCAATTACTTCAGCAACAATGTAAGGCGTAGTCGCTGCAACCCAATCTTGCCCACGGGCAATCGCATTTGTAAATCCTTGAATCAAATCAGGATTTGCGTTGATAAATGACCCGAGCGCATAAAATGCCGTATAAGGTAATTCCCCTGTTTCTTCACCCATTGAGGCAACAACATAGCCACGACCTTCTAATTCGATTGTTGAAGCAACCGGCTCGAATGCTGTTACGAAATCACCAGTTCCCGCTAAGAACGCCCCAACCATTGCGGCAAATTGAATGCTGTTATCGAATTCTACGTAGTCGGTCAACCCTTTGCCACGGAGTACATTTTCGAAGACCATAAACGGCATGCCGCCACGGCGTCCTGGTAAAATATGAGCATCGCGTAAATCATCCCACTCGAAATCAGGCGTTCGTCCAATTAAGAAATTCCCGTCACGAGCGGTCAAGCCAGCAAAAACCACCGCATAGTCGGCACGACCCTGAACATAAACATAAATGGCCGCCTCTGGACCAGATAATCCAATATCAACCGCACCCGAGAGCAAAGCCGTCATTACGTTATCCGCACCATCACTCGTCACAAGATCAATCACAATTCCCTCTTCCTCAAAGAAGCCCATCTCAATCGCCGCATACAACGGCGCATAAAACACTGAACGCATAACCTCCGACAAACGTACCGTCGTTAACTCAGTATCATCATCGCCACCACGTGCCACCAATATCAAAACAGTTGCAAATACCAAAACAACCACTACCGCTAAAAAAGCAAATAATTTCTTCACAAGAAACCCTCCAATTTATCATTTCAAAAACATTTTTGTTACGACCCGCTCGACCAGAACAATCGCTCCGTACAACAAGGCCGCCAGTATTGCTAAAATAATGACGCTCGTCATAACCAAGTCCATCTGAAACACCTGGCCACCATAAATAATTAGATAACCGAGTCCCGCCCGCGAAACCAGAAATTCCCCGGCGATGACCCCGACTAACGAAAGACCAATATTAATTTTCAGACAGTTGAACAGGGTATGCAAATTATACGGAAAGACGATTTTCGTGAAAATCTTCAACTTCCCAGCGTGGAAAGTCCGTGCCATCCGCATCAACTCGGGATCCGTATTAATAAACCCCGAGAGCATTTCCATAATCGTTACGACCAGTGAAATCGCAAGCGCCATCACGATTACCGCCTGCATCCCGGCACCAACCCAAATAATAATTACTGGTCCAAGGGCGATTTTCGGCAAGGCATTGATGACCACCAAATACGGATCCATCACCTTCGCCAAAAAATCAGACCACCAAAGCGTAAACGCAACGAAAAGCCCGATGATAACCCCGAGCACAAAACCGATAATCGTCTCGAAGAACGTCACCCAAATATGGAAAAGCAGTTGATTATTACGGAAATTCGCAATCGTCCGTCCGATACGAGTAGGACTACTCATAATAAACGTGTCAATCCGACCAGTTCGTGCTGCAAATTCCCAGCCAACAATGACAACAAGTAGCAATAGGATTTGCATTAGGAGAATAAGAATTTTTCGTTGCTTAATTCCCTTGAGATAGCGCAGACGTGCTGGTGATAATTCTTTACTCATCGCCGTCAAACTCCTTCCATATCAGATTAAAATACGCTTGAAACTCCGACGAGGATCGTCGTTCTAATGGGGTTGCCTCTTTCGGAAAATCCAACTTAATATTCTGAGTAATCGTACCCGGACGTTTTGATAACACAATCACCCGGTCAGCCATCGAAATCCCTTCAGCGATATCGTGGGTCACCATCACCGCTGACTTATTTTCGCGTCGCAAAATGTTATACACATCATCCACAACCAAAAGGCGCGTTTGGTAATCCAGTGCCGAAAAAGCCTCATCAAGTAGCAAAATTTCCGGTTTTATCGCCAGGGTTCTGATTAGTGCAACCCGTTGCCGCATACCACCTGAAAGCTCACGGGGATATTTGTCTCGAAATTCCCATAAACCGTAGGTCTTGAGGAGCTGATCAACGTTTTCGACATACTTATCATCCAGCTTTCCACAGAATTCTAAACCGAGCTTCGTGTTGCTATAAATCGTCCGCCAATCAAGGAGACTGTCCCGCTGCAACATGTAGCCAACGTCGTTGGCGTCAGCGTTATGAGGTCGTTCATTCAAAAAAATCGTTCCACTGGTCGGCGTAACCAAACCAGCAATCAACGATAAAATCGTTGTCTTCCCGCAACCAGACGGTCCAATCACCGAAACCAGCTCACCATCGACAACGCTAAAATTAATATCCCGCAACGCTTCAACCTCACCACTATCCGCCTGATACGTCAACCCGACATCCTCAAACCGCAAGACCTCCTTCATCAAATTCAACCCCTTCAAATTAGACAATTCCCTGTATACTATGCTTTAGTAAACTGTTTTGGTAGGTTGATAACCTAGAAACTACTGGAAACTCTTTTTAAAAATTAATGATTTAGGGGTATCTTTTTGAAAAGAAACTGTTATAATATTAATAAATACGAAAAAACGTATTTGAGCGAAATAAAAAGGTGGTTTTTGATATGTTAATCAATTTTGAGGTTGAAAATTTCAGATCTTTCAAGGAAAGAACAGTTTTTTCAATGGAAACAGGTTCAAGACTCACGAAATTTAATGATACTCATACTCGAAAAATTAACAAAACAAGAGTTTTAAAATCCGCAGCAATTTTTGGTGGGAATGCCCATGGAAAGACAAATTTCATTAAAGCTGTTTTTGAACTAAGAAATTTAATAATTGACTCTACAGCAGCAGTAGAGTCAACTAACTTTTTTATGATGGATACTTTTGCAGGAAATTTCAAAAATAGCAAGTTCAAAATAGATTTTTTAAAAAATGGAAAAAATTTTTCTTATATATTGGAATATAATTCTCATGAAATTTTCTATGAAAAATTAGTCATAAATAATAACGTTTTGTTAGAGCGAAAACAACAAGAATTCATTAATTATCCTGAGCAATTACAACAGTTAATAAGTAATATTAGAAAAAATCAGTTATTATTATTTTTTGCACAAACGAATAACGTTGAAGATGCAATCTTAGCATATCAATGGTTTTATTTTGATATTGCTTTTATAGATATTCGCAATTCTAAACTTAACTTAAGTAATCCTTTTCTGATTAGCAAACTACGAGAGTCCGTATTCAAAGAGAAATTTTTGTCATGTTTAAAAGCAGCTGATTTCAACATCATAGATATCGAAATTATTGAAGGGATAGAACAACGTGTGACAGATTACAAATATAATAACGGAACTCTGGATATCATTACAGCCGATGAAAAAGTCAAGAAATTAATCATCACTCACAGTTTA
>Ga0123355_10013110_pt1 | contig 12876 bp, 8 predicted proteins | sample TergutEmb28metaG_3_FD_89872 | JGI IMG/M metagenome (GOLD analysis project Ga0123355, IMG submission 89872) | Embiratermes neotenicus P1 segment gut microbial communities from Petit-Saut dam, French Guiana - Emb289 P1 | ecosystem: Host-associated > Arthropoda: Insects > Digestive system > Gut ...
CATATACTATTAACAGGGTTAAAATAATGTATCAGTGAATCAGCCTCTTAAGGTTTATATTCTTCTGTCTTCCTTATATTCATAATATTCATTCATTGAGTAGAAAGAATGATGATATAAGAATCTCTTCAATGTGGATTTAAAATATTTATGATCATTAGTCAAAGCTTTAATATATTGAGGAAGGTGGTTAAAAACTTTTATACCTGATATATAAGCTCAGTTATTGAATTTTGATAAGTTAGCTATTGGACGGTGTAAATTATTGTTATTCCTAGTTTTATATTTATGAATTTCATTATTTGTATCAAATAGGTGTTTATTATTAATTGTGTATTCTTTGGAAACAAACTACATTGGTTCAATTCCCAGTGTCAGCATATAATTTTTTCTTTTTGAATATGTGTTATACTCACAAACACTCAGATTATGCAGTAACACATCCATTATTTAATTATATGTTTCAAAAGTTATCTTTGATCCATTGGCAGTGTTAGAAATATGAGTGACGCAGATATTTCTGTTATTTTTCCATAATTCTTTTTTCTTTGTTTACCAACATTCTGATTTAGAAGGTTTGTGTTTGAATGGGACTAAATCTAGGCATGTGAATCTCAATGTTGTTTTCAGGCTGTAGTGGGTCACGAGACCTGACATTGGGCTTCACGATTTGAAACATTTATGGAAAGAAACTGTTGAGCATATGATGCGTGTGATGGGGAGGTCTGGACCACAGATCATCTAGTAGGTCTGGACTGAGGGTGGTTTCACTCTTGCCTTGTTTCAGGGGTGGGGTATGGGGAGTGAAGTACTGTTGGAACAGGTGCAGCTCAAATGCCAGGAATGCACAAATATGAGGAAAGTAAAACGACCCGAATTATGATGGCAACTGTACGTCACATCACTGCCTGAGTGGGACGTATGAAATATCAGGCCTTTTGATTTTTGTTGAACAGAGTGTACATGGGGTGGTACAAAAGTAATGACTCCATTTTTTTCTCAGGAAGTAAGTACAATTGCAGTTACAGTGAAATTGACATATATGATGGACACATCCTTTACACATTTTAGATTATTTTTTCACAAAGTCTCATTAATTATTAACACACTTTTTACAATTTTTCATGAGACACTGTATGCCAGACATGTAAAATTCTTTGCTGAAGCATTAGAGCTCTTCATGTACACTGTTTCAGCTCGTCATCCACAAAATGGCGTCCTCAGATTGCATTCTTCAGGAGGCGAAAAAATGGCAGTCACAGGGTGCTAAGTCAGGACTGTAGGGAAGATGAGGACTTGATTCATCTTCCACTTTGGCTGAACCCTTCAAATTAGTTGTTGTAACTGCTTTAATTTCTGCACATTTTGCTCTGAATTGTAGCACCTCTCTTCAAGAATTCCACTAACAAGATTCCTTCACTGTCCCAGAAGACACAAGCTGTAACTTTACCTGCAGAGGTCTGCACCTTGAATTTATTCTCTCTCATCCTCCCCACAGTTCTGATTTAGCACCTTCTGACTTCCATATTTTTGGCTCCTTGAAAGCTGAACTCTGAGGACGATGTTTTGCGGAAGATGATGAGTTGCAACACTGTGTGCATTTGAGCACCAAACTTTCAGCAAAGAATTTTATGCAACTGGCATACAACATCTCACACAAAGGTAGAAAAAGTGTGTTAATAATGAAGGATACTTTTGTGGAAAAATAATTTCAACCTTCTAAAGGATGTACCCATCATATATGTAAATTCCATTATAATTGTAGTTTCTGATTAAAAAAAATAAGCATTACTTTTGTTCAGAACTTCATACTGTACATTCAGACACCATTTTTTAATGCATGTCCAATTATGAGAGAACATATGTCTGTTTTTAGCAGACAGTGCAACAGCTAAGACTGAGAACCATTTCTAGCACTTTCTTTAAATACCGTGAGTAAAAGCCTATTGCTAACTGAAATACACAGACTTAAAACAGGTGGACACCGACTCATGACAAATTATGCTTTCACAGAAAATGGTTCATGTGTACAGTGATGCATGCTGTTATTTAAAAAATGCCCCTGTAAGCAAACAAATATTAAGTTTTATTAAATAAATGTGTCATGAATATATACACATTAGTGTTGTGATACAGGAAGTGGAAACTATGTGTATGTTAGATTATATTAATAAATTTTTATGAACTTGAACAAGATTTTAGCTCACATCTCTTTAAATGAAGAATACAACGAAGAAGAGCTCTTGGCCCGTAACTATGACAAAACTTTTAAAAAATTGTGCAGAATTAAAACGTGAGTTGCAGTATAATTTAATACAAATTCCACACTTATGTTTATACCCAACTGAAATGGCAATATGATGGGTACTGAATAAAGCTGTAATCTTCCTTGTGTTCAAAGAATTAGGGAGTGTTACAAATGTAAAGTCTTAATAGTACAAAAATATGAAGAAACAAAGTGCATAAGGTGGATTATAATTAATGCCTCACATGGTATTTGGAGGAATATTGGACTTATCTTTACGTATAGTTGGAATGAAATTGGACATCCCTTGAAACACAACATCAAGAAAGTTGACTGGGCATTTTGCAAACTTCAAAGAATTTCCTAAAAAATTTAAAGCACTAAATTTTTAAGTAAAAAAATCTGTAAATATTTTTAGGACTGTTTCCATACCAGAGTGCATTGCACAAAATGTGTACTATCAATTACTTACACTGTAACGTGTGCTGCTAATATTTCTGCTGAAGCAGGTAGGAAAATAAATACACAATGATTTTAATAAATCGATAAAAACGTGATACAATATAGTCAGTAATAATTATATATTAATGTATAAATGTAGTATAGCTAACAACAACAATAATAATAATAATAATAATAATAATTAGTGGGCCAGGATAGTGTAGTCAGTATAGCAACTCACTAATGGATAGGGCAGTTAAATGCCCAAAAATGTACAGCAACTGATAAGGTTATTAAGGAAAGGGTGAAGATTATTTGCAAGTACAGTCCTGTATACTGCCATTGTATTAAATGTTCTTCTGATGTGTTCTTTTTTTTGTAATTAAAAGTGTTGTATCATATGAACAGGTTTTACAAGTTTACAAAGACAAAATACTATAAATATTTACCACCATACTCGATATAACACCACAAGTTGTAGTGAACAAACATTGGCCCCTTTTTTTTACATTTGTACCGTGCATCTTGATACTATTGAAGTTTATTATTCACCAACAAATGCACAAGCGATTGTCTTTAAAACAATATTAAAATTTACATTAAATAGCTCCGACATGTTTCGGTGCGGCCACACCATCTTCAGGGAGTGCATTATCTGTGCTTGCTAAAGTTACCGTTTGTTAAAATAGTCAATTATGGTTTATCAGTGTATGATTAAATCAGTGGTGATGTGGCTGCATATATTGGTAATGTCCTTATTGATGTGTGTGTGTCACACTGTTTGGGGAGTACACTGCTGCTACTACTAATATATGCAGCCACATCACCACTGATTTAATCATACACCGATGAACCATAACTGACTATTTTAACAAAGTGTAACTTTAGCAACCACAGATAATGAGCTCCCTGAAGATGGTGTGACTGCACTGAAACATGTCAGAGCTATTTTAATGTAAATTTTAATATTGTTTTTAAGACAATCACTTGTGCATTAATTGGTGAATAATAAACTTTGAAACACTGGCCCTATACTGGGGGTTGGCTGTACTTGGTTGTGTGACATGCTGTTGGAAGTGATGATTCTATAATCCCTTGAATATATAGGGGATTTTAATGTCATTAATTGATTTTTTGTATGGCATGGCTGTTCAATTAATTCAAATCAAATATATATATATCATACCATTAAGTTTAAATATGTAAAAAACGTATGTTAGTCATATGATATTCACATAGTGCTATAAAATCAAATTTTACTGCTATTTGGTTACATAGCAACGTGTTAGTGGAACAATAAACTATGACAAAAGTGGAGTAAAGGAAAATTGGTTGACTCTAGTTCCCATATCAGTACCAGAACTGAAAATTATAGAGATTTTGCTTGACTGCAGTGAGTGGTACTCTTTCCTGAGGTTCTATGCTGGTTGCAAACATAGTACTGGAATGAACTGTGACACACTCAGCACTTGTGGATGGTGACATGGTGCCTTTCACATATCTTGTCTGTTTCTGGGACTGGACTCATTGAAAAGGCTGTTAAACTGAAGAGGATCTTCTTGGAACACTACCTACTTGTGGGATCTGCCTGTCTGACAGACTTGTGCTTTTGTGTGCTGCAGAAACAAATGTCTTATGCTTCTTCTTAAGTGCCATTCGAGCAGAAGAGGCTGCACTGGGTGTAGGTTGCCTTCCAGCTGTCATTGCAGGGGCAGTAGCAGATATAAGAACACTTTTCAGGTGAGGGGGCTTGCCAGACCAGAGACCAACAAGATTTTCACGTGCGCTGACAATGTCAAAATCTTTCATCATGTGGCGCTCTCTTTGTCTTGTCTTACGACCCCCTAGACCTGTACGAATATAACACACAACTACATCAGCTACTATCACAGAGTGTGCCAGGTGACACAGCCTAATTTTCATGAGGAAGGACTTTGCAAGATGTATTGTGTTTATCCAAATATAAGATGATAATTTTTTTTTTATAATTCATCATCTGGAAAAGAGGATGTTGCCTATAATCATGTACAAATTTAAACATATTCTGTAAACTGGGAAAATGTTTTTGTGCCTGCCATGGCTAGGTGAATGAAAAATTTACACAGATGTCTAGAGATTTTTTGTACCAGGAGGCATGACATCTCAGTTACAGTTTCTTGAAGTGGCAGTTATGATGTCACTCAGTGATTGTCTATGTAGCCTGTATGTAGAGTGGCTGCCACTTGTAAATTCCCACTAATTACAGCTTGAAACATAAGTACTGCTTGGGCAGTGGATTAAAACTGCTTGGATTGACATTTCACCAGAATCCACCACTAAGATGTTAAAAAAGTGCTGTCAAATGAAACGCAGGGAACAGAGGATGATCCTGTATGGGAGGAAGATGATGAAGATCTGTCTAATGATGACAGTGTTGGCAGTGACTACTTAACTCACTGATGTGTATGTAACGTTTTACTGCCACAACACTAATATTTTAACTCTGGTATTATTTCAGTCCACAAAATTAAGCATGCATTACATAACAACCTGGCTAATGTTAATATGGGTACTATCCTGAAAACAATAGTTTCAGAGGGCGCTTGTCTTATATTCAGGTAAACACAGTGCTTCTGAGACTTTTACATCTCATTTTAATACCCTTTTGTACTTTCTGAACTCCCTAAGCTTCGGCTGAGATGTGAACTAGTTGAGTCACCCATTATAACTACTAAATATTGAAATTCAGAGATGAGAAATCCTGCTTAATATTCATGAGGTCCTGGGACTGAGTCTTGACATAAAGGCCTATTACTTTGATGGAAGTTTCAAAGGTACTCATCAATCCACCCAGGTAAGTACTGGGTTAGTACTTTAAATAAAGTTCATCATTTCTTTCTTCCACATTCCTCAAAATTTATGATCCAGAAACATACTATGACTTATCTGTATATACCTGATACACTTGCCAAGGCATTATTAAATAAACTTATATGTAACAAGATACATTATAGCTGTGATGTGTGTGTGTGTGTGTGTGTGTGTCAAATTATGCATGCATCTTGAAAGATAGCCACAGGAATCTAGGAAATGCTTACATCATGATTTGGAGAAGAACGCTTCAGTTATGCTAGAATATTTCAATGATTTACTGTATATTAAAAGGGCAGGCACCCTGTTGAAAATGATACTGTCTCTGGCCATCCCTCATCATTTCACATTTAAGGAAATAAACAGTCATATTTGTGACAAGAGTCACAAACATGATTGTCACAGAGATCTGTCAATCAAATGACACCCAGGAGGCAATAATTTTCACGGTCAATTAAGTGACACCCAAAAACACAGCATTATACACACTCAATCATATGACATCTAGAAGGCAGTACTCTTTAGTCAATAAGGTGACATCCAGAAGGCACTGTCAATCAAGTGACACTCAGCATGCAATGTTCTTCACATTTAATCAAGGAACACCCAGAAAACAGTATTCTTTGCTGTGGATGAAGTAATGCTCAGAAGAGAGTATTTTTCACAGTAAATGGAGTGACATCACGTGGCAATTTTCTTCACAATCAAGTGCTACCCAGAAGACAGTATTTTTCACTCTCTAATAGGTGTTTTTATTTGAATGTTCTCAAACATCTAAAGGATGAAATTTGATGCAAATGACCTTATCATGGATATCAGCTTCTTGGATGGTACATTCCAAAAAGGTACCAACTCACTTGGTGTTCTCCTTTACAGAAATCTTGACCATGACAACATTCCGTGGTTTGCTAACACCTTATTCATTGGATTGAACACCCAGTGACTTAATCTGTTCCCCAAACTGAACAGTACAAAATGTGTCAGAGATCCTCTAAAACTGCAACATGGGAACAGACCAGCATAAAGTTACAAAAGTGCTATGACAATTGGCAATACTCCTGAAAACACTTGGTTCAATTAAGAGGGGATGATTTTTGAGAGAAACAACTTTCATTTACACTTGTGTTTTTTAGTTTATGGAGAAAAATAGTCCCAGAATTTTGTGACTTTGCATGTTAGTTACTGAAATGCCAGAAAACTGTTATTAGTTTTAAGATGTGGCAACCCTGGTGTGTTCGTTTTTATGTACCTGTGATTATGTTACTTCAGGATGAACTGTGATGACTGAGTATTATCTTTCAAGCCCCATGGAGAAAAAGACTTTTCCATATTTAAAATAATATAAATGAGAGGTTAATATTCTTTACCTGCATTGCAGTATGCATTCACACTGTAACCAGACTGCTGAAAGATGTCAATCAGCTCACATCGGAGGGCTGAGATGTCTTGTTTAAGTTCATTTATGTCATCCTCATTGACAGTTTTGTTTTCTGCACACTGCTGAGACATTGTGATGTAGCGCGTAACCAAGTTATGCATCACTTTCTGGTGAAACAAGAACATTATTGACAGTATTGATATTATCCACATACTTCAGCATGAGATTTATGAAATATATTTCCCTCATTATACAACTGTAAGAGCAGAGTTAAATGATTCTATGACCAAGGCACTGCAAAATGGTAACATTGAGCCCCTAAAGCTATTAATATTTCACACAAAGATGTGTGAGATTCCAGTGATTATAAATCACATACAAAATCTATTAGCTTAGAAATATGGAAGGAAAAAAGAGTAGGATGTGTGTTAAGCACACAGTAAAGAAGAAAGTAAAAAGCTGTAAGAATAAACCCAAAGAAAATAAATACTTCATACGAAACTTTCTTCATACTTACTTGTCTATCTTAAATTTTATTCACATATGCTTGCCACAAAACTACAGCACTTATTTTCATATTGATACCAGGACTTAAATTGATGTTGCAAATAGTTTCATGGAGTATTATTTGAAAGTGTAAGATACATTAGTACACCAAGCATCAACTTTACAGGGAATACATAACTGGAAGCCCAGATATGGTTTATCCTGTACATCACATCATCTAACTAAAGATTATTCATAATTAACCTCAAAACAATGCTTCTGGAATTTGTTGTGTTCTGGGACAAGTTTAATGGAAAGCACTAACAAATCACGTGGACCTGCTGCTCCTATATTTCCTCTTCAAATTGCACACTGAAGATGAAGGCAGCAGAATCCAACAAAACACTTCTCCTACTGACCAGACTACATACCATCACATCTCAGAAGATTGAATCTAAATCTAAATATTAATTGCCCACAGAAGCCTCAAACTTCATATACTGTACTACACAGAGTATTTTTTATTACCAGACTGCTCAATGTAGAGCAGATGTCATTGCTGATGTGTAGTGACTGATGATACTGCCTGCTCTACAGTGCTTATTATAGTGATAAAAAATTATCTCTTTATAAAAAGTCAACTGTCAGAAATACAGATACAGCAAAATAAACAAAGAAAATAAAATGTACAACAAATATAAAATTGGTATTTTAACTCCACCTTGAAGGGAGTGATGGTAAAGCTCCTACATTCTGGCCCTCTGCACATTGGAAGTGTGTTATTGTCTTCATGTACTCAGATGACATGCTTGCAGTGTGCATGGGCCCTGTTCACATAATCATGACAATAATTCAGAAGAGAGAATTTAATACTTAAATTGTTGCTGGTAGATTGTACCTTCATTCATGCTCTGAGACAGACAACCTGAATATCTAACAGCATTACATCTAAGCAGTTATTGGGATCAACTTAAATCCATAAAAATTCAACATACATTCACAAAATTAGTTTCATTAACCTACCATCTCTTACTGTGAGGTTTTCTCATGTTCATTGTGTATTATTTCTTTCATCCATTATGATAAATACCTTCTTCATTGCAAGTTCCTGTGGCAGTTAACTCCATGAAGTACAGTCCATACAGAGTAGCTGATAGTTCCTTATATACTCAAGAAACACCCAGCTGTTTATGAAAATGAAGGTTCATTATCTCATTCACAAAAGCCCACCACCTCCCCATATCCTGAGCCAAATTAATCCAGTTCAAATCATCCCGTCCTATTTCTTAAGAGCCACTTTAATATTATCATCTCATTTATTCCTGTATCTTCAAAATTGTCTGTTTCCTACCAGTCTACCAATCAAAACCATGTATACATTTCTCTTCTCCATCATATGTGCCACATGCAATTTTCCTAACCTCCTCTTACATCCCCATTCTTAGGACCAAATATCTTTCTCAGCACCCTATTTTCAGACACTCTCAGCTCATATTCTTCCTTCAAAGTGATAGAACAATTTCACACCCATAAAAAATAACAGGCAATTCCCATATTTAATCTGCTTCTAAATTCTAAATGCATATTATTTTAAAAATTTAAAACCATTAACAAATATTTAAATGCTGTCACATTTTCAAGAACTTCAGTAGTTATACTTAGGTAAGAACCTCTCTTGTATCCTGTTCATTAGACAAGAAGATATATATTCTTATAATAAAACCAACGAGATGCACTAATTTCTCAAATTTATTTTTGCTTGCTAGCTGGATCAGGATGGAACATCCTGATCCAGCTAGCAAGCATTCAGCATAACCTGTATGACATATACTTACTGCTGTGTATACAGTGCTAGACTCCTGATGACGGATAGAAAACCTGTCCGAAACATGTTGAGTTCTATGCCAAAAATAAATTTGAGAAATTAGTGCATCTTGTTGGTTTTATTATAAGAATATATCACAATGTATGGTCCTCTGAATGTCGAATGTCAAACAAGAGGATATATTTTGTTTTTTCAATACTTACTTCTAGACCAGCCATCTTAAGAGGAACTAATAAGGTTCTTCTTCACAGTATGCATGTTTTTGCCCAGCAAATTAAATATCACCACCATAGAACATAAGCTGATGTGTCCCATTCATTTGCAGCCCCTCTTGGTTTGCTGGGACCTTCCTAATGGCATATTAATCATAGTTACAAGCAAGGGCCATGAATATCTTGTTTCAGACCATTTTGTTTAGGAAGATATCAGACAAATATTTGCCTATCCAGACTTCACTACATGTTTGACTTAAACGCATTTTGTTTAACTGAATTAAGTCCACGTATACTAAAGTCAATGATATTATTACACATAAACTCCCTTCTAACCGAAACATGGGTGTTGCTAAAGTCTGTAAATAGCTGATGTACTGCTCATTGCATTCCTATTTTTTTCCCAAAATATTTGACAAACGCTGAACATATAATCATTTTGTGATCCAAATATATGTGAAAATAAGCACTGTCTATCTACATTAATTTCACCTACATACTAAGTTAACATTAAGAAGCAGATGTTGGATGGTGTTTTGTATGTAGTTTCTAAAACTGACACACCTCAATAATTACTACAGTCTGTTTTCATCACATTTGTTATAATAAAGTACAATCATCAACTTCTTTCACTGTTGAATTCCTTTTCCCAAATAGAATCAGTGAATTCTCAGAACACAGCACAGAACTGTAATATAGTACTCATGACACATAAGTAACATAGTGATATACATGCACAAAAGAACCTCCATGTCATCTTCTGTGGACCAAGTGTATTTGAATATTCAACTGATAAAGCTTTAAATGGAGTACATTCAGCGCTAAGATAATGTTGCACCCACAGAAATTCAACACCTTAATTTAACGATGATAGCATTGAATAGAGAAGAATGGGCATCAATTACTAGGGAAGCTAAGGCCAAACTGAAAGGGCCATAGCGCTATAGGAAGAAGAAACGAAGAATTTAACGATGATTGAGTTTCACCAAAATTTGGAGACAAATATTAATTAAATTGATACTTTTCTTCAAAAACAATTGAATATAACGATTTCATCAGTGTACCTGTAATGCTTAGTACATGATAAAGCAGATTCCAAGACTCATATGACTGCAACACCAGTAAACTTATTGGTATTAGTGCCATTTGCTGTACAATCACGTATATTACAGAGTATGTGTCTATCCTAAAACAAAGGTCATTTATATTGTGGATGGACTGTTTACTGCTTTGTCTTGTGACAGAGCTGTAAGGAAAAACAAAGAATAAATCAGTGAAAAATTATAGTATAGTGGAAACCTGGAAGTCTGATAGAAGTTGAATCAGAGAAAGACCAAGGATGTGAAGGGAATAACCCAGGAGTGATGGGAATGAATTTTAGAATCTGTAAAACTCTTTATTTACAATTATAATTATACTAACCTCATAATTGGATTCTTGTTTTTTCAACAATTCCTGCAAGCAGAAAGCAAGTGTAAACTAAGAATAAGCACTGAATCATAGGCACTCTTGAGATGGAAAATAGGAAGCACACAGATTACTGGTACATTTTGAATGGCATAGAGGTAGCACATAGTAGACAGAAGGAATATAGGAAGCACAATTTATGTAGACTATTGGCATGTTCAGAGTGGAATATAGGCAGCAAAAGTAAATAGATTATTGGCACATGTAGGATAAAATATAGGAAGTACAATTTAGAAAGATTGTTGGCACATTTAGGATGAAATATAGGACGAATAAGTTAGATTACTGTCACATTTATGGAATGTAGGAAGCACTGTTGTGTTGTGTTTATGTGCTCGTAGAGCTCATAAACACAACACGAATCCTTCCACGTAATCTATAGCCAGTCTCACGCAACATAACACATGACGCACACCCATAGGCAGGCGCATTCTAAGCAGAGTACAACTTACACAATAAGGTAAGCATAAACCTTGCTTCAATCCAGATAGCCTAATTATTTTTGTACAAAATTCAATTCTTACTATATTATTTGACAATCTAATCTTACTAAATTGTTTTGACAATCTACTTAATAAATATATTTTGTATTACAGACATGCTGCCACAGCACCAAGTTAATATAAGGAAATTGATCAGTGAGTGTTTTTAAAAATGTGACTTTAGCAAGAAACAGTTTAGCTCCCTGAAGATGATCTTAGGATCAAAACATGTTGGAGTAATTTTAAATGTTTTTATGTAAAAAGTTTTATCTATGTGCATTAGTTGGTGTGCTAATTAAATGTCATGTATATCGTTTGGCCTTATTTTTATGATAAACTATTACATTGGTTGATGAAAGAGTAAGTGAAGTTTTTTTCACTATACTTAATTTATCGTGTAGTGGCTGCATGGGAAATGGATTGTTTAATACTTCTTTAACAATTATTTTTGGCCATTTTAATCGGTCTTAAAACACTGTAGAATGAAGAAGGGAGACAGCATACTATCAAAATAAAAAAAAATTGGAGTAAGTAATAATGAAAGGATAAAAAAATGATAACGTGTCCGTGGTGCGACACTCACTAATCTACAACCAATTTGAAAACTGGTCAAGTTGGGCTTTTGAGAGGCAGCATGCCATCCATTTACCAACGACTGCAGTCTCCCCTCATCCCGCATGGATGCATCAGCTCCTAAACTAACATGTATGCAGTGAGCTGAGAAAGCCCAGCACACACACTCCTCGAGGGCAGGTGCACTGAAGTTGACAGCAAACACTACAGAACAACATGGAGGTAACAGCTGGCCCACACATTTAAATAGGTTTATAAACACACACTGAGGATGACTTTACATGTGGTGTGCACTGCACACCTAACACACCTGGAGAAGACACACCTGAGACTAGCCAAGAACTGGGAATAACTTTTCTATACACCCAGCTCACTGGGTGCCTCCCCACCCTTTTACCTGAGGACAGAAACTGATCCAATCTCAAAACAATTTTGTTCTTTTCTGAATACAAGGCGGTGAACAGAATGCAGAGATATCTAAGTATTTTTCATATGCATACAGTATACCGAGAGTTAAATCTGCACCATACCAAAACAAAATAAAACTATTTTCTCAAACATAATTCCTTTTACAAATTAAATCATCGTGACATACTCTGTGAACACTCACCATCCTGTGTTCATCAGTTTCACTTATAACAACTGGTGCAGCGCCACAAGAACAGCACTTGGAAATGAAGTGTGACCTGCAACCGCATCGGCGCTTTAACAACCTGCGCAAGCACAGATGAAACTTGGAGGTTGGGAAAATATTAAATGGTGGAGGAAGGTTGCATTTGTCATCAAAGTAACCGATCCACAGCTTGCTGCGGGCAAATTTCCATTCCACATCTTCCTTGGCCTGTTAAACAAAAAAGAAATTTCAAATGCATTTTTCTGTTGTATATTGCTAACTGGAAAATCTTACCCCCCCCCCC
>Ga0123355_10013111_pt1 | contig 12875 bp, 14 predicted proteins | sample TergutEmb28metaG_3_FD_89872 | JGI IMG/M metagenome (GOLD analysis project Ga0123355, IMG submission 89872) | Embiratermes neotenicus P1 segment gut microbial communities from Petit-Saut dam, French Guiana - Emb289 P1 | ecosystem: Host-associated > Arthropoda: Insects > Digestive system > Gut ...
ACAAATATAGTTACTGAATATTTTAAACAAGGTATATACTCTCCGTTTTTTTCTCTTCAAAATGCAGTTTGTTTCATAATTCTAACATATTTAGTTCCTGTTTTATTCACATTTTATATACAGGTGTGCTAAAATTAAAAAAATAATTCCGGTGCCAAAAGGTTAATCTGATATATTCCATGTAAGTGCTTTTCTCACCGATAACGTTAGCCTTTTGTAATGTACTGAAAATGTTGCACTGTAGTGTGATTCTATACAAGAAAGAAAGAAAAGGAAAAAAGGTGCTGTATAAGTCTTATCAGTTCTGTCGTTCTAACTGGGGCAATAAGTGAAGCTATTATAGAGTCTGACAGTACAGTGGCAGAAACAGCATTCTTTTGCTGCACATTGTATCTACCTGCCTCTGTGATTACTTCATTTCTCATCATAAAATATTTTATGTTCACATGTACTCCTGCACTTCATTAACTGTAAAGACTATGAAGCACTTTAATAAACACCACTCATTCAAGCGCTGATGTAGTTCCACCCACACACATTTCATGTGTTCACTCTGAAAGGGATGGATTTACAGGCAGGAAATAATACCAGGCTTTTATCTGTCTTGGTTTGGAAGAAAGGTTTTTGCCTTATTCTGTTCAAGCCTGCGAGTGTACCACCACCAAGGAGAATGCACAACCATTAACATGCGTGATGGTGACCGTGATGAGCTGATGGAAATTGTTGTTCGCCTTCGAGCTGTTACTGCAGGTTGCATGGCACAAGAACTTTCTTTGCGAAGAAATTCCATGGGGCAGTTGGGATTCCATGTTCAACCAGATGGAGTAGTGACACAGGTTGAAAGTCTTGGCTTAGCTTGGCAAGCAGGTCTTCGTCATGGTGCAAGGCTGGTTGAGGTGAGTTCGCACTCACTAATGTTCCTTCTTATCTGCGTTACATAATGTGCTTGGTGTTACTGTCTGACTGACTGAATGACAGACATATTGTGCTTGGTAATGCTGAGTGAGTCATTGAGTCAGTTGCAGTTGGGTTGTGTTGTTAGTGGGTTTACATGGTTGTGATAGAACTAGAGGTACAAGACATTTGTGACTGACTGACTGTTGAGCCACACCTTGATTTCCATGGTTCCAATAGAGTTTGGTTAGTGTGTGACATAACAAGCCTGGTTTTCATGATTGGTACATGTCTGTAATTATAGCAGAGGTTGTGTGTGTGTGTGTGTGTGTGTGTGTGTGTGTGTGTGTGTGTGTGTGTGTGTGTGTGTGTGTGATGGAACTGCCAGATTTTACAGGATACAGCAGGGATTGGTTTATGAGTTATGTCACGACATTGAAGAAAGTGAAAGTGTTGTTGTAAGGAGTTCAGTTATCATGAAGCAAGAAATGATCAATGAAAGATGCCGTAGATTAGGAAGTAAATGTCGTGTTACCCTCTCATACAGTGGGGAAGGTTATAGTTCTGGAGCGCAGTGTTCGAGCTTTGTACTGCTGAGACTAATGTTTCAAAAATGGGATGTGGAAAGTGCTGAAAGTTAGGTGTGTTATTATTGGTGTTCCTTTTTATTAATGTGGTTGAGGTACAGCTGATGCCTTAAGCATTAGTCTTGTGGAACGGATTTATGTCCATTTATTTTGTGCTATAGCCCAGCTGACAACCTGTTTTTGTTTTCAGATTTGCAAAGTGGCAGTGTCAACATTATCTCATGACCAGATGGTGGACCTTCTAAAAACATCCATGATGGTAACTGTTACTGTAATTCCTCCATTGCCAGATGGTTCTCCAAGAAGGTAGGTGTGTTAGTTCTGAAGGTGTTCTTAAAGAGGACATTGTAGAGAGAGATTTTGATCATGTATGTGTATGAGTGCAAATGTTTTCCCTGTCCCATCCATATTTATTTCCAACTACCAGTTAATATGGGTAAAAATTTAAGAGAGAGGACACTAAAGGTAAGATGCATTGCTGTCTTTCTGCTGGCTGTGGAGGTATATGGGGAACAGTTGTGTAAGTGCATGTCTGGATGCTGCTTTTTTAGTACGTGAAAACGGAACACTGGCATGTGTTGCTTTTACATCATTTGTTCATTCTGTCCATTATTATTATATATTAAAAGTCTGGTAGCATCAACAAATGCTCAGTTCTAAAATCTATGTTAGATTGTAGAATTGTGCATTTGTTGATGTTACTAGAGTTTTAATACTGACATTATGTTGTTCTTGTATGTAACATACTGAAAGTTCAAGATTCTGGAGCTAACTGGTGTGCACTAAATATTTAAAGTTTTTTTGTGAATGACTTCCAACAGTGAACCTGTAGAGGAAAGGTATGATGTCAGAAAGCTTTCAGCAGAGATTGTTTTGGTTTAACATGTTGTACAAGACACATAAGTTCAGAATAAAAATTAAACGATGTAAATGACTTTGCATCCTATTTTTCTGCTACATGACAGACTTACAAAATCTGTCATAAGTTTGTTCCTTCTTTATAACTCTTGAATCATTTAACTGATTTTTACTAAACTTGGTGTGAACATTACACCATTTTAGGTTATTCCACCTCTGTACTTTTTCACTGCCATACAAGTAGTGACACGAAGAATACACTTATTCCTATTTCTGAGCTGTGAGTGACTTGAGTACCATGTAATATAACACCCTAAATTTGGGTGTGGTAATGCTTGTAGGTGGAGCTGGCATGTGTTGAAAATTCTTACTGTATCATTGTAATGTATATAAAATGTTGAAAGGATAAATGGGAGAAGGTGTATCATTAAACGTACATAATTCTAAGCTCAGATGGAAAACTGTCCCCCACAGTGGGCATTTAAATTGAATAGTGCTCTGGTCATACCAGAAAGGTGGCATTTGAAAGGCCATACAGTAGAGGTTAATACAGTCTGAGACATACAGTAATTGTGTGTATATGAAGCAAATGCATTTTATTACCATACAGGGGCTGCACATTACAAAACTGCCGATACACAATGAATAACTATGAAGGTGACTATGAGAATGTGTCTGGTGGAGGTGGGGATGAAAAGTTGGGCCGTAATGCAGCAGCTGCTGTACCAGGAAAACACAGACGTCTGTATGAGAGAAGTTTCTCTCCTCCTCGATCATCGAACAGTTCTGGCTATGGGACAGGATCCAGCAGCAAATCATTTGCTGATCCACGCTTTCCAGCCAATTCTGAGGTTTGTATGAGAACGCGTTTATTAATCCATTCTCAGTAGCTGTGTTGGCACATGCACATAGGAAAACAACCCTAGAAATTTGTTTTATATCTTTAGGCAACAAAGAAATATACTGCATGTGTAAGACATGCAACATGTCTGTTTTATTTTCAACGCAATGCTGTATATTTCATAATTTAATTTTTTTATGTTCAAATAATGCCTCTTCATTAGCCACATGCTAAAACTTTGTACCCACCTGTGAATGGTAGACTTTGAAGTAGAAACAAAATATTGTGCTTGAGTGGCTTATTGTTAACACATGATCACCACAGCAGGCACTACCATCGGTGCAGAACTTTTGCCTAACTTCCCTAACAGTGACTTGTGTCTGTTGCAGACTGTTGATCTTACTGCAACAGAGAACCATGTGTGAGATTAGTATTTGTCTTGCTACCTTGTGTGACTTAACCAGCATGCACTGCATATTTTTATTAGACTAGGACTTTGTTTTTTTGGAAATGAGAATATGAAGATCTGTTCTTCACTCCTACTTATGGTGGTGTGGGTCAGCTGCTCTGATTTTATCTGCTGCCTGTGCAGAGAGAAGTTTGGTTTACACTAGTCCTTCATTCTCACTATTGTATAGTTTTGGAAATTGAATGCAGTTGATAAAAAATGTCCTCTTGTCTTTCCCAGGGTACAATGACTAGTTCATCTAGTGGTCATTCCAGTGATGATCGATGGTATGAACTTCTGGAACAGCCTGATCCTGATATGTCGGTGATGGTCCATGAATCCCCGCCTCCTCCTCCTCTCCCTGCCAGACTTGGTTCAGGTGGCAGCAGTGCCTTTCAGCAAGTGCCTCCCAAACAGTCCCAGCATTGCAGCAAAGTGCCATTGCAGGCAACTCATTCCTTGCCACTCAGTGCATCAGCAAATTACTCTCTTCCCCCCACTGCACCACCAAGGTACAATACAGGTAGTGAATATGAGTCACCAGCACACCACGATTTCAAGCTTGGGGAGAAAGTGACCTGTCTCAAAACATCTGTGGGGGAAGCAAGACCTCTTCCTTTGCCTAGACCTGCATTAGACTACCTCACAACTAGAACACCAAAGGTAAGGCAAGTTTGACTATGTGGGGCTGTGATTACTGCTTGAACATTAAAAGGCTGTATATTTTGCCTGCACATTGTATTTAAGTAATGTACATAGTCTGATCAGAAATTCATGTTATCATGTTTTGTTTAATGTTACCATTTGTGGTCTGAATGGCTACCTTCCACTCATTGTCACAGGCATGTAGACCACAGCAAATGTCTGCTGCTGTGGAAACCCCATGTCTGATATCTGACCAGAAGTTTCTGGTTATGAATGGGTGGGGCTGTACCATTAGTGGAAGTATGATGGCATACTCTCAGATCCAAATCAGAAACACTGATTTTTGCCAACTTGCTTGTTGAAAATATATTTAATTGCAGTGAGATTTTCCTTGATATTTCAGAAGTTCTGTGTACTGAATTTAATGTTGTAGCCTGTGAGTTAACAGATAACATCAGTCTTTGAGTTCTTATCATTTTATTTCTTATTTTACAGATTACTGATTATTCTGGCCACCCGCATGCTGGTGTTGAGATGGTGAAATCATCCAGTTTGCCACCTGATTGTGTCACTCTTCGAGGACTAACTGTTGGTGATGGGCACTCAACTGACACCAGTTCTACCAGTGAGCGGCTTTTTGGGGCACCCAGTGAAGGTAATATCGCCAGTTGCTACGTAAAACAGTACATTGTTTGTGCATTTTACATTTAAGGAAATAATAATAGGTTATTTGTAAAAGTGAAAAACCGATGTGTCTGGGGCTTGTAGCATAAATGAGGGAGCTGAATAAATGTAATACTGTAAATAGGCCACACCCCTGTTTGCAACAAGTAGAAAATATTGAGAAGTTTATAGTAATGTGTAGAAGAATTGAAGTGTACATGTTTGGTGTTAACGTAAGCAGTTTGCATTATCATGAAATTCAGTGTGGTGTTTTTCATTCATTTCTCCTACCTCATAGTTTCAATGATCTGACATCCTGCTGCTTGGAGACACTTGTTTTTTCAATATGAAGGGTGTCTGTTTCAAAATGAATACCATCCATCCCGTTTGGTATCACACATACAAACAGCCACTCATCAGATATTCCCAATCTTTCATATATATACACACACACACACATTCCAGAGCATATGTATTTTCTACCAGCAGCCCCCCCCCCCCTTTTTTCTCCCCCTTTCCCTGCTTGAGTTATTGTCAATTTTTTGCTGTCTGTGCATGGTTATGACTCCGTGTCTTTGGTACTCATGTTTGGCAGATCATGTGCACACTGCAGCCTGCACTTGGATATGTGAAAGGGAGTGAAAGTTGTGAAAATTATGAGTAAGTTTGTTCTTGGAATGTAAGGGGTTTTTGATCTCATAATGAATAAGTCACACTGTTACCAACCTCATCATAAACTTTTAACATTGCCAGCAATGAATCTGATTGTCATAAAATTATCAGATTTCTGAATTCCATATTTAATACATTGGAATCTAATTTGGACATTCTTAAACTGATATCAAGTGTAACTGTTGATAAATGTATTTTATAGATGAGCTGTCTGCTGGAAGCAGTAATGTGTCCCCTCGCCTCCGGCGATCTACAAAACACCTTCAGAGCAATGGTATTGCTGGTGGTGGGTCTCTAACTCCGACCAGTGGTAGCAGCAGAAACCAAAGCCCTCGTCTAAGGGACACTGGTGAAGCTAGATTAAGGCCTGGGGTTACACCTCGCAATTCATCCAATCGGAATAGTGCAAACTTAACAGGCAGCACATTGCAAGAAGATCTGATGAGGCTTATAAATCCAGATTATATGGCAGAAAGAGATGAAAAGGTCAACAAGGTGGGTTCTTATGAAATGGTTTTGTAGTGCTGATAAAGTTTGACTGTGGTACTGTCACTCTGATTCATTGAAACTCATATCATTTAACTTCCCGGACGAACAAGAACACTGCGTCCCATAAAATGTACACCCATTTTGTCTGAACAGGAACACACAGTCACATAGTGGGCATTTAAATTGAACATTGCTCTGGCCGCAGCACAAACTGAACATTTAAAAGGTCATATGTTAAAGGGCCATGTGAAATGCAGGTATGTTACAGGCAGCCCTCATTCAACTTTGTCCCAAACAACATCGTGCTCTAAGATTGAAAAGTTTTTCAGTGTTAAAATATTCAGGGTTTTTTTTTGCCAGGACTTCGTTAACATTTTAATTGCTGGGAGCTGGCAGTATCCGTAGTGGACAGACGATTGATTATTTTAATAAATTCTTGTAGGAAAATTGCTCTGCTCACTGTTGTTTTGGTGTATGCTGTGAGTGTCAGGAATGTGACTCCAACATTAACAAGGAGTTGGTGTGTATGCCAGCACAGCATATTGACATCTTTACACACATTCTGTTCATAGACTAAATATATATTCCTAAGTTCGCAGTACATATATAATATGTGCTTAATAATTATTAACGAATAATGTTTGGAAGTCTTAAAAATATTTTTTTGTTATCCCATCACACACTTATAATTATTTATTATAAAATATTTATAGTAACGTTTGGGCTCAGTCGGTATAGCAACTGACTATGGGCTGGATGGTCCGGGTTTGAATCCCGGTGGGGGGTGAGATTTACCGCCTGTCCAGACTGGCCCTGGGGTCCACCCAGCCTCCTGTAAAATGTATACTTGGTTTTTCCCGGGGGTAAAGTGTGGCCAGGGCGTGCTGCTGACTACTCACCCCCTTCTAGTGCCACGGTCATGAAAGAGTAGAGCTATACCTCTACCCACCTTCTGGGCCACACCGGGCCTGTAACGGGATCACTTTACCTTTTTTTTTTATTTATGGTAATGTTTGTGACTGCAGTCTTATTTCATGGCAGGAAACATGAAACAATTGTTAACAGATGTTATCACTGAATACACTCACTCACCTGATGTATTGTACATGTTCAAATAGTACCCTTTAGTAGATTCTGTATCGTTACCAGACTGCTCTTTGAGCTCTGTCACTTAACCCTCCAAAATTAAATACAGTATGTTCTGCTTGTGAGATTTTCTGTCAAGTTCAACACATTTCATAAGTGTTTATTTGCCTCTTTGCATAGTATATATTACCTAGTCTGCCATCCGTTTACAGCATCGTTATTTATCACTTGCTGTACCGGCATGATATGTGGGGGAGGGGTGTAAGGTTGGAGTTTTGGCTTAAAAATGAGTAAGAATTAAAAATGTAGGTAATTTTTTGTAACATGAGAAGAGTTATTTAAAAATTTATAGTCTCTCTTCTTTAAGTCTTTGTTTGGCGTAAAGTTAATTAATTATGCGTAATTCTTATGTGTTTTAGGAACCTGTAGGAAATAATGCAGTTGCTGGAAAGGTCCATAGTAGCAGTAACAATAGTAGTGCTGGTGGTAATGTAAATGAAGTGGCTGTTACTAATCGATCACGTTCCCGAGAAAACTTGTGCAATGTGAATGGGAATTGTCCATCACTCAGTGTTCTTCCAACTAGCCAGTCTTCGGATTCTGACCAGCCTACCAGAGAACAGCGTGGAAGAGAGCAGTAAGTTAGAATTTATGTGTTTATGCACTCATTCTCTGACACTGGAACAAAACACAAGGATCACATTAGGGCCGTGGACCCACTGATGAATACTTCATTGCCGGAGGCTTTAGGGCGCAGTGATGGGTCATTCAAGCCAAACATAAGTAATTGATGTCTTCATCATTTTCAGCAGAATATATTATTTACTGTTCAAGCTTTATTTGTTTGTTTGCTTATTTTATTATGGTTTAATGATGCATTCAGGAGCTCTGGCTGAATGGCACTGGGTGATGGAATGAATAGTAATTAATGAATTTAAGTGGATGTAGGAGGAAACAGGCATAGTCTAATCTGAAGTAATACACTTGCATTTGCCTTGAGTGCTAGAACGAACCACACAGTATCTTAGGATATTTGGTTTCTGGGCTTAGAATTGCAACCAAGGCCTCCCAAATACTAACCAGATGTCTGGTGCACTTGGAGTACAGTGTTCAGTCTCAGTGTTAGTTTAACTGCTCATAGGGGAATTGTTCTGCTCCTTTAATATGCTGAGAGTTTTGAATGAATTAAGTATCTTTGGATTAATTATTTGATGTATTTTATAAATACTATGTTCACCCAAATGTAAGATGCGACTGTTTTCTTACTTTGTCATCTGAAATATGTTCTGTGCAGGTGTTTTCCAGATAGTTGAAGATTGTGAAGGGTGTATCTTATTATCCAGGGTTGCCTTATAATTGAGTAAATACGGTGTAATATAGTATTCACATACAAATTCTCTTGTAGTCAACATACAGCTTAAATACCAATAACAGCAAGAAGAGTGGAGTGGGATGGAGTGGAATGGAATGTGAATTGTGACAGTGAACCAGAGGGTACATTTTTTGCAGAAAGTTAGAATAGTGAAAGAACTAATCCTGTTATAGACAGTGAGTGAATTTAGTAGTGCAGTGTCAACTAATTTTAAGCATTTATATGTTTCTTGGGAACAGAAGTAAACACTCTCAGGATGTGTGTGTGTGTGTGTGTGTGTGCGCGCGCGCACGCGCGTGCATGTGTGTACTTGCATGTAGTTAACCTTCCCATACTATCTCAAGTATGGAGCACAGATTTTTCAGTATTTTGCATTTGTGTCAATTATTTTATTTCTGTGGTTTATATTTATTTGTTACAGTCATTCTACTTGTGCTAATATAATGAAGTTATTTAATTTTTTGGGAATATTGGTTATGGAAGTTCAGGTAATAAACTTTCTAAGGTTATTAAAGGATTATGCACTTCAGTGTGATGAAAGTAATGACATGCGTGAACTTCTGCACAACACACGATACACATATTTGTATTTGCTTTCAGACTTTTGCGTACAAGAGACCAGCACGCAAATAGCAGCAATTGCGGCATCACCACAGAACGTGCCTCTTCAGGTGAAGTGATTCTTACATTAGCACGGCCAGCTACAGTCATATCCAACGCCAGCACAGCTTCAAGCCCAGCACCTAGTGAAAATAAGCTTACCAAAGAGGAAAGGTGAGTACTCTAACCACATATCCTGTATGTCCCGTATGTAATACTCATTTCTTTTCCACATGGCCTACTCTTCCTGGACTACAGATGGAGGCTGCATTTTCTTTTGAAATGTTGCTATCCACCTAGAAGTCTACATGGTGTCTACCCAGAAGACAACAGTCTGGTGGCATGTTTTCAGTATGATAAGGCATAGAGAAGTGACCAGTTGTTGATTTTTAGTCATGTATTTTTTATGGTAAATTGTATTCCTCTAAGTCTCAGACTACTAGGAGCAGGGTGTGACAGAAGTGCCCATTTTTGCTAAAAATGGGAAACCTTGAGGGGAAAAATATCCACTTTTTGATGATGGTTGAAGACTGCAACTTGCTTCGTACTTCCTCTTCAGTCTTGTAGAGCATGTGTCCATTGCAAAGTTCTTGTTTGACTACACTTTTTATAGCATATTGAATGTTTTATTCTTAAATGATGTAATGTAAATTGCAGTGTGGCATCAATTTTTTTCTACTGAACTTTATTGTAAAATGATATAACTGGTCACTTGCATTGAATAGTTAAAATGAATGGTAGTTTTTGGTAATGTTTTGTTACTTTGCTTGCAGCTGGAGCTATTTATTTTTTTATTTTTTTTTTGTTAATGCTGCACTTTGTGTACCGTGGATATTACTCATTTTGCATAGGTGTTCTAAACCGTTCTGTGTGGACAGCACATATATTAGCAGATTTTTGATGATAAAGTTGTGAAACTGTTTTCTTCACTCCATATGACTTGAAGAACACTTACCACTTTAGAAAGTTTCTGTTAGGCTGTTTTGTTAAGTACAAGGAATGGTATTTCAGAAATTTTTAAATATCAAAATTAAATTTCACATTCTTGGTAAATTTAATCAACTAAATTCTCTTAAATATTGATTATGTTATGTGGCTTTTAATATGATGAAAATTGGTCTTAATGTTTCACAAGGTAGAGGACCTAACATTTTGTGGATGAGTGGGAACACACTGTCCCTGTAAATATGTATCCTCTTCTACTGAAAGGGAAAACCCTCATTCCATAGTGGAAATTTGAATTGAACATTACTTAACCCACAAACCAGAAATGTGGGAAGGAACAAGGAGATGGATAAAACTGCATAATGAGGAGCTTCATGATCTGTACTCCTCATCAGATATCGTTAAGGCAATTAGATCAAGAAGGATATGGCGGATGGTGCATGTGGCACAAAATGGAGAGAATAGCATTGCATACAGTTTTGGTGGGGAACCTGAAGGAAAGACATCCTTGGAAGATATGTAAATAAATGGGCAGCCATTAAAGTAAAGCTTAAAAATTGGTGAGATTGTATGAAATACCTTTTGGAGAACAGGTCTGTCACTAGTAATCTTTTGGAGAACAGGTCTGTCCCTAGTAATCTTTTGGAGAACAGGTCTGTCACTACTAATCTTTTGGAGAACAGGTCTGTCACTAGTAACCTTTTGGAGAACAGGTCTATCACTAGTAACCTTTTAATGTGAGGGTCTTTTTTCTGTGGAACAATTGTATTTTGTCATAGATTATCACCACGAGTGACGAAGTCTTCTGGTGCGAAGTTAGCAGAGCCTCTGCCCCTCCCAGATGCTCGGGAGATGGATTGGCCGAGTCTAGTGGACACTGCAACCCGAGCTATGATGCAGGTGCAGCGTGACGAACCAGTACCAGAAGCAGCTCGCAATGGGGAGAGCCTGGGGCACTGGGTAGATGATGTGACAGAACGTCTTGGGCTTGATAACACAGCCACCAGCATGTAAGCTTCTAATGTTTATCTGTCTGGGTTGTAATTTAAATTTGAGCACATAGTTTATGAAAAACATGAATATTATGTAACAGAAAGATATAAAATTATGATATATTGGTATTTTGTGGAAAATAAAACTGAAATTATTGAACATGTCTTAAAAATGTAGTAAATTTCTATGTTGCCTAAATATAAAAATGAATTTTAAGGGTGTTTTTGTACATGTGTTCACATCAAACCTTTGTCTTGAGATTTATACAGACATTCTTTACCTGTGGAGATATATCTCATGGATAAATAATCATCACTAACCCTTTCACAACTGGTAATTCCATAGAGGATGTACAGGAAGGGGTGTTTTCAGTCTGTACAGAAACGTGACTGGGAGGAGGACATTTCACATTTTTTTCATATTGGCAACTATGTATTGTATGGGTACAGGCATCTGAAATGCAAAAACAATTACATTTTCAAAAATTGTTTTAATTTTACGATGAAACAAAATAGTTTGATGAATACCAAATTGTCATGTATGTGCAGACTTTGATAGCTGTCTGTATTAGGTACTCTTTCAAATAACTGTCTTTTAAATGTGTAACTGCTAGGACAAACATGCTAGAAAAAGTAATGAATTGAGTTGGATATAATTTTTTCTTCAAAAGATGAAATCAGTTACACACATAGAAGATGACTGCCAGTCTTGCATCGTGTCTTAATGTAATATTTATGTGTTGCACTTGGTAGTTTATTCTCTCAAAAGTTCCCAAAAACACTGGGAAACTACATTTTTGGCATATTCTGCACATAACAGATCTGTCCTGATTTATGAATTGTGATTACTTTCATTTGTATGGTACTGGTATTTACAACTGAAGTGTGTAATTTTGCTTTTAAAATCTCGTCAGTAATTGCTTGTTCTTGCCTTATGGAAGTATAAATTGATTTTAAAGTACAGTATTGTGTAAAAATTACACTGCTCTACTCCCAAATGAAGTGTTTTAGGAAACAGTGTAGATCATATTAAAAATAAATTGTGGAATGTTAGAATACTCTCTTGAACTTCTGTTATGAAATGCTTGTGCATGCAGTGTAGCAGCCTTCATATACTTGGTGATTGCTGCTTTTTCTGAGGGACCTGCTGTTTGGGTGAACTAGGTTAAATTGTAGGGCCTTTAGTTTTGTATTTTCACCATAATACTGTTTTAAGCATTTTCTGGGCTACTAATGTCTGTGTAGACCTATGGGATGAGTTTATGCATTTCTTTGATTTGGCCCCACTTATTTTCATTGGGAGCTCTGCACAATCCCAGAAGCATACTGTCCTTAAGGCTGATGCTCACAGTTCATGTACATGTTGGATTTGGACTCTGTTATATTAATCAGAAGCTCTGCACAATCCCAGAGCATACTCTCCTTGATGTCATTATCCTTTTACCAGATGTAATTCCTTTGCATACCAACACATTTGTTCTCGGTGAGTCCATGTATCTGTCCTTCCATACTTTTACATGTGCACTATGATAAACAAAAACTTTTTTGAAATATGTGCTTAAGCCATTAGCATACAGTTGAGATCTCTCAGAATACATGTATAAAATTAATTCAGACAATTGAAATTATATCCTCATAACTGAGATGACACTTCAGTGCATTATTCCTAACCTCTTTTCTGAGAATCAAATGATAATTACATGTTTTTAACATTAACGCCCCTTACATTGTACAGGGTGTTTCAAAAAGAGCTTTACAACTTTGAAAGCGTATAGAAATTTAT
>Ga0123355_10013112_pt1 | contig 12875 bp, 10 predicted proteins | sample TergutEmb28metaG_3_FD_89872 | JGI IMG/M metagenome (GOLD analysis project Ga0123355, IMG submission 89872) | Embiratermes neotenicus P1 segment gut microbial communities from Petit-Saut dam, French Guiana - Emb289 P1 | ecosystem: Host-associated > Arthropoda: Insects > Digestive system > Gut ...
AACGCAGTAATTTGACGCAATACAAGGAAGCGACGACGACGCGTACCCAAAGGTACGCTAGGAGTTGTTGATTGCAAGCAATCAACTTGCTGACGAAGTAGTGCGGAAAAATTACAAGTTACATTGGACGGTTTTTAGTTTAGTGACTATACATATTAAAATCGCTTATACAACTTATATTTGCGTGCTGCATCAAATAAGGCTGCCATATTATTAAGTGGCGTGTCCGGAGCAAGTTCTATACTTATTCCAAGGCCACCTTCCGGCATGTAAAATGCCTCCACACATTCCCTAACATGGTCGTCTAACTGCGATGGCGTGGCAAATGGAAACATTTGACGATCCAAATCTAGGTTTATTGCAACTTTACCTTTGCATACCTCAACAAGATCCTCTAGACCATTGGCTCTGTATTGTGGGTTTAGCATCGTAACTCCACAGTCAATAAGATCTGGAATGATATCAATAATTCTACCGTCTGTGTGCATGTACACAGGCTTCCCTGCAGCATGCACCATACCATACATTTTTTTATAACAAGGCTTTAGATATTTGCGCCATTTTTCGGCACCAATTGCAAGACCTGTTTGCATGCCTAAATCATCACCAAATGCCATAAAATCTGTGACTTTAGGCAATGCATATTCAATTTGCCTGCAGTTATACTCCAACACTTTATCTATAAGAATTTGCAACTCGTCGCATTCTTCTGCAAAATCCATCATAGCTTCTTCAAAACCACGTAAATCTAAAAGACGCAAATACATAAACCCATGAGGAAGACTACCGTCCCGATTTTCCGGTATTTTTAAAGTTAATATATCTTCTCTGTTTGGCACCGGATGCCCTGTTACAATTGCTTCCATGCCTTCATTGATATTGCTCCACACACAACCCCATTCGTCTATATGGCTTCCGTACCTGTAGGAATTCGGCAAAATGGGATTATCCAAATCCGGGATATCAGGAAGGAATTCCGGGTACTGCTTTGCAAGCTTGACTAAATCATCACCATAATGTGGCCATGCGGCAGGTAGAATCCATGAGCTAAACGGAATCTCGCTTGGGTAATCGTAATTCATTGCTTTTAGTAGATTTGACATTTGAATCTCCTTTATTCTTCCCCTAACCTAGCCGTGCTACCACCAATCGTCAATGATGGTGTAAGCACGTGCACAAAAGAGGTTTTGTAATTTTCGTCTTTAATCATATTTATTAGCGTGTGTGCCGCCATTTCTCCCAAAATATGCTTGGGGTGAGCAACACTTGTAAGCCGCGGGTCCATAACTTCTGCAACCAACGAATCATCATAACCCAACAAAGAAAAATCTTGGGGGATTAAAATTCCTATACTTTTTAAATACTCTGCACAGCTCTTTGCCAAATCATCGCTTGTACAAAATATAGCAGTCAATTTTTCTCGTATAATAGAACCAACCAACTCTTTTACAAAATTATTAGCGTTGTAGGGCGGTATTATAAAGGGAGTCTTAAGTCCCTTTTTTGCATAAACATCCTTAAACCCCTCGCATCTGCTTAGGAAAACGCGAAAACTATCAATATAGACTACGCCCACACGTTCATGTCCAAGTTCAATTAAATGAGCCGCGGCTGCCGCTCCGCCTGCGTATTCATCCGGCTTTAAGTACGACGCGTTTTCTACACAATCGTATACGTCGTTTATCATTACAAAGGGTATATTTTGTCGCCTAAGCACTGCAAAAGCACGCTTCACTTCTTCAACCGGATAATCAATAAAATGACTTGGCTGAACTATAACGCCTGCCGAACCTTTGTGCGCGATATTTTCCAGTAGATTACATATATGTTTTGAATCATTTTTAGAATCATTGATAACAAACTCATAACCATGGGCAGAAAGTACGCTTGAAATACTTTTTACATAATAATGAATAAAATAACCGTCGTCCAAATTTAGAATAACATCAATAGTATGCGCGTATTTTTGGGTATCTTTTTTAGTTGTACCGGGTGAATATACGCAAAATGTACCCTTGCCTTGCTCCTTTGCTAAGTAACCGGAATTTACTAAAACAGAAAGAGCGTTACGTACCGTCATGCGCCCTACTTTATATTTTTCAATCATTTCAGACTCGCTAAGAAGCTTATCACCGTTTGCAATAACTCCAGATTCTATTTTGTTTTTAAGTAATTCCGCAAGCTGAAAATAAAGTGGAGCAGTACTACTCTTGTCTATTTTACTTAACGACTCTTTCAAAGATGTCACCTTCTTTTAGGTATAAATTCTTGTTCGCACATGAGCAACATTTCCTTGACAATGTTTTCAGGGATGTATAGAATAACTACCAGGACAAATTCTTAGAAATTTTCATCACACGTAAAGACTATACAACTATAATATAAAAAAAGCAAGAGTTTTAAGGGGTTTCTCACATCCACTTAGTAGTAAATTAATAATAGATATGTTGCACCTTAACATATTCGAACATGTTTAATGGAGGACTTGTATTGGGAAAGCAAACAAGCGACCACATGCACCCCTATAGTGCAGAGTTGAATTTTACGGAAGTTTATAAAAAACACGCAAACAGCCACATTGCCATACGCGAAGCAGAATGCATCAAAACAATGGCAAATACTTTTAAAGATATTCAGCCTGGCGATTTGTTTGCCGGAAGAACAAGATACGGAATATTTGGCTTTGGTTGCGAAGAGCATACAGGCAGTGCAGGTGGTTATGATTTTGCTGTTAGATCTACAGAAAAAATAGAAGCCTTGCAGTCCTCAAGCCTTGACCCTGACTATATAAAGCAGGTTATGGATGCTGTGAATTATTGGAAAAAAGAATCAACCAATGCAAAGCTTGACGCAAGCCTGCCGGAAGACTTGAAAAAAGACGTTTCAAACGCTTTTGCCAGCGGATTTTCGCGCATGGCGGGTTTGTATTTGGACTATAAAAAACTTATGAAGCTGGGACTTTCTGGTTTGTTTAAATTGGCAAAAGAAAAACGGGGCACCAATGGTTTTTATGACGGTATGTTTATCGCCTTAGGACACTTGATTAATGTATGCTTGATGTACGCAGAACAGGCCAGGTCTTTACCCGATAGAGCTATTATGGCAGAAGTACTGGAGAACATAACTAAACGCCCACCGCAAAATTTTAGGGAAGCTATTCAGCTGGCGTGGCTGTATTCTTTAATTTCAGGAGTATCAAATTATGGTCGCATGGACATGTACCTTGGCGACTTTTATGCCAATGACATAGATTCAGGTACCCTAACAGAGGAAGAGGCACTTGAATTAATAAAATCGCTTTGGCAATTAATTGCCGACCGTAAAATAGAAGCAAATGGCAGAATTATAATTGGCGGCAAAGGGCGCGGTATAAACGAGGCAAATGCAGACCGTTTTGCTTTGGCGGCAATGGAGGCCACTAGGCATATAGTGGAAACCGAGCCGCAGCTTACTCTGCGCTTTTATGAAGGGATGAACCCTCTTTTGTACGAAAAAGCCTTGGATGTGATAAGCGAGGGACGGGTTTACCCTATTTTGTATAACGACGATGTAAATATTCCGGCAGTAAAAAATGCATTTGAAGTAAATGAAACCGACGCAGAGCAATATCTTCCGTTGGGCTGCGGCGAATATACAATCAGTGGTAAGTCATTAGATTCACCTAACGATTTTCTAAATACTTTAGGAATTCTTCATGCAGTTGTACACAGCGGGAAAGAGTTTGAAACCTTTGACGATTTATTCAATGAATATCAGAGCCTTGTAAACTATTCCATACAAAAATTGGCTCAAAGGCGTGTTGTAGAATATCAATTCCTTCGTGAAACTTGTTGTTTTATATATGCAGCTATTCTATTTGGCGATTGTGTAGAAAAAGGCGTAGGATTATTAGACGGCGCAAATTACTTAGGCGGCACAATAGAGTCCATAGGTGTGGTAAACACCGGGGACAGCCTTGCAGTAATTAAAAAATTGGTTTTTGATCAAAAGCGTTTTACCCTTGCCGAACTAGCCAACATTTTGAACGCTAACTTTGAAGGTTACGAAACCGAGCGTCATATGATTTTTGGTGTCCCGAAGTATGGCAATGACGATGCCGAAACTGACGATATAGTAGCAATGGTAAGCTATGAAATGAATGTAGGGGCACTTAAAGCGGGTAAAGAGGCAGGTTTGCATCATTTTTTGGCGGTAAATATAAACAACCGCTCCCATATTGATGTTGGCTATGGCACAGCAGCTACCGCCGACGGACGCAAAGCAGGCGAACCTTTTGCTAACGGCAATACTCCAACCGCAGGGGCAGACAAAAATGGTATTACCGCATTTCTAAATTCTATATTAAAAGTTGACCCAATGGTTCATGCCGGATATGTTCACAATATAAAACTATCACGCTCCTCCATGACCACATACCGTCGGCCAATAGAAGCGTTGTTAAAATCCTATTTCCAAAGGGGCGGCCAACAAGCTATGATTACCGTTACAAACCGTGGCGACTTGGAAGATGCACTGAAAAACCCACAAAAACATCAGAATTTAATTGTAAGAGTGGGTGGTTTTTCTTCTAGGTTTGTTACGCTGGATAAAGATTTGCAAAGGGATATTCTTAATCGGACTATGTATTAATTAGGGCGTGTCCCACTAACGAACGCACATCTTTGCGGCTGATGTTTCCGCATCTTCTTCGAATTTTTTCCTTGTGTGCCTTTGGGTACACTACGTCAAAAATGTCTCGAACCTGCGAAAAATCAGACTCGCAAATTTGCACATTCTTATAGTGGGAACACGCCCTAATACCAATATTGCATAAGAAGCTACGCATGGTTTGCAATATCGCATTGGCGTGGCGTTTTTTCAATAGTTTTCGTTACTGACGCCGCCGCGTACCCAAGGCACGCAAGGAAGAAGTAACGGGAAATGGTGAAAAACCGCCGTCAAGGCAGTGTTATAAATCCTGCGTACAACTTCTAAAAGGAATGGTAATGTGGGAATTGTTTTTAATATACAACGAGCATCTTTTCATGACGGACCTGGTATAAGAACAGTGGTTTTTCTAAAAGGTTGCAAACTTAGCTGTATTTGGTGCCATAATCCTGAGTCAATTTCTTTTTTGCCACAAAGTATGGATCACGAAGTTGTCGGTAAAAAAATGACTGTCGATGAAGTTATGTCGGTTGTAATGCTTGATAACGACTATTACCAGAACTCGGGCGGTGGTATCACAATCTCTGGTGGCGAACCTATGGCACAACCGGATTTTACTCGCGAAATTCTTATGACAGCTAAAAAAAAAACAAGTAAATACCTGTATAGAAACAAGCGGGTTTGCCCCAAAAAAGCATTTTGAAGAAATAATTCCTGTTTGTGATTTGTTTTTGTTCGATTGGAAAGTAACAGACCCCACCAAGCATAAAGCTTTAACCGGTCAAACTAACGACTTGATCTTATCAAACTTAGAGTATCTTAGCCGCGCCGGTGCTAATATTATTTTACGCTGCCCCCTTATTCCGGGAATAAATGATGATCAATCTCACCTAGAAGGTATTGCGACATTGTCCAAAAGACATGAGATAGCAGTGGAAATCATGCCATATCATCCACTTGGAATGGGCAAATTGAAAAATTTATCTTCTTGCGAAAAGATATCAAAAAATAATTTACCGGTTTCCTTCCCATCCGATGAAACCAAACAAAATTGGGTTGAAGCTTTAAAAAAATTAGGCTGCAACATGTATATGTAAAATGCAAAGTGTTTTGCGCTAACTAAACCATGTCCACAAAATTTTTCCTAGATGCCTATTTGGTCAATCGTAACGAAATCCCACTCCTGCGTGAGCCCTATGCTTTAGGCGCGCTTTGAAATAACGCAGATCAAAAATTACAAAAGATGATTTAATCGTCGGCTTATTCAATGCAAATGAAGTTGTTGGTTTATATTTTGGTTATGGCGTGCTCCTACTATTTAATAAACCTTTCATAAACTCTTCGAGACAAAATAGTTCAGATAACAAATTATATAATTAACTAGGAGGAATTTGACATGATAGACCGTTTTACCGATTTGCCCCGCCGCAGTTTAACGGTGGACTTTGCAAAGGGAGAAGGAGCTTTAGATTTTCGCAAACATTCTTTTGGGCTTGGCGGTTTAATGTCCGCACCTGCACCACGTAAAATTGTTAAACGCGTGTCTAAGTTAAAACCAAGGATGATTCGTATTTTCCTTCAAGAATATTTTTATTTGTACCCAAACCATGGCGTATTCGACTGGTCTAAGCTTGACGCGTACATGGAGGCTGTGCATAACATGGGTGGCGATATAATGGCCTCCATTTGCATTAAACCCAAGGTGCTGTACCCGGAAGTTGACGAAACTGTGTGGATGCCAAACAATGTTGAAGAGTGGCAATCGGTAATACGTACGCTAGTATTGCGGTACAGCAAAGAAAAACAATATGTAACCCATTGGGCAATTGCCAACGAGCAAGACCAGGGCGAACCTGGCGGGTGCCCCTATCACATTAAAACCGCCGAAGATTATTTTGAATATTACAAAATAACCTCCGCACCTATTATTGAAGTACTGCCGGAAATAAATGTTGGCGGGCCATCGGTAACAAGCTGGTGGGAAAGACCGATGAAATATACCGAACGGTTTGTGGAACTATGCAAACTTAACAATGTACGGGTAGACTTTACCTGCTACAATACCTACCACGACAATCCATCCGAACATGCTGCGGGAGCGCGTACAATGCGTGATGCCATTGATAAGCATAACCCTAATGTTAAACTGTACATGACCGAGTTTAACATAGGTATAGATGACGGACTTTCCCTTGAAGAAAAGCCGTATCAGCCAAAATGCGCTGCTGCATTGTCTGCGTCTATTTTGGCGCTGTATGACGATAACGCGCTAGACGGTAGCTTCCACTATCATATGTATGACCAGTGGTGCGACCCGCGAGAATTTGCACCTTGGTATTCACGCCCACGCTATATAGCAGAATACTGGAACGACAAGGTAAACCGCGTAGGCCTTTTTGATTTGGATGGAAAGATGCGTCCCCAATATTTTGTATATAAATTACTATATTCATTAGAGGGTACTCGCGTAAACCTTACCGGGGATGATGATATCTTACGAGGCATTGCCTCACGTACAACAGATGAAACTTTAGCGGTTTATATTACAAACCATTCTGAACTAAGCAACTGGGATGTGAAGGATACACCCGAAATTGTAACGCAGATCCAATTCCAAAACGCACCGGAAGGGGTATACAAACTAAATGCATATGTTCTTGACGAAAAATTGGGCGAACAAATGAAAGATACATCAATATCTACCCTAACGCCAAGAGAAAGCCGCACCGCATACGTACACCCGGATTTTCATTTTGATATTTACACCCCTGCAGATTCTGTGATATTGTTGCAGTTGGAATTGTTAGAAAAAATTTAATCTGGAGGAGACTATATGACAAAGCGCGAACGTGTAATTGCGGCACTAAAGCATCAGAAAACAGATTTCATCCCATATCAAGTTGATTTTACCTATCAAGCATGGGAAAAAATGGCCAAGTATTACAATGATGATAGTTTCGTAGGCAAAATCGGCAACCATATCGACTCTGCTTATTATCAAGGTGACCCTGCTCCCATTCCGGGTAGGGACGGTTATTTTAAAGACGATTTCGGCGTTGTATGGAACCGCAACGGTGCAGACAAGGATATAGGCGTTGTGGAAAACTTACTTATTCCAGAGCCAGACTTAAGCAAATATATTTTCCCCGAAGTACCTGAACAAAAAATTCGCGAAAACTGTGAACGAACCATAGCTAATGCCGGCGATAAATTTACATTCGGTTCAATAGGCTTTTCGTTATTCGAGCGAGCTTGGACCCTTACAGGCATGGAAAATCTTTTAGTATATATGGTTACAGACCCCGATTTTGTTGAAGAACTGCTGGATAAAATCGTTGAGTTTAATATGAAAGTTGTAAAAATTTATTTGGAATATGGCTTTGACGGCATCTTTTTTGGGGATGACTGGGGACAGCAAAAAGGTTTGATTATGGGGCCACATTTTTGGAGAAAGTTTATTAAGCCCCAGCTGGCCAAAATGTATAGCATGGGCAAAGACCGCGGGCTATTTATAGGTCAACATTCTTGCGGCGACATCCAAGAAGTTTATCCCGATTTGGTTGAAATTGGTCTTGACGTTCATCAAACTTTCCAACCTGAAATTTTTGATGTAGTAGAAATAAAGTCTCTATACAGCGGTAAATTATCTTTTTGGGGCGGCATAAGTACTCAACAACTACTTCCCTTTGCTACACCTGAAGAAGTGATTAGAAAATCCAAAGAAATAATGAGTATTGTCGGTAAAGGTGGCGGATTTATTGTCGCGCCTACCCATGGTATTCCGGGCGATGTCCCGGCGGAGAATATGCATACAATCATTGAATTATTTAAAAATCAAACGAAATAATTAACAACCTGTGTTTGACAGTGGAAACTCGACCAAATAGAAAAGCCAATAGTCTAGAGTACTATAGTCACATAAACTAAAAACCGTCCAATGTAACTTGTAATTTTTCCGCACTACTTCGTCAGCTCCTCCTAGCGTACCTTTGGGTACGCGTCGTCGTCGCTTCCTCGTATTGCGTCAAATTATTTCGTTACATTGGACGGTTTTCAGTTTATGTGACTATATTGGCTTTTTCGCGTTATATGGTAAAATTGTGTTACGAAAACAGTCCATACGTTTTCCAAATAAACCATAGAACAGGAGCTTAACAATGCAAATTTACTTAGGCACAGTTGCACTTGAAATTAACCGCTGGGGCAGCCGCATACCCAGTTATCTTGTAAGCGAATGGATTCCTAAAATAAAAACCGCCGGCTTCGCTGGGTTAGAGTTATGGGAGAATCATGTTTTGCAAAACCAAAGTGAAGCAGAAAAAATAAAGGACAGCGGTTTTCCGGTGGTCGTGTACAATCACTACGGTCTATTTACAAACGAACAAGAGGAGTTACGCAACAAAGCAATAAATATGATAAACTTCTTGGGTGCCAAGGCCGTTAAATTTAACATAGGTAACGATCCTGCGTTACTAAACGAGTATAAAGAGAATGTGAAAAAATTTGCATCGTCTATAAATGCCACAATGCTTTGTGAATGTCACGACGGTACTCTGCTTGAAACCAACGACGGCATTGCATCTTTTTTTGAAGATTTGTGTCCGCAAAAATTTAAACTTATTGTGCATCCCTTCGGGGAGCCCAGCGTATTGCGCAAAAAATTTGAACTGTTTGGGGATCGTATAGTACTTATGCATTCACAGACACAAAATGCAGCAGGAGAGCGTGTTTGTTTAGAAGAACAAGCCGAACAAGTGCAAGCCTGCTTTAGTGTAATGAAGGAATACAACTTCGCAGGAGATTTTACTATCGAATTTACCAGCCTTACGGCCCTTCCCGGGGAAAATATTAACGATTTGTTTGCCAATGCCATAAAAGATATGGAATACGTAAAAAGGAGCCTGCTATGAAACGTTCAGAAATAAATAACTATCTGCGCCGAGCCGAGGAAGTTGTCGCTCTGCATAACTTCAAGCTTCCCCCTTTTGCATACTGGACGCCACAAGATTGGGCAAACATAGGCACCGACTGCGACGAAATTCGCGACAATATGCTTGGCTGGGACGTTGCCGCACTTGCAAGTGAAGAAAGCACAGAAGGCACATTGGTTTTTTTTACTATCCGCAACGGCAACCAGCATGATGAAAAATACACAAAAACGTATGCGGAAAAAATTATGATAATAGATGAAGGGCAGACTTGTCCGCTGCATTTTCACTGGAGTAAAATGGAAGACATCATCAACCGTGGCGGCGGGAACATGCTTATGAAGTTGTACAACTCTACCCCGGATGGCGAACTTGCCGATACCGATGTTACAGTTAGTGTTGACGGACGAAAGCTAACCGTCGAAGCCGGTGGAGTTATTCGGCTTTTGCCAGGCGAAAGTGTTACGCTTCCCGTAGGAATGTATCACTCTTTTTGGGCGGAAGACGGCCTTGGAACCGTATTTGCAGGCGAGGTTTCCCAGTGTAATGACGACAAAACGGATAACAGATTTTATATACCGCGTGCCCGTTTTCCCGTAGTGGAAGAAGACGAGCCGCCGTACAGATACCTGTGCACGGAATATCCTACAAAATAATACGAGAATTTTTGTGTATCTGCAAAGAAGCGACGACACGGTGTACCTAAGGAGATGATGCCGCAGATGTGCAAAAATTACGCAAGGATACTAGCATTTATGCCGGACACTAGGTAACGAAAACGACCCACCATGGAGGAGGATAAATTTATGACCTTAAGCAACCAATGGACATTAAGCTTCACCAATCCGCAAAGCGGCGAAAAGTGCAAAATTCCCGCACAAGTCCCCGGCAATGTGCATCTTGACATGCAGGCGGCGGAAATCCTTGATGAACTTTGGCCGGCGGATGACAAAGACGCAACACGCGAGTTCTCGTATGTGGACGACTGGACCTACGAGACGATATTTGACGCGCCGGAAATTCCGGACGAACACACAGCAGAGCTTGTGTTTGATGGAATTGACACAATTGCAGAAGTGTATCTAAACGACGAGCTTATTTTAGAGCCGCAAAACATGTTTATTGAGCACCGCGCTTGCATTTGCGGGAAGCTAAAGCCAACTGCAAACACCTTGCGCGTCGTAATTCGCAGTTCCGAATTACATGCCCGCACGTACGAACTTGACGCCTTTGGCACATCCAGATTTGTATCAGAGCACAAATCCCAAACATATTTGCGCAAGTCACGCCATCAGTGGGGTTGGGACAACGCGCCCCGCCTAATTTGCGCGGGCATTTGGCGAAAAGTTCATATCGAAATAAAGCCGCCACTTAGGTTTACCAGTGCGTATTTTTACACAAAATTTATCGACGAGAAGTCCTGCCAAGTGGGTGTTGACTGGGAATTTGCCACGCCAGACATAAACCTTGCAGGTTACAGCGGAAAATTGGAACTTATCTTTGACGGAAAACGCGAGTATTCCCGCGATTTTAATGTGGATTTCACCGCTGGTGCGGTAAGATGTTACCTGCCCCGAGAGACTACAAAACTTTGGTGGCCCCGTGGCTATGGCAAGCCAAATATGTACGATGCCGCCCTTATTTTGTACAAAGACGGCGGTGAAATTGCACGCTATGCCCACAAATGGGGCATTTGCACTGTCGACCTGTTGCGCACGGAAGTTCTGGATAAAAACGGCGACGGCGAGTTTGTTTTCATCGTAAACGGCGAGAAAGTTTATATTAACGGTACAAACTGGAAGCCCCTGCACGCCCTGCATTCCCAGGCAGATGTAAAAGTTAAACGCGCCCTTGACTTGGCGATAGACTTAAACTGCAACATGATTCGCATATGGGGTGGCGGCGTTTACGAAGACCATGAATTTTTTGATTACTGCAACCAAAACGGCTTGCTCGTATGGCAGGATTTTATGTTTGGCTGCGAATTCCCGCCCCGTGATGAATGGTTTTGCGAGATTGTGGCACGCGAAGCCGCATGGATTGTGAAAAAATTACGTAATCACTGCTCGATAGGGCTTTGGTGCGGCGACAACGAGGATGACATGAGCCATTTCATATGGGACAAAATGGCACCAAAAAACGGCCTGCCAAGTGAGAATCTTATCACCCGTAAAGTGCTGAAAGAGGCAGTCTTACGCTACGACCCAAACAGATGCTACCTTGAAAGTTCGCCCTTCTTTAGTGACGAAATTTGGAAAGCGCGCCGCGAGGGCAATTTTGAAATTGGCATGCCCGAGTTTCACCTTTATCCGAACATTAACAGTTTTGAACAGGCTTTTCGCGAGACACCTTACAAATTCCTAGGCGAAACTGGCCCAATTATGATATCTGCGGTTTCCGACAGCCCAGATATAATCGCACGGGAATTGCCACGCGCCGAGCGACTGTGGGATACGGAAATTGCACCAATCGACCGTAACATTGACATGCACCAGCGGGACGACTACTTTACGAGTTGGCGGCAGTTTTCGAAGGAATTTATCGAGTACAGGTTTGGTAAAACCTTCTCCTATGACCAGCGGGATGACCATTTTCTTGCGGCAAATATTATTACCTGCTGTGTTTTTAAAGATGTTATCGAGTACAATCGTTCGCAGAAATGGAACAAAACCGGCGTGCTATGGTGGTCTTTGCTTGATATGTGGCCGATGTTGTTTAACTATTCGGTTACGGATTACAATTTTAACCCTAAGATGGCGTATTATTGGATCAGGCAATCGCAACAATATTTTTGCCTACTTGCAACCAAGGAGAAAGTTGACGGCGAAATTAATTTGTATGTAGCAAACGAAACCCTTGAGCGACATGTTGGGAATTACACAATTTATTCTATATCCGAAACTGGTGGAAAAAAGGATGTTGTCGCAAGCGGACGTTTTTCCTGTAAGCCAAACGAGACGCACAAAATACAAATGTTGCCGGAAATTGATGAGCCTGAATTATGGATAATCGAATGGGAAGAAAATAGCAAAAAATATTATAACCATTATGCAACAGGCAAAATCCCATTTGATTTCGAAAAGTGGCGCGGCTGGGCAGCTTATTTGAAGGAATTATATAAGGCGTAATGACGTTAATGGCACGTTGTAGGTGTGCTGTAGAGGGTGTAAATAACGCTACAAATGCTTATTAATCGTGCAGTAAAGAATCGGCGAGATTTCTTCCGTATTTTTTATCGTTGAACTTTTCTTTAATGTAAACCCATTTCTCTACATCAATACTATAGCAATTTGCAATAGC
>Ga0123355_10013113_pt1 | contig 12874 bp, 10 predicted proteins | sample TergutEmb28metaG_3_FD_89872 | JGI IMG/M metagenome (GOLD analysis project Ga0123355, IMG submission 89872) | Embiratermes neotenicus P1 segment gut microbial communities from Petit-Saut dam, French Guiana - Emb289 P1 | ecosystem: Host-associated > Arthropoda: Insects > Digestive system > Gut ...
ACCTCACGAGGCTGAGTGGACCCCGTTCCAGACCCACTACTACTCAGAAAATCTGGTAGCGCCGGGGATCGAACCTCTGTATCTGTAGCCAGAAACTCTGACCACTAGACCACAGAGGCGGTCTGTCATTATCCACTATTGTATTATTATTCTGACACTGTTTTATTAGTTTGCTTTAAATGCAGACTTTAAATATGTCTCGCTGTCGGCCCTCGTGGCATCCCACGAGTTCTTACTAGAAGGTCACTCCTTCCCGCGCTTCTTTACCTGTCGTGTGATTTGTACGAAAGTCGCTAATCTGTATAATATATTATGCACCGTCAGTACACAACATACATCAAGACAAGATGCAATAATTACAATTAGGTTATATTTGGCTACATGTTTCGGCCGTGACCGACCATCTAAGAACAACATTAAGGTGTAGTAAAAGTAGTACTCAATTGGATTCCATTTTGTTTACGGTTTAATGTGAACGAAATGGGACCCCATTGAGTACTATTTTTACTGTACCTTAATGTTATTCTTAGTTGGCCTGAAGATGGCCGGTCACGGCCGAAACATGTAGCCAAATATAACCTAATTATAATTATTGCACCTTGTCTTGATGTATGTTGTGTATTGACGGTGCATAATATATTATACAGATTTGATAATACACAACGGGATGGCCTCTCTCAAGTTTATAGAAAGTCGCTAAGATTTTTGCAGTAAGGTTATCAGTGTCTACAAGGCATTGATCCTGCGCACTGCTCTTCACGAACGGTCGCAGTTAAGTCCGGCGACTTTGGAGGCCAAGCAGTGGGTCCCTACCAGTTGTCATAGTTCAGGAAAGCTCAGATGACTAACAGATTCCCATATTTTATGAAGACGCGCGCAACATGCAAGTTATGTACCACTCACCGCTTTGTTTTCATAGCGTCTTGTTTATGTCTATACCCAAACGGATCGCTCTGCAGCTACTTTTCTTATAGACTTTTAGGTTTTGAATTTGGATGCCTGTTGGTTTTATGGGACTGCTACGTAAGAATTTCCTACACGCTGTTATGAAGAAATAACCGGGTGCATACTTAATAAAATTCATCGGAAATTCCAGTTAATGTTTCTGGCATCGAGAACATCTGCCAAGATGATTCCTGACGTCAGCGTCTAAAAGTGACAGATCCGGTTCTGGTAATGTTGTCAGTGGACCATGTGCTACTATTAATATCACTGTTTACAGTTATTCTAACTGCGTTATTTCAAACGAAATGTGAGCAAGCATTTAGTTTGCAATCTAGTTCCGTTAAACATTCGTATATACAAATGTGTCTCCTCCTCGCCAGTTGCATCTATCGAGCAGTGAGCCTATAGACTATTTTGAATCTTTATCTTAAAAAAAAAAAAGTCCGACTGGATGAGGAGTATTTCGGCAATTACTACTATTAAAATACATTTTGTCCGTAAATAGGATCGTAGTACCTGTTCATGTGGTTTTACCTTGCTCATTCCACATAGAAGCTAGTTTCGAACCTCGTTTTTACTATCATAGAGTAATTCCCGACTTCGTCACGTCAAATGTAAGTACCGTATATTCTTGAATCTAATCCGCACCCTTTTTACAGTTTCAGAGGGCTAAAAAATCAGATACGGATTAGAATTGCGTGCGGATTAGATTCGCGGTCGTGAGCTGGATTTTGGAAAAATGATACAGCCGCTGTACGTGCCGTAAGAACAATACAATAATTTATTATTTTATTTAATATATATTATATATTATACAATATTTATAATTTATTATTCATCTGACTCGCCATCGTCACTCATAACTGAATCGTTATCCGTCACCCGGTCACTATCATCTTTATCTTCACCATCGCCCTCCCATAGAATGTCATCTTCGGATCCATCCAAAGCATTGCTTATGCAACGGATAACGGTTAAAGCATTGGTAACATCCAATATAATTCAATCAGTCTGCCTTGTAGGCAAGGGGCGGTTGAAGGAAATGTGCGGATTAGAACCGCGAACTAACTTTTTTTCGTTTAAGAAATCGGCAAAAACTAGTGCGGATTGGATTCGAGAATATATGGTAATAGGAACGCTGGTGCCGGACGCTTATGAATACATGACGCGAAGTCTTTGAATACTTGGACAAGGTAGCCGAAGGTCAGTCGCAGAGATGATCTGTGGTCGCAGCTAAACACTTAGGTAAAGGAATTCTTCTGTTTGCCATGTGGAAATACAGCAGAGCTCTCCTTTCTTTTCTTGTATTCTTATAGTTTATATTACTTTAATGCCATGTATAAGTCTTACTGACACGTTTCGTGCTGTCTTGTTCACTGTAGAAGGCCGTGCGTACAGCAAGAATATATTAGATTTTAGTTCCCAAATTCTGTCAAGTCACGAGTCAGTGAAGCTGATGGAGTTGGTTGTCACGAATTCATTTCACAAGTCTAGATTTTTCAGAATTTCTACACTTACTCTGATCACTTCAGCAGAGTAACAAGAACATAATGATGGCTTCCATGAAGACAGATTTACAAGATTTACCTTGAAGTTACTGTGTTTGGCAAGGAACAAAAAAATCCATTTTAACTGGGCAAGTTGTGGTTTCCAGTGTTGTAGCTTAAGATTCAATTCTTCAAGTATGTTGCACTCTATTGTTGGGTTATTGATTCCTACATATCAAACGAATGTAATGCATTTGTCTTCAAGGGTTGAGAGGTCCAAAAATTCCTTCAAAACATTTGAAATCAATAACACAGCAACACAGTGTTAACACCCCAGACATCCTTAATCCTCAAATCCATGTTTACTTACACACAATAATATTAGAAGGGCTGGAAAAATAGAGGTAAATTTTATTTCTCAGCACTTTGCTCAGCACAACAGATCCTGACATAGTGAAAAACTGAATTGATCACTTAATAGTGATATCGAAATACTAAACTTTTAAAATATCTGAATGAGGATCAAGGATCAAAGTTTTTATGAATTCCCACTGTTTGGCATCTCCCCTAATACTCAGAGGATGCCATTCCTCAACCAGTTTCTCACATTCATTCTGTGAGTAATGGTTGCACAGGCCAGCTAACAAGCCCATTTTCTTACTCAAAACTAGATTTTATAAAACCCAGAATTCAGAGTACTACAGCCATGGTTTAGTCCCCCTGCCCTTCCACTCAGTGACCAGTATGCTCCATACCAAATTTTAATGATTATCCCCATTGCACTCATCAGTTGGCTTCCTCTGCCTTGACTGCAAAAAAGTCATGAATATGAATCAGTGGTTTTCAGATGGCAGCCTCTTTCAAACGCACCTACAGAGTACAATACACTTTCACAGGTATTATCTCATTCCTTTAAGGAACGTTCAAAATAAATTTTCTGAAGTGTAGACTTCATGTTTAATAACACTGCCTGTGTTTCCACATTTCACATGTGAGAATTATCCAGTGCAGTTCGTAAGAATGTTGGTCCAATACGTTTCCACACCTGAATGGTTATTTACTGATTTATGGTTCATTTAACGTTGTTGTCAGCAACTCCGACTGCATAGTGTCACCGTTGGAATGACTAGCAAATAATGAATTAAAAATAAATTTAAGGAATTGGCTGTGGACCAGTTTGAGGTATTATGCAAAAACTGTCTGGGAAGAACAAGACAACCATGAAAAATTCAGTCAGGATTGGCGCATGTCCCAACTGAGATTCAAACCAAGCATTCTAAAATAAAAGTCGTTACTTGCCAAATTGTCTGTTGGTAAATGGCGAGCATAAATACTGTACAGGTGCCATAAAATATGAATAATTTCTTGTTACAGTCCATTTTTAAATAAATACCTGTTAAGGCATTTGTAACACAGTAATACACCTCTCAGATAAGTATCCCACATGATTCCAGCAAAATGAAGCTGTATCTCTGGCCGGGATGGTGCAGTTGGTATACTGCTTCGCTATGGGCTGGACATTCTGGGGATCCAATCCCGGCAAGGGCAAGCTTTTCCATGCTGTTCAGACCAGCCCCAAGATCCACCCAGCCTCCTGTACAATGGGTACTGGGTCTTTCCGGGGGATAAAGTAGCTGAAGAATGGTGCTAACCAATCACCTCCTTCTAATATTGCATGGTTTGGAGCTATAACTCTGCCTCCCTTCTGTACCTACATAGTCATGTCACTGGGTGACTTTTTAAGGTCAAATCACGGAAACAGCCTCACAAATTCCTACTGTCATTGTAGTGCTTGATTGGAGAGGTAAGCTTAGAATTTAAAGTAAACACTCTTATTACATACAGAGAAGCTTCATATTTGTACATGTCATCTGTTCTTAACAGCATAATTAACCTTTTAGCGCCGAATGTCAACTAAAGTGGCCCCTTTAAATAGCCAAATGGCCACTAAAGTGGCCGCGCAGTGAGCCCTTTAAATAGCAAAATGGCCACTAAAGTGGCCGCGCAGTGAGCCCTTTACATAGCCGAATGGACGCTAAAGTGGCCGCACAGTGGGCCCTTTAAATAGCCAAATGGCCACTAAAGTGGCCGCGCAGTGAGCCCTTTAAATAGCCGAACGGCCGCTAAAGTGGCCGCACAGTGGGCCCTTTAAATAGCCAAATGGCCACTAAAGTGGCCGCGCAGTGAGCCCTTTAAATAGTCGAACGGCCACTAAAGTGGCCGCACAGTGGCCCCTTTAAATAGTCGAACGGCCACTAAAATGGCCCCTTTAAATAGCCAAACGGACGCTAAAGTGGCCGCACAGTGAGCCCTTTAAATAGTCGAACGGCCACTAAAGTGGCCGCACAGTGGGCCCTTTAAATAGCCGAACGGCCACTAAAGTGGCCCCTTTAAATAGCCGAACGGCCACTAAAGTGGCCGCACAGTGGCCCTTTTAAATAGCCGAACGGCCACTAAAGTGGCCGCACAGTGGGCCCTTTAAATAGTCCAACGGCCACTAAAGTGGCCGCACAGTGGCCCCTTTAAATAGCCGAACGGCCGCTAAAGTGGCCGCACAGTGGGCCCTTTAAATAGCCAAACGGCCGCTAAAGTGGCCCCTGCAAATAGCCGAACGGCCGCTAAAGTGGCCGCACAGTGGGCCCTTTAAATAGCCTAACGGCCACTAAAGTGGCTGCACAGTGGCGCCCTTTAAATAGCCGAACGGCCACTATAGTGGCCGCACAGTGAGCCCTTTAAATAGCCGAACGGCCACTATAGTGGCCGCACAGTGGGCCCTTTAAATAGCCGAACGGCCACTAAAGTGGCCGCACAGTGGCCCCTTTAAATAGCCGAACGGCCGCTAAAGTGGCCGCACAGTGGGCCCTTTAAATAGCCGAACAGCCAATAAAGTGGCCGCACAGTGGCCCCTTTAAATAGCCGAACGGCCACTAAAGTGGCCGCACAGTGGCCCCTTTAAATAGCCGAACGGCCACTAAAGTGGCCGCACAGTGGGCCCTTTGAATAGCCGAACGGCCGCTAAAGTGACCGCACAGTGGGCCCTTTAAATAGCCAAACGGTCACTAAAGTGGCTGCACAGTGGCCCCTTTAAATAGCTGAATGGCCACTAAATTGGCCGCACAGTGGCCCCTTTAAATAGCCGAACGGTCGCTAAAGTGGCCTCACAGTGGGCCCTTTAAATACCCGAACGGCCACTAAAGTGGCCGCGCAGTGAGCCCTTTAAATAGCCGAACGGCCGCTAAATTCTGGCGTCAAAAGGTTAAATCACAGAGGTTTAAGTTGGTTGGGGCACAATGTACATGGGAGTAACGAAAATGTGTGCAAAATGTTGGTCAGAAAACTTCACTCTAAAGGCATGGGTGTACAGACATTAAAATGTATGCTGGAGAAATAAGGTAAAGGTGCAGATTGCACTGCGCTGTCTTAGAACAGGTTGCAGTGGCAGTAATCTGCAAACACAGGGATGAACTATTATTATTAGACATGAGCTACTGTGTATTTTCATAGATACGTAGATACCAATGTTTCAGATGAATGCACCACCTCAGCATTCAGGAAAAAAGGGGCAGTACGTTGTTGTGAAACTAAATAGTGTTACGTCTCAGATGACAATATTCACAGACAATGTCATGAAAACCTTGAATCTGACAAGAAACTTCTCAACTACCTGAATAATTCTCAGCCTTCAAATGAAGACCCAAGTCCATGAAGTTCGATCATACAAATGTAATACAAAGAGAAACAAATCCTTGCATCAAACTTGCCCATACTGTATCGTGATAAGGTAAAAAATACAGAAAACTGCCACGTAGATTGTCTATCATGGATCAAGGGTTAGGAATCGCTCTTCAATGAAACAAATTCTTTTACACAAAAGCCTATATTTAATCTGATTCAGAGTCATTAGGGATGGCTGTTTCATCAACAGTGTCATCCAATTTACTGGTACTTGATTCTTCACCCTTCATTTTAGCTATAAGTTCTTTGGCAGGATTGAACACTCCATGTGTCTGTTGACTGCAGATGTAGCAGCGAGCTGACTTCTTGTAATGACCTAGTGCACATTTCTCACAAAAGTAGTGTCGGCACCTGAAACAACATTACATCGCTGCAGCATCAAAGCACATTCAGAATTTCAGACAGAATTTAAGCATTTTCCAGTTGTTTCTCATTAGCAAATCTGCATATCTCAGTGGTCTTCAGAGTCATTCTTCAGACACAGATTTTTTACATGAACATAATGTAATGAAATAACAAACAAAATATTGGCAAGTGACATAGACACATCCATTCCAGAACCTACACCACAGGTGGCTTCCTAGACACACAGAATACTACAATCTGTTATGGGTTTAATGCAATGGATTCCATTGTATCATGAAGGACCATGATTAATGCGTTGTGGGTGGCGGCCAACCAGTTATCTACGCTGCTGATGTCAACTACATTTTGTGTTCCATGAGCAGCAAGATTAGCTCTGTACAAGCAAACAAAAATCAAACACAAAGCAATACTCATTTTCACTCCATTCACAACAAAGAATGTGGAACTCACTTTGTCATAACAGGGTCCTTGAAAGAGTTCCGGCAGATGAAGCACTTAAAGGGCAGATTATCACTATCAGAATCAATTTCATATTGATGTGGATCATTGTCTGCCTCACCATATGTCCCTTCCTGCATCTCCCGTTCCAACTGCCAACCAAACTTGTAGTCAGAACGGTCATGCAAGAACTTACAGCTGTCTGTTCGCAAAAAGAGATCCACACATTTAGAGTAAACATTTTGACAATGCCCATTATCTTGGAACTTTACAAACATTGCTTTTAAGAAATTGCATGTTCTCGCCATCAGGTGCACAAAGATGAAAGGTTTCTACTAAGTTGGGTTCAACACTTATTAGTGACTGAAACTAGACCTTTCCAATAGGCCCAAGTGTGTCTTCACACCTAATGATGGAAATGGACTCACATTCCAAAATGCTGTCTTTGAAAACCCCAAGATAATAGAAAATGTTCAAAAAAATACCTGTTATAACAAACCACCATTCACACTTAACCAAACAATTTGAAATTCATTACATGTACCCACACTTCATACTTTGGGCATATGTATTTTATTTTTTATTTACTGTAAGATATATAAAGTAGAAAGTTACAACACGACATTCAAATACTTCAAAAAAGGCTGTGATTCAACTCAGAAAAAAATTTGTAATTGTCCTCCTGAATCCAGAACATACAGAAAACTAATGACACATGCAGTTCAATAATGTAATTGCACAGTTTATATCAGTGTTAGTGCAAATATAGCATATGCAAATGCCAAATGCCAATACCACAATTCAAAGTTGCATAAGTGACCTCCCTGTCAAGGCCACTCTCCTTCCTACTGGCCTACCAGTGACTATGGACATCCGCAGAGGACAGCCATCAGTTTCATTGTGCCATGAAACATACTTACACATTGTAGGTACCAATAACAACAATTCATGTTTTCCCTAAAAGTGGTCAGTTATCTTGGTGTCTTTTCTGAACAGATATCTAGCAAAAATAATAGCCATTCATAAACAGCAGAGGGAAGCCACATACAAACAAATGCAGTTACACGGAAAGTAAAAATGGTTGGAATTACAATGCTTGTTGTATGCTTACATCACAGCCAGTCGGGTACTTGGATTTTAAAGAGCTTCATTATTTGCGTACACATTACACATTCACTTTAACAATTTATTTGGGTTTAACCCACTGTTTGGTGATAAAAATTACATCAGATACACAATTTGTAAGCAGTAAGAAAGGAAAGAGTCCTGTTTTAAAAATGTATGCTTGTAATGCATGATCAGTTTTTTAATTATTTTGTTCTGATTTCTTATTTTAATTTTTTTGGGTATGAATATTTTTTAAATTAAATTTTCACCTCCAAAGCCACAGAAACCAGTTTCCTTGTAGTCTTTACAGATGTCAGGCTGGTAGTCCCATCGCACTGTTGCTCGAAGGTTAGCTGGAGCCCGGATAGGACCTTTCCGAACCTGCATGTACAAGGACAACACTTTCACAAGGACCATACATTTAACTTAACAAACACTGGAGTTCTGCAACTGTGTATTTCATACAGAGTAAGAGTAGGAGGATTATAAATTGTACATTAACAGGTAACTAAAAACTGGAGGACACAGTACCATTCCACTGGAAGCATTTCCCTGAGCAGTGTCCCGTTTCTCATAGTACTGGGCGTAGTTGTTCAATCCACGGTATATTTTATCATCTTCTTTGCCCTTCAGCTCCTACAGAGAAACAATGTATATAAACGTATTAGAAAATTGACAAGGCAGTGTCTTCAGGGATGAGCACTTTGATATTAATTGCAGTGCACACACGTATTGAATTCACATGCTATAAACTGGTGTTTTTCAACAGGCGGGATGCACCGCACCACTTCTGAATGGAATAAACAGGACCTTTTAAGGGTTCCACTTTGTTACTCTGCACTCTTTCTATCCCACCTCTCACTTTTTCAGCCAAAACTCTGCTCTGGTCCACTCAGTCCCTACATGCACCTGTGCTTTTCGCATGGCTTATTCATCTACAATAATTACAACAGTAAAATGCTCCACAATGTCGGTACACTTCTACCAGAATACATGACATCACACACCAGCAGACAGCTGTCTTCATAGTACCAAGGTTCCACAGATTTTTAAAAAATCTATAAGCCACCTCAAAATTCTAGGAGCCAGAAGGGTGATATCAAACAGGTTCCATACCTAAGACCCAAAAATATCAGATGCCACCATACAAAACTTGGATGCCCATGTGACCTGGCACACCATATTTGTTCACCTCTGCACTAAACAACAGTCTTATTTCTGGCATTTCATGTCTTGTGGGACGTTACCATGTCATCTGGTAAAGAGCTACAAACAATTCAATGGAACATAATGCCTTCACTGGCATAATATCGTAGAAGACTGTAGTCTTCATCAACAACACTGTGAAAACCTGAAATCACACATAGCTCATACCTTATTTATCCTCTGTGCATTCTCAAATATAGCCTGTGCATCCTTTTCTACTTCTGTCTCAATTTGCAACACTGCTGTTGCTCCCATATCAGATGGACCTTCTCTGTTTGTAGTTCGTTTTGACTTATATGAGACCATAACATTGTCGTCATCACTGCTGCCACTCCCAGTCTCCAGTGTAGTTTTCCTTGCTGTATTTGTCTACAGAAAAGGTCAGAGTAAGCACGTTATGTTAAGGAGTGTTTTCCTACAAAGATCATGTAATTAAACAATTTTATACCTACCCAAAGAAATACATATAGGTATACCACAACATACAAGGTAGCTGCATTCACAACAAGAGTAATCCACGTAAGAATGCAACTCAAAAAAAAAATTTCACCAAGCTAAGATAATGACCATATTAATCTCAATTTTTGGGCATATTAATTTTTATTCTTATTTATGTAGAAATGAAAATAAAGCTAATGAAAGAGTTATGCTTGTCTGCCAAATCTTACTGGACTATTAGGTCGTCGGTTAGGTTAGTTTAAGTCTTTGTCTGAGACATCACGTTGTCTATTCACTGCAAGAGATGAATAAAATAGCACTCATCACTTACGTAAGGTTAAGGTACAACGATCTTTGCTGTTGAGAATTGTTCCAAGACGATGAATACTTTACCTTCTGTACCAACGGATTGTCTTTATGAATTCTTCGTCCCTTCTTTACGACCGTAGTTTCATCCTCGCTGCTTTCTGAAACCAGTTTCTTAACTCATTACCTCATGTTTGAAACTGCTTATTTTAATTCACAATAGTCTTTCATCAGTCATGTCAATATAATCAAAACTGTTGTGAATTTACACAGAAAATTTGGGGTACGGTGCCATACAACATGCATTCTTTTGAAATCGTAATATAACCTGTACAGATCGCCAACAGAGAAATTCCTCATAATACGTACTATCATCTTCTTCACTTCCTTTCCGTTTTCTTGAAGCCTGACTTCTTATATTTCGCTTTTTAAATGTGGTTACACCTGACACCGTGTCTTGTTCGTCCATGTTGTTTTGAACTGATATTGCTGACATCTGCCCACCGCGTTATAAACCACTTATAAACTAAAAGCCCGCCTCAGCGTCAGTGAATGGCAGAATGAGCACATGTGTGGTGTAGACTACGAGTGTTAAACTGTGTATGTGATTCGTGGTTGATATATTTATAACAGGTGCTATCGCGGCCCACCTATTGTACTGTTTGTGTTTACTACCCTTATTTCGCCGGGCGTTCTACAGCACATCTTTCGTTCAATTCTTCTGCATCTTTTGAATACTGCATGAATGTTATTATAAATGACAATAATGGAAGAAACTCTGCGCTTAGAAGATGGAGTTGTTTTGTGTAGGAACATCATTAAAAGAAAATTATTGTTGCCGGAAAATGTATTTCGAGGTCACAAAAAAGAAAGGAATCATCTCTCCGAGCTTTTACGGAGAACTGTTGAGATGGGAGAGAGCAATTCTGCACTTTTAATAGGACCTAGAGGTTGTGGAAAAACAACTGTAAGTTTTCCAGTTTGTGGGTCAGAATTACAGGTTTCCTTAAGCTTTATGATGTTCTGAAATATTTTTTTTTTCAGCTATTGAACATGGTTTTAAATGAATTGAGGACTGAAAAAGCATTCCATAACAAAGCCATAGTAGTGGAGTTAAATGGATTAGTGCACACAGATGATAGATTAGCATTAAAAGATGCTACCAGACAAATGCAACTGGAGACTGCTGTAGGCGATAAAGTGTTTAGATCATTTGCAGGTTAGTGGTAATGAATTTTCTGGCTGCCAAGAAGTTTATGACACCATTTCCTTATTCAGAATGGCCGAAATTGTATTCTCATAGTTATTGTTAAGAAGGATGGCTGGATATTGTGTCATGCTAGCAGAAATTTTAAGACACTTACATTTTGCGAGATTTGAGGTTCTTACAGCAGTATTGATGAAAATTTGATGCTGTATACGTTGGTGTATAGGTATCACCATTTTGGAGGAGCCTGGCCTCTATCTTCAGTGTAGTATGGAGGCAGCAAGCTGCTCAGAAACGTTGGTACCTGTACTCCAGTACATTAATCTACATTGTGACATGTCCCAAATAAGTATAATTTCAAGACTGATAGTGGTCAACAGACTTAAGTGGGAAAACTGTGATCTGGTTTGAAGCTTAGATTATTCAGTGATAATGTTTGAATCTGCCTGTTCACACACTTAAAATATATATATATATCATAAGTTCATAAATTACTTCCATAGTTCTAGAAGGAAAAGGAACATATATCAGCATGTGAAGTATCCATTTGTGTTTAGTTATGAAATTTCTCATATGCATATACTGTATTTACCACAATATACGATGAACCCCATTCACATGCATCTGTTTTCAGGAGAATACCTATACAGAACATGTTGAACTTTCTGTGCAGTTACGACACCCCATATTTCAGGTGATAAATTAGGAAAAAATGTGTTGTATATTTGTCTAAATAGAGTAGTATGAGGGGCTACCATATCTTTATAGTTTGTGTTTCCTGTTACGAACTATTCCAACATGGCATCTGTCCAGACTTATAAAGTGAGAGCAACATTAGAGCAATGTGTTGTAGGATGTTCATGTCATGTATTTTTCCATAAATCTTTTCACAAGATATGGAAATAGTCATATTAGTAATAATAATAAAAAACACTACAAACATAGAGTTATATATATATATATACAGGATTGAAAAGAAAAGAAAATTTTTGTCAATAAAAAAAATAATATACAATAATAAGACTCAAAACATTGAAAAGATAAAGAGCAAAGTCTAAAGTGTTTAACTCAGCATATCGTTTTACAAACATCGAAATATGATTTACAACAAACATAGCATCACTCATTTCCGATTAGAGTCAAAATACTGTTCCAAAGAACAAAAGAAGTTTGATTGAATAAATCTTTTTGCCTTTGTGCTGGTGGTTAGATGGCAGACATTCACATGTATGTGTATGGCAGAGGATGTTGGTATTCAGAGTTTCCAAATTTGGATGAAAGGTAATGTTTTTATCCTGGTGTTTTAGTTGGTGCACACCCGCATGAGTGTGCTGGTACTCAAAGATACCATCTTTGGATGAAATATGATGTTTTTATCCGGTGATTTTAGATAGCACACATCTGATGCTTCCGATTTAGGGTATCAGCCCAATATCAGTGTTTATATTCATAACAAACATCTATATACCAAATAATACAAAATATAACAAGAGTCACCAGTATTAAGGAGCCTACAGTGTAGACCAGTGATGGGCAAACTACGGCCCGCGGGCCAGATACGGCCCCCTGAAATGTTCTATCCGGCCCGCGCGACATTATTCCTAACCTGACGAATAAAAAAGAATACATCCCAGTTCGA
>Ga0123355_10013114_pt1 | contig 12874 bp, 6 predicted proteins | sample TergutEmb28metaG_3_FD_89872 | JGI IMG/M metagenome (GOLD analysis project Ga0123355, IMG submission 89872) | Embiratermes neotenicus P1 segment gut microbial communities from Petit-Saut dam, French Guiana - Emb289 P1 | ecosystem: Host-associated > Arthropoda: Insects > Digestive system > Gut ...
GCTCCATTTTTTGGCTTCTGCTTTTGTTTATTACTACATCATCAAATGCCAAAATACCACTTCGACCTTCTATCTCTTTTTTCGCAACTTCCCATAAATCTTAGGTTGAACTTTTGCAGACGCTAACCAACACATCTATTACCCGCTACTTTTTCCGATTATACCATTTCTCGACTTCAAGTGCGTAACTCGTGACAGTAAAAAGAGGCAAAGATTCCGAATCTCTTTGTGCTTAGCGATAAACTTGAATCCGTCCGTCAATTCATCAAAAAAAGTCGTTTGGCTTTCGATTTTTTTATGTTTGTATTGTATCAGGATATCGCTGAATCCAGATACGAAAAAGCAAATCCCATTGATAGTGAGCAAAATAGTTATGCCAAAAGATACATACAATGTCGCACCGATTACTGGCCCTGCTAAACTGGAGAGTGTCCGTATTGAGGACACCACTGCGTTTGCCTGGGATAAACTATTACTTTCTACCAGTTGCGGAAGAATCCCCTTGGTTGCGGGATCAAATAGCCCATTTAGAATGGAGATTACGACCAATCCTGCCATAAGAATTGATAAACTTAAATATCCCAGATAGGCAAGTATGGTCAGGGCTAGAATTACAAGCCCCGACCCGAATTTAGTAAAAATCATGATTGATTTACGATTACAACGGTCACCTATTACTCCTGCGAAGGGATAAATTATCATGGCAGGCAAAAATGCAATAAAGGATAGTAATCCCACGGTGGCGGCGGTTCCGCCTGTATCAAGAATAAATAGCGGTAACGCTACCATAAGGATCATCGTTCCCAAATTTGAGACAGTTCTGCCGACCAATAGAAGAAATAAATTACGGTAAAAAATTTTAACATAGTGATTCACCCTTTTGTCAATAGACTTCTTCTGAAACCTGCCGCGAGCAGGTTTCAGAAGAAGTCTAATCAAGAATTTCGATATATCCTTCTGTTCCGTTTATCCGAATCCGTTGCCCATCTTTGAGTTTTTTCGTGGCTTCTTCGACGCCCACAACCGCAGGAATTCCATATTCCCTTGCGACTACAGAGCCGTGCGTCATGACCCCACCTACTTCTGCAATTAATCCGCTGATGGAAACAAAAGCAGGAGTCCAGCTTGGATCCGTGAATGTTGTCACTAGTATGTCGCCTTTTGAAAATTTTGCGTCTTCTAGTCTCAGAATAACCCGTGCGCGCCCTTCCACAACCCCAGATGAGGCTGCTATTCCAATTAACGCGCCTTCTGGCGCATTGCCCGATTTGTATTCGCCGGGGATGATTTCGCCTTCGGAAGTCATTAACCGTGGTGGGGTCAGTTTTTGAAATGTCTCAAAATCGCTTTTCCGCTTCAATATGGTATTGTAATCCAATATTTTACTGCGAACGACTTCACGTAATTCTTCCATAGATAAGAAAAATATATCTTCCCTATCTTGGATAACCCCACATGAAACCAGATTATCAGCTTCACGCAAAAGGGCTTTTTTGACAACCCAATAACGCGATACCATCACGTATTTGGGATATTCACGATATCCAATGAAATTACGTAAGCGGCTGATATTTTTCCCGGCTTTTTTCGCCTTAGATTTCGATATAGTCGATAGGCGGGTTAATATATCTTGTCGCTTTTCTTCAGCTTCCTTTAAGCCCTGTTCGTGTCGGACTTTGCTTTCGCCAGGCGGAAAATTTTCAATATTGCTAAGAATCAGCGGCAGTAACGCGGTAGGTTCTTCTAGCCAGCGTGGTCTGGATAGGTCGATCTCGCCAGGGCAACGCACACCAAATTTTACTAAATATTCTTGCATGGCTTCGCTGACTGCCGCGCCGCCTTCCAATTTGTTGAGGTCATCGAAAAACGTATCGGCACCTTGAGGTGTTGCCGTTTTGAAATATTCCATTACATTGGGATATTGCCGCACCACATCGGATACATCCAGCAATTTCAATCCCATCTCATTTGCTATGCTATTCGGCGCGGATTGCATTAGCGTATCTGCCGCTCCCTTTTCGCCCAGCCACTTCTCTACTTTTTTATTGACCCAACTTACGGCAAGGGCTCCCGTCCAGACAGAAGCCATTCCCTGCGGCTCGCCAATAATTTTTATGATTTGTTTGAATTCCTTGTCAACCTCATCGAAAAGTTTGTCACCAGAAAGTTCAGCGAATCTTTTTTCAAGTTCCAGTATAGATGCCTCATTTTTTTTGATTAACGCAGGAACAACCGTCGGATCATTGGCACGATAGACTTTCCTGAATTGTCGTATTAATTCCCACGAAAAATATCCAGATCCCATGCTTAGAAATTTCTTGCCTCGCGCAAGGGATTTCATAAATTTTTTACGTTTGACCAGATTCCGCAAACCGCTATTGATTAATGGGTCAATTTTGCCTAATGCCGCGACCGCAACTGCGCGACCAGTCGGAGGTGCTAAATCGTGCGAGAGATCCATAAAAAGCCTGCCGCCCGCTTCGATTAGTAAAGTGTTGTCGCCGCCACTGTACCGGAAACACGAAAGCCCCAATGGCTTCATGGCATCGGTCATCATTTGCTGATGCCCAAACGACATATAAACGCGATTTTTTCCATCTTGCCCAACAGGAAGCGGGTATAGTGTGGTTATTGGACGGCTTTGGACAATATACAATTCATTTTGATACAAGCACCATTCTATATCTTGTGGACAGCCGAAATAGGCTTCCATAGTTCTGCCGACTTTTTCGAGTTGCAAGATTTGCTCATTGGTCAATGTTTGTATGTTTTGACGTGCAGGTTCGATTTCCCGTTCTTCGGTACCACCTTCTTTTAGAACATAAACAGCAAGCAGCTTTGTTGAAATTTTCTTATCCGTAATTACGCCGCCGCGTACCGTGTAATTATCAGAATTAACCGTCCCAGATACCATAGCTTCACCCAAGCCGAAACTGGCATCAATGGATGTGATTTTTCTATTGGACGTAACAGGGTCGGCTGTGAACATGATACCTGCGGCATCTGGGAAAATCATCAATTGTACCACAACTGACAGAAAAACTTTTCGATGTTCAAAGCCATTTTGGATACGATATGTTATAGCACGGTCGGTGTACAACGAAGCCCAACATTTGCTGACATGACGAAGCATGGAGTCTCTGCCAATGATATTTAGATAGGTATCCTGTTGTCCGGCAAATGATGCGGTCGGCAAATCTTCTGCGGTTGCACTAGAACGCACAGCATATGCGTTATCTTTTCCTAGCAATTCGAGATGTTTTACAATTTCAGCGGCAATTTCTGCTGGGATTTCGATTCCAGTAATAACGGAGCGGATTTTCGCACCAAGTTCACTAATTTTCTCTTGGTCATCCACTTTTAAGAACGATAATTGCTCGAAAAGTGCATCCAATTCGGGATTATTTTCGGTGATTTCCTTATACGCATGGGTCGTGACGCAAAATCCGTTTGGAGCTTGTATCCCACTAATTCCGAATAATTCGCCTAAATTAGCCCCTTTGCCCCCAACCAAATTAATTTTCGTTTTGTCAACCTCGTTAAACGCAAGAACATATTTTTTCACAGTGATACCCCTTCCTTAATAATTTTTATGGCTATACCAAGATTTTGTAAGTATTTTTCTATGTCTGCGCCACATCTTATCAATTCACGCAAACTAAACGCGGAAATTATATTAGCTACCAATTCGGAATCCGTGTCGGGTTTTATTAGACCGCGTTGCTTATCTCGTTCTAGCATTTCTATGGTTTTGCGTTCAGATGCTCCGCGCCTACGGATTTCGTTAATAAACTCGCTGTTGTCTAACACGGCAAGTAATGCCATGGCAGTGTATCTAGGGTCAATATTTGTTTGCCGGAAGGCCAGTGCAGTAGAAGTCAAAATTATTTCAAATGAATCCGCATCAGGATTCATTTCATATGTTTTTTCGAGCAATCCTTTGCTCATTCGCGAAGCTATCTCCATTAAATAGAGATAAAGTTCTTCCTTGTTTTCAAAGTATTGATAAAAACTGCCCTTGGGAATACCTGCATTTTTTATAATTTGATTCAGAGATGCTTGACTAAATGTCCGGGCAGAAAACTCTTGCAATGCCGCGTCAACCAACCGCTGTTTTTTTTCTTCCTTTAGACTATGAAATGTCTCTTTTGGCATAGTAGTCCTCCTTGAATATGACCATGTGGTCGCTGATTGATTTCATTATACGACCAGGCGGTCATAACGTCAATAGGAATTTGAAATTTCTTTTTGAAATATTATTAATAGATGTAACACAATTAATATACTGATAGATAATTATTTTTCCTTGTTTTCCCATAACGCGATTGTGTGCCAATATGTGTTGCTTTCTCCCGTCATATTTTGTTTATTATATCTATCGAATTTTATGACTTTACGCGTTTTTTGACAATTCCCATAAAATTTATGTAAATATTTTAGGTGTTTTGCCGAACATGTACAAATCGGGGCGTATCGCTTAATGTTTGTATAATTTCACAAAAAATCCAGCACAAAGGACAAATATTTGCTATAATGAACTTTACTCGATGCGAGGAGGGGGTTTGGCAGGTAAGTATGGACGCCAACAAAAAACGTGTGGAAGTGGTAATCGATGGCCAGGTTATCGCCTTTGTTTCCAACGAAAACGATGAGGCTTATATGCAGAAAATCGCGTTGTATATTAACAAAAAGTTGGACGAACTCAAGCCTTCTAAGTCAAGTGCGCCCCTTGGTGAGCCACTTCGCAGTTTTCGGATTTACGCCAATTTGGCCGACGATTATTTTAAGGCATTGGCAAAGCAAGAAGAAATGGAAGCCGCGCATGGGACTCACGCGCAAGATTTGGCGCGTATTCAGGAAGAAAATCGTGTTCTTACAGAAAATCTCCAAGAAATGCAGGTTCAATTGCAGTTAGCGCGTGAAAAATATGTAAGAGACATGGAGAAAATGCAAGGTGAGAATATTCTACTTGCAGAACGCGGACAAATGATTCAGGAGCAATTGAGTCAGGCAATAGCCCAGCATGAACAGGAGCTAAAACAATTGAACGAAAACAACGCTTTACTGGCAGAAACCAAAAGCGACTTACAAGAACAACTTGCATATGCACGTGGTGAGCTTGAAGAATACATTAGCACCTTCGACGAAGTACACGGCGGGCAAAAAATACTTAATTTTAACCAGGGGAATAACTTCCAGGGGAATTCACGATGAAAATTGAGTTGAAAGAACTTGTATCGGAGCCGGGATTAAAGCCAGAACTCTTATCTCCTGCTGGAAATATGGCTAGCCTAAAAGCCGCTATTGAACAAGGATGCGATGCGGTTTACTTAGGAGGCACACAGTTCAATGCGAGGCATGGCGCGGAAAACTTTACCGCCGAAACATTGCCAAGCGTTATTGATTATTGCCATTTGCGGGGGGTTAAGGCGTATTTGACCGTCAATACCCTTTATGGCAATGAAGAATTGACCGATGTACTGACCTTTGCCTCGAAAATGGTAGAAGAAGGCATAGATGCATTGATTGTACAGGACATTGGATTTGCTAAAACAATAAAATCGTTATATCCAAAATGCGCGCTTCATGCCAGTACGCAAATGACTGTACAAACGGCAGACGATGCGCGCTTTTTGCAAGCCTTGGGATTTGAACGAGCGGTTTTAGCACGTGAACTTACATTGGATGAAATATCAGAAATATGCCTTCATGGTGGGCTTGAGACAGAAGTATTTGTGCATGGGGCTATGTGCATGGGATACTCTGGACAATGCTTGATGAGTGCCTTTCTGGGGGGGCGAAGCGGGAATCGTGGACAATGCGCCCAACCTTGCCGTTTGCCTTATTCTTTATCATATAACAAAACATATGGAAAAATACCACGTGACAAAATATCATGTAGTAAAAGTCAACATTACAAAAATGAAAAAATATCACATAACAGAACTATAACAAAAGGCCATTTGTTAAGCCCAAAGGATTTAATGGCTATAGATATAATACCAGAACTTGCGCGTCTTGGCGTACATGGCCTCAAAATAGAAGGGCGAATGAAAAGCCCTGAATATGTTGGGGCTGTTACTCGTGCTTATCGTCGGCAACTTGATAGTATTTTGGATAGTGAGAATAGTTTGGATGAGGCTTCATTGGGTAAGGTTTCATTGGGTAAGGTTTCATTGAATAAGACTTCAATAGAAGAATCGCGTCATACTCTTGCTCAAGTGTTTAACCGTGGGTTTTCAACGGGCTTTTTTTGGGGTGCTAATGCAAATGCTGATGATTCCATGTCTGTTAAAAATCCACAGCATACTGGTATTCTGGCTGGAAAGGTTCGTAGTTATGACCCTAAAAGTCGTCGTTGTATTGTGGATGTCTCCATTCCGCTTTTTCCCGGGGATGGTATTGCTATAGGAACAGAAATTGGTACAGGCATAAACCGTATAGTTAAACCCGGTGAAACATATCAATTCCGCCTTTTATCCAGTGCGGAGGTTCGGCCACGCACTAGTGAACCGCGCCCTGGTGAGCCTATATATAAAACTCTTGATAAATCCTTAACTGACACCTTAAAGGCTCAACATGAACAAGATACACGTACAATTCAAGCTACTGCCCAAATTTTTATTGCAGTTAGCTTTCCTATCCGATTAACCCTTTCTTACACTCGTCCTGACGGGGAAGTGATTTCTGTCACAGCCTCAGGCGAATTGGCTCAACTTGCCATTGATAAACCGCTTTCCAGCGAGAATATTATTGCCCGTTTATCAAAAACTGGTGGTACTGGTGTTCAATTGGTATTTAAGCAGGTTGAAATCCATCCCAATATTTTTATTCCCGTTTCCAGTTTGAATCAATTGCGCCGTAGTGCAATTGAAACTTTGCAAGAAGCCATAATTCAAAGCTATAAGGCAACTCCTAAAGCGGCAGAATTTGCAAAGTACCCTGATTTAATTGTTCGTGAAGCTTCTGGAAAAAATATTGACAATTCCATCACTTCCCCAAGCAAATCTCTTGATTTTGCCATAGAAGTTCGCAGTATTGCGCAATTGGAAGCAGTTTTTCAAGTACCAAATATTTTAGGACAAATGGTGCGTGTGTATGTTGCCTCAACAATTTTGCAGGATTATTATGAAGAATTTTACGAATTATGCAAGACACACAATGTACCACTATTCGTCGCCCTTCCTAGAGTTGCAGAGAAACATGCTTTTTCGCCTCTTTTATCAAAGCTAGAAGTCGATGGATATTTGATACGAACTTGGGGGCAATTACAAGCAGTACAGGACGCCCGCATTCAAAATATGCAAAATGTGCTGGACTATTCTTTGCATATTTATAATCAGGTCGCATTGGATACTTTACAGTCCTGGGGTGATACATTCACTTTGCACCCCGAACTTCCCCAACATAAGGCAGTGGCTATTCAAGGTGAAACAGAATATATTATATATGGGCGTTTACCATGGATGATAACACGCCGCTGTCCAATAAGGCTATATGCTAATTGCATTAATGGGCGCGACGGAGGTTATATTTTAGTTGACCGCAAAAATGCAGAATATCCAATAGTAACAGGTTGTCAGTTAGGCAGTGCATCCCCTTGTATGGCCGAACTCTTAGGGCATCAGCCAATAGACTATACACGCACCCTGAAAACACGAACCTCGCTTCCATTCAAATCGGTAAGATTTATTTTCACAACGGAAACACCGGAAGAAATAGCACAAATTCTGCATTCATCAGTGAAAAATAAAACTTAACGCAAAATAAAACCATTGAAGGAGTCGCATATGGACAAAAAGAAAATTGTAATAATTTCAGGCATTGCAGTCATATTGTTGCTGGTTGTTTCGGCAATAATATTTTTTTACACTTTAGAGGAGACACCGCCTGTCGATGGAGAACACAGACTTATTGAAGCAACCCAACGAGTACCTGCAACACCAAACCCGCCCTCGAATTTAGAACCATTTGTGGAAGAAGTTGAGCCATTTGGCATAGCACCATCAGCCCTAGGAGATATAACTATAACTGCCTTAAGCACCACTGCGTTAGGCGTTGCAACAGATTCCACTTTTTTAATTAGCTCTGAGGTACATACTCTTACCGAAGAACATTTACGTTCCTACTTATCCGTTAGAAGCGGGGAGGAGTTTTTATTAGAGGCACGACCGGACAATGCTTTCTTGTTAAGTTTTGAAGAACAGCTTGAAAATAACCAAGTCTATAACTTGGTCTATCATCCTCCGGGTCGGCAAGTTACTTCACATGCCTTTCAAACGGCGGATATTTTCCGTGTTACTGCAACTTCCCCAGCCCATAATACCCATGGTATTCCTCAGGAGGCCGGAATAGAAATTTCATTTAGTCAAAATTTGGCTAACAATTTTGAAGATGTCTTTATTATTGACCCACCAGTAGCTGGAAGTTTTCATAGAAGGGACAATAATCATCATATTTTTGTCCCATATTCGCTGGAGTTTAGCACCAGATACACAGTAACTATTCCGCAAGGGACGGCGAGTACAACCGGAGAAGTATTGACGGAAGATTATACATTTTCTTTTGTTACTCGATGGGGGACAGCAACTATCCCTTTATTTTCTATTGCCGGAAATGCGTATGAAACCTTTCTTCCGTGGGATGAGGTTTTTATTGCCATTAATGTATCAAGAGATTTTGAAGGACGAGAATTTTATGTAGATGTATATGATTTGCAGACCCCAGAAAATTTTATAAATTTTTCTGAAGCTGATTCTGCAAATTTGTCGAATCCTTTTGCTTCATTTGAATTAGAACTGCAAGAATTTAGGTCGGAACATAGGAGCTTTTTTTACCTTTTTTTAGAGCAGACGTTGCCAGAAGGGTACTATGTGGCTAGAGTTCGTTCCACTCAAAATGATATTGATATTGTTCAGTACAAATTTATTCAAGTCTCAGCTTTATCGGTGTATTCGCTTTCAGTTGAGGCGGAAGTTGTTTTTTGGGTGCATGATACCACAACAGGGCAACCAGCCCAGGGGGCACAAATTAGGATTAATACACCAACTGGGACTCATATATCAGGTACCACAAACAGCGACGGCGTAGCCATAGTAGAAGTAGCACAAAGTATGCACCCTATGATAACTATCGAATATGGGAATTTTTCAGCATTTGCCTATACTAAGCCAACATTTGGCAATAGGGTTCTGCGTCCTAACGAAAAATTTCTTTCTTATATGTATACTGACCGCCCACATTATCGTCCCAATGACACGGTGGATGTCTTTGGAGTAATAAAACCACGTTATGGTCATTCTCTTTTGCCTACGGATGAAATTACCTTGCGTATAGGCGATATGATAGCACTCCCAATTGAATTAGACTCCCATAATAGTTTTCTTAAGCGTATACCTGTTACAAATATGTTTGGCTTTATGGATATTATTGTGGAAATCAATGGCGAAATACTTATGTCTCATTGGGCTAGTTTTGTTGATTATACAAATTTTAGTTATGTGATTACAGGAGAACTGGACAGAACGGCATATTTCTTTGGAGAATATGCTAATGTTGAAATATCTGTTGAGACTTTTGCCGGATTACCTGTAGAGGGCGTGACTTTGACTAGTGGTTCTCGTGATAATTCTATTTCTATTACTACGGCTAGTAACGGAATAGCTTCAAGAAGTTTACCAGTAGGACGGGATTCTTCAAACTGGGAACCATTTTGGAACAGCATTTGGTTTTCTGTGTCAAGTGCTGCTCAAACTTCGCAGTCATTTGTCCTACCATATATTATTGTATCAAGGGATATTATGATGGAACACGAATATACTGGTGGCGACACTTTAGTTCTCACCACAAACGAAATACTAATTGATAGGTTAAATGAACACCACGCTAGTGCGGCAGCATGGACACTTATTGAACGAGATAGTTTCCGTGGGCCAGTAATAGATGTGGATTTTGAGGTTCATATAACCCAACATGTCACCACTCGCACAATTAGTAGTCAAAGTTATGACCGTATTAACAGGCGCACTGTAACCACTTACAGTTTTAATACCGAGAGTATCCCTTCTTATCGCGTTATACCGGGGCGAACAGAAAACGGAACAGCTACATTAACGGGCTTGCCCGTTTCAAACGACCCGCTAATCCGCTATAGCATAGAAGTCAGATATTACGATACAAGAGGACGCGAAACTATCACACGTGTATTTGATAATAGATGGTGGCATAGTCACCGACAAGAATCAAGTATAAGGCATTTTAACCTTGTTTTGGAGAATAGGAATCTAAGGATAAATGAAACCACTCAAGTATCCATAGTGGAAGTAGGCCTAGAAGAATTTGATTGGGATGTTAGAGACCGTGTTTTGGTTGATTATACTCCTATAACTCAAGGGCGGTTGCTTACAGTATTGGCAAGGGATGGCGTAATATCGGCAACCGTTGGTAGTCCACAGGGCGTACCCCTTACTTTTACAGAAGTCGGTATTAGCAATAAAGTATTATTTGGAGCATATTTTGATGGGCAATATATTTTTCCAGTTACTAACCCTGTTAGTGTGTTTTACGATTTTTCGGAACGCGAACTACAAATAGAGCTGGAATTTGATAGAGAACGTTATCAGCCAGGCGATGAAGTTACTGTAAATATCCAAACTTCAGTACCTGCACAGGTAGTTATTAGTGTTGTAGATGAATCAAGCATACTTTCTAGTTGGCATGAGGCTAATTTTTTATCTAGGTTATATACTAGTTCATGGCATTCAATTTGGGGATTCTTTTCTCAATTTGCATCCCATACTCAGCATAATTTTGGCGGGGCAGGCGATGGCGCAGAAGGGGGTGGCGGTGATGGCAACGGCTACGATTCTACTTTCCGCGATACATTTGTTGATAACCCGATATTTGAAATAGTACAAACTGATAGCAATGGTATGGGAAGCCTAACATTTACCTTGCCTGACCAAGTAACATCTTGGCGAGTGACTGCAATTGGGCTAACAGAAGACGGATTTGCTGGAGATACACGATATAATATTATTTCTCATTTAGATTTCTATGTTGATTTACTGCTAACAAACGAATACATTGTTGGAGATGATATTGCCGCCGTAGCAAGGGTTTTTGGCTATAATAGAGAACCTGTGACTTATATATTTAACATTATGCAAAATAATGTGCTTGTATTTACAGATACCCAAGTTTCCGGCAGAAATGCGGTGTTTAACGCCGGAAAACTAGATGCTGGATACTATACTATGCAGGTTGTGGCAACCTCCGGTAATAATAGTGATGCCATGGAACTTCCTTTTGTTGTAACGGAATCTGGAGGAATGATTTTACCAAGCCGTGCAATAGGGCAGATTTCAGACGAATCCAATAATTCAGATATAGGGGCTGGGTTAAGTTTTAGTAATTTGCCTGTAAGGGTAACATTAACAAATGCAAATATAAGCTCGCTTATGAATATTCTAAATGGCATCCGAAATAATCGTTCTTATCGGACGGACTATATTGCCGCAAATGATTTTATCAATTATTTTTTTGGTGGAGATTCTAATGTTGAATCTGTGCGTTCTCGTATTCATGCGTTATCGGGTGGAATTCCACAGTTGACTTATGAATATGCAGACTTATATTATACAGCCCGGTTTGCCGCTTCTTTCCCTGAATTTGTGGATAGAGATAGGCTTATCCGTTATATTCGTGCTGAGACTTATGGCTTAGCAGTTGAGTTATATCGACAGCCCATTAGTCGCGCGGCTGGATTGTTGGCATTGGCGGCTATGGGAGAGCCAGTTTTGCTAGATATACATGATGAGGCTGAGTTATTATGGGATAGTTGGGAGTTTTTGCCGCCAAATCATATTTCGACTAGAAATATTGCCAGACTATATCTTGCGGCGGCATATATTGCTATAGGAGACGATGCCAGCGCGAAAACATTGTTAGAAGGACAAGTACTAGCCAATTTCCTTGAAAATGATATACAACGATTATCCACTACTGACAGAGAAACCGTAAACACTTTGTTATTGTTTATCAACACTACCCTAGACCCACAAGTCGCTTTGGAGTATATCAATCGCAGATACGCAAATGAACATGTAAGTGATGTGCCAGAACGAATTAACTTTGTAAGAAGGACATATTTTATGGGGGAAACTGTTTCAGAAGTGCAATATTATCTAAACGGAGCCACTCATACGGCAAGATTAGTAAATCTGGATAGACTTACCTTGCAACTATCTAAGGAACAATTTGATTCCTTAAATTTGATTCCTATTAGTGGAGCAACTGATTTTCATATTGAATTCTATGGGTATGACGCTGGAAGCTGGGATGAAGAAGGCAACCGTATTGATATACAAAGGACAATTGTACGAGATGGGGAGTTATTTAGGGTTGATATAACTGTAACAATGCCACCTGGTACAGTCGGTTCATTTACCATATATGACCGTTTGCCTAGCAATATGCGATTTGTACCATTGCGGCGGCGATGGGAAAGAGGGGAACCGCGCTTTTTTGTACACAATACCCAAAGGCAATTGGTAGAAGTCAGCTTTTTTGTCGGACATAACCAGCCATTAACTAGAACTATAAGCTACCACGCAATGCAATTGTTTGAAGCCGATATGGCCTCAAGTACCACTTATATTAGCAATGGAAATGCAGAAAACCATTTGTGGGGAATGACACGATTACCACTAATTTCTATGAATGTATGAAAACCCTAGAAAAATTTCATAACAAAGGGAATTAGGAATGATTAGTCTAAGTACCGAAAGGGCGGTACTACGTTACCCAAGAAAGCTACAATAGGCACCTACGGATGTTACGCAAGTCTGTAGCCCTGCGGATAATCATTAAACAA
>Ga0123355_10013115_pt1 | contig 12874 bp, 13 predicted proteins | sample TergutEmb28metaG_3_FD_89872 | JGI IMG/M metagenome (GOLD analysis project Ga0123355, IMG submission 89872) | Embiratermes neotenicus P1 segment gut microbial communities from Petit-Saut dam, French Guiana - Emb289 P1 | ecosystem: Host-associated > Arthropoda: Insects > Digestive system > Gut ...
GCTACACACCACAACAAGTTCTAGATAAAGAATACTCTGACTTTTTACCCGTACTAGGTAGATACGGTAAACTTGCCAAAGAAAATACCGTGTCCGAACTTATACAAATGTTTGTTGCAGAGTTCTTGGTTATTGAAAAACTTTTGCTGATGCCAGACGGAGATGTTCGAGTTGCAAACCTTGAGAATTTTATAAGCAAACTTCAATCAAGCCCTTACGCAACAAATGTTGCGCGTTTTTTGTATTTAATAGAAAACGAACTGCTTGACATAAAACTTGAAACACCATCCCTTACAGGAGAGCGTGTTCAACTTATGACAATACATAAGGCAAAGGGACTTGAATTTCCGTGTGTTATCTTATTTGACACAGGTGTTCCATTTAGTACATTAGAGCAAAGAAAAATGTTGGTCGCAAATAAAGATTTGGGTCTTTGCGTACATTCAACGAATCTGGAAGATTATACAAAACAAAGAAGCATCGCTCGAATTGGAGCAGACATTTACAACAAGCGGATACAAGCTGAAGAAGAGATGAGATTATTATATGTTGCACTTACCCGAGCAAAAGAAAAACTTGTTATCATAGGTAGTGGAGTTCGCGGCCATCTAGAGTTATTAAAACCAGAAACCGAGCCTATATCCGCTGATTCCATTAAACTTATTCCACTTGAAACTTCTAAAAAAACACCCCTTGCGAGTGCTGATAAAAAACAAGTCAATTTATTAAAAGATTTGTTTAACAAAACCTACCGTGACTCGAGCTCAGTTGATTTAAAACTTAAACATTCTGTCTCGAGTTTAACAACACATGAAAAAAAAGCAATAAACTGGCAGAGGGGCGACGGAGCAGAATTCGGGACACAATTTCATAAAGAAATGGCACGCGATTGGAAAGAAAACGAACACACTAGGATACTAAAAGAATTTTTAAAAGATATGAAAATTTTAAAGGAACTTCCTTTTTTACAAAAAATTGACAACATTATTGTGCAAGGCGTTATCGACTTGATTGCTATTAACGATAAGCGCGTTGTATTGATCGACTACAAAACCACCAAGGCAAGCAAAGAGCGACTATTGGAACTATACACTCCACAATTATCTATGTATAATAATGCAGTTGAACAAGCCCTTAACAGAAAAGTGGAGTGTTATATTTACAGTACACATCATCTAGAACTCCTCAGAGTTGTTGTCAACAATTCGAGGGGTAACCCAGGTTGCAATACCGCTTACAACACTTAGAATTATAAGATGCACAGGTACGTTTAAGTATGGTTCAATAAAAAGACTTCGTATACAGATACTTATTAAAACAATACTAAAAATTATTTTATATAATATATCCAGCCTGTCTGCCCGAAAAACCGTGTTATCCCAAAGGCGACTTATTAAAAAAGCGATATAGCCTATGACAAACGAAAGACCTCCAAGAAGTATCAATGGAAAAGGATTCCAATTACGAAAATCGTTTCCCAGATCATATGCATTGTCAAACAAAAAAAACAAAGTTGCAAACAACAGAAGAAGTGCACACGCAACTTTGATAAAAACGATTATGTGATTTGAAAAATTACGTTTCTTCCCCATAATATAATTATACAAGATTTACGCGAATATCAACATCAAATTCAAAGTTATTTGTATCTGCCTTTCTGCGATGAAAAGCATAGATTCTATCCAGATACTGCATATAATCTGCATCATGTTCTTTAATTCTTTCAAGAGCAGACATCAAGTCGGCATAAATTTTATGTTCAAGCATTCTGGCAATGTTGTCCGGAGCATTTATTGCATCAACTTGAGCAGAAATTCGAGACCTTATCCGCACCACCCCATCACGAGAAATCCGTGTTCTTGCTCGTTTATTTACAATGGTGATTGGAGTACCTTCTACCATTATCTTTGAACGACTTTTTTTAGAATCGGCAAAGCGAAGAGCAATAGATTCATCTTGGGTAAGTTCAAAGTTAAAAGCACCATTTGTAAAAACTGCAAATGTGTTTGTGTTTTTAATCACTCCATCTTCCAATCCGACAATCGGAATAACACCGCTCGAACCCATACGCAAATAATCAGTGTAAAAACGCTCGATTGATGTAGGTTGAAGCGCCAAATTTCTTTGATTGAAATGCGCAATTTGTTGCAACAATCCACCACGATTGTCTCCAGCCTCTATTGAAACATCCATAATTTCTTCCATATTAGCACGAGTAAATAACAAAGTTGTGTTATTGCTCAGTTCAGTTTTATTCACAAAGTAATCAAAATGGCTAATTACATTTTCTTCTGCCAGACCAGAGCCTATTACTAATAAGACTGTATGTGAAAAAGAAATAGTTTGCCCTCTGTTTCGCCCCAAATTTTCAATTGCGGTTGGAATATTTTCACCAACTGCACTTAGTTTTTGAGCAGAACGCGCTCCGAAAGGATCAAAATCATTAACGTTTGCTTCTACAACTACCAAATACTCATTGTTAACCTTGTCGATCCCTATTGATAACACTATAGTTTTTTCCAACATCCCTGCCTGCTTTGACATAGAAATTGGTAATAAAACTACTAGAAAAGCCAAAAAAATAATAAACACTTTTTTTTGCCAAAGCAGTTTAAGCATTTTTCTTACCTCCCTTTCTTAATGTAAATATATAAAAAGAGAGGGGTATCAGAATATACAAGGATACTATGGCCGGAGCTGCATGATAAATAAAACTATCAAGTTCGGTCATATTTCGAAACACTAAAGTTAGTAGTAAATAAATTGCAATACCAAGTGAAGCACCAAGAATTCCAGCACGATGCTTTATCGCAGTAATGTATCGTAAACATGAAAATGCACAAAAGAATGTTACCCCAAATCGCATTGTCAATAACAACAACCAAATTGAAACCAAAACCCAGTCCATAGAACCTGTGTTAGAAAAAAATGACGAATACAATGTAAGATTAGCTATTGCAATTGTCTTTGTAGAACTCATAGGTCCAAAGAGTGCATAAAACATAAAAACAAAAAGAACAAAAGATGCACCAACAAGTATCGCAAGTGTCATAAATTTTTTTCGAAAATTCTGCTCTACTTTAATGTCTCCCGCAAATATTAATAAAAAAGACGCCGATTCGAAATATATGAGATTTCGATACACTCCACTCCATATAGGCCCTGCTCCTCTGTTAAAAATTGGCAACACTTCCCAGGGGCGTATTTGACCTACTGCGGGTATTATGCTGATTGCAATTGCCACAATTATAAAGACCCAGAATATTTCTCCGCTTCTAAAAATGCTTCTGGCTGGAAAGAAGCAAAAGAATATTCCTAGCGTTAACATTGGAATTGCAAAGTTTCGAAAGCTAAGGTTTTCAAACATCTGGGTTTGTAATAAATAAAAAATTTGCTTCAGTAAAATTAAAAGCTGCAAAATAAACAAAAACAGCATTAGTAAAACAATGAATTTGGCACCAACTATTTTAAAGTCTTTACGCGCAGCGCTGTATATATCTGTATCGCGTAATTTTACAAGAACTGTCAGCGCAATAAACAAAACAACAAGTTCTACTATTGTTCCAATCAGGGCTACTATCCAAGCATCACGAGCCGCATGAGTTGCAAGAATTTGAGGCAACATCAAAAACTTAATCGAAAAAGAATATATTGCATAAAAAATTAAAATTTGTCGGGTAGAGATTTTCTTCACTGCTTTCCACCCCCTTTTGCTCTGGTTTTATTTTTGGTTGTATAAGAATGCGGACGCGTATCTTGCATCTTGATATTTTTCATTATGAGAGCATCCTTTTGATCACTTTTAACATACGGAGCATACGGAGCCAGGAAAGGAGTTTCGAAACTGTCAAGACCTGCTAGATACGCAACCAACAATACAGTCACCAAAACTATTCCATATAACCCAAGCATTCCCCCAATCAATACATAAAATAATCGTAATAAGGAAATTTGTGGGGCAAGATTTGGAACTATGAAAGTTGTGATAGAAGATAACGCTACTATCAATATAGCGGGAGCCGACACCAGCCCAGCATCAACCGCAGTTCCTCCAAGAACCAAGGCTGCAACAAGTCCAACTGCCCCACCTAGATGACGCGGCATCCGCAAACTTGATTCGTATAGAATTTCAAACAATATTAGTATGAAAATCATTTCGACCAATGGAGTAAACGGAGTGTTTTCAAGACTGTTTGTGATTATAACTAATGCCGATAGCGGAGTTATTTGATAATGATATAGCATCATCGCCACATACAAACCAGGTAAAACTATTGCAACCACGGCTCCGAACAATCGAACAAAACGGCGCAGAGTTACCACCACGTTATTGTTATAGTAATCGTCTGCCGCTTGAAAGTCTTCTAGTAAGATGTATGGAACAGTTAACACGACTGGAGAACCGTCTACAATAATGGCAACGCGCCCTTCTAAAAGTTTTGATGCTATAATATCTGGCTTTTCTTCTGCCCCAACTTGGCGAAATATATTAAAGCCATCGTTTTCCAGATACTGCATAATATAATAACTGTCTATTATTCCATCACGGTTAATTGCTTTAATCTTTTCTATTACTTTTTCGACCACAGAATCATCCGCGATTGATTTAATATACATAACAGTCACATTAGTTTTACTCTGAGTTCCTACCGGATTGTTAACAAATGTAAGGTCTGGGGTCTTAAGCCGCTTTCGCAATAATCCAATGTTCACAACCAAATTTTCAACAAAGCCTTCGCGCGGACCTTTTACAACGCTTGCGGTTGGTGGCTCGGCTATTCCTCGGGCTGGCATTACTGTTGTGTCGCAAACAACATATTGTTTTACATCATCAAGAACGATAACACACTTGCCCATGAGTAGCTCGGTGACCGCTTCTTCAAAAGTATCTTTTAAAATAAATTCGCAAGTATTAACAAGAGTTTTTGTTGCGTATTCAAGAAGTTTGGTTTTTGGAATTTCTTTTGGTTGTAACTTAATAAGGGGCATCAGGACTTCCAAACTTATACGTTGCCCCCCCGCTATCGTATCCACAAAAAATGCAACTGCTTCGTGTTTTCCTGCGATTCTAAATTCACGCGTTTTTACATCAAAGGAGCCGCCAAAAGTTTCTTGAACCTTTTTCATCTGTTCTTTGATTTTCATGAATTATTGTTTGCAACTTTTAATACAAAATACTTCACTAAATGATGATAAAGCGAGGGGAAGCTCAAAACACTTACCAGTAATACTACAATATTATGCGAGTGACTCAACTTTCTGAATAGTTATCACTATCGCACCTTTTGGTGTGCACTTCTCACTTTTGAATTCTGCCGTCATATCAAAATACTTTCCTTGCGCATGGTATTCACCCACTCCAGTCATTCTCAGCCCAGCCCAATCTTCATTGAAGCTAGTTAAGACGACATTTTTTTGTTTCTCAATATTTACTGGCGTCCAAATCATTTCGTTGTTTGATATTAGGATCCTTTTCTCATCAAGCACGCGAACATCAGATGCAACAGAGAGGCTTGGTTGACCATCTTCTCGTACAGTTGCAATGTGTATAGGATTCATGTCAATTAATTCTTTACTTTCAACTAAATTGAATTTTTCTAGTGTAATTGTTTTGTTGTCAGGATTTTTCATATTTTGATTATATGCGCTTGGAAACAAATTGTCAACGTGCCAAACTCTTCCATCACTGATTTTCACAAACTATTGTTTGCAAAAACTTGACAGAAAGACTTTATTTCCAATCAACAACAATTTTTGCTCCTTTGATATTGCGCAGATTGTACTTAACCCTCACAAAAGCACCTTTTTTAAAATTATATTTACTTTCCATTAAAAGCGGTTCATTTAAACTCGGAACTTTAATCTTTGCCCAATAGTAGCCTTTTTCTGGTTCTGTCATATATCCGCCCCAACTTGTTATTGCTTCCATTATGTTTCCTAACACAACACCACCTCGTACGCCCTTTTCAATAACAACTCCTTCTTCTATGATTTCCATGTTGTAATATACCATACATTGATGTATATTTACTCATGGACGAACAGCAAATCAGATACGAAAAATTGGTTGCATTGCAAAAAGCGGGGCAAGACCCTTTTATTGAAACCCGCTTTCCAAAGACACATAATTCGACCCAAATTAAAGAGGGCGACAATGTTTCCATCGCAGGACGAATTGTTTTAATGCGCGTTATGGGTAAGGCAAGTTTTGCGCATATAATGGATGAACAAGGTCGTATTCAAATTTATGCCAACGAAGAAATTGCAAATTATAACGATTTTAAAACTTTTGACTTGGGCGACATTGTTGGAGTCAAAGGCAAAGGCTTTATTACAAGAACGGGCGAATTAACGATACATGCAAGCGAAATTGTTTTGCTTGCAAAGGCGCTATCTCCCCTGCCTGACAAACATGGCGGTTTAAAAGACCCAGAAGCCCGATTCCGAGAGCGGCATCTTGATTTAATTGCAAACCCAGAAGTGCGAAACATTTTTATAGTCAGAAGCCGAGTTATTAGTGCTATTCGAGAATTTTTGGACTCAAACGGGTTTTTGGAGGTTGAGACACCAGTGCTTCAAAACCTTGCGGGTGGGGCCAATGCAAAACCTTTTGTTACACATCACAAAGCACTTGATATGAAAATGTATTTACGAATTGCGACAGAACTTCATCTCAAGAGACTAATTGTAGGTGGTTTTGAAAAAGTATATGAAATAGGACGTGTTTTTAGAAACGAGGGACTTAGTAACAGACATAACCCAGAATTTACAATGCTAGAGTTTTATCGTGCTTATGAAGACAGGGCTTGGTTGCTGGATTTCACAGAAGCGCTTATCAAGTTTGTTGTAAAAAAAGTTAGTGGAAAAGAAAAAATTGAATATCAAGGTGTTTCTCTTGATTTTTCAAAACCATTTAAACGCATGACTATGAAAGAGTCTGTTGGGCGCGAAGTGAAAAACTTATATCAGGTTTTTGAAAAAGAAGTTGAGCCTACATTAATTCAACCAACTTTTATACTTGACTACCCTGTTGAGGTTGCTCCACTTACCAAAAAGAAAAAGGGTGACCCACTGTTCACGGAACTTGCCGAGTTGTTCATTATGGGACGGGAAACTGGGAACAGTTACACCGAAATTAATTGCCCACTTGACCAGCGTGCCAGATTTTCGGAACAAGCAAAACTACGCGCCAAAGGCGATGAGGAAGCACAACCCATGGACGAGGATTTTTTAAGCGCACTTTCATATGGCATGCCGCCGACTGCTGGACAGGGGCTTGGTGTAGATAGGCTTGTCATGTTACTTGCAAATGTGCATTCAATAAGGGAATGCTTGCTGTTTCCGACTATGAGAGACCAGCGTGACACTGGATCCGGCAAGCTTCGCAGTTAAGAAATGGAGTGTAGATGGTAATACTAAACAATGATTGGGATGAAATATTGCGTGACGAGTTCAAGAAAGACTACTATTTACAATTACGTGAGTTTTTACGCAGTGAATATGGAACAAAAACAATTTATCCCAATATGCATGATATTTTTAATGCGCTGCGCGCAACCGCACGCTGTGACACGCGGGCGGTGATTTTGGGGCAAGACCCATATATTGGTGTTGGGGAAGCACATGGTATGAGCTTTTCCGTGAAAAAGGGAGTGCGAATCCCACCGAGCCTGCGAAACATTTTTAAAGAAATTTGCGATGATGTGGGAGGAGCTATTCCAGAGCATGGTTGTTTGGAAGGTTGGGCGCAACAAGGGGTGTTGTTATTGAACACCTGTTTAACGGTTGAGGCTGGAAAAAGCAAATCTCATTCTGGAAAGGGTTGGGAGAAGTTTACAACTTTTGTGATTGAAAAACTTAATGAGTGCGAAAACCCGATTGTGTTTATGTTGTGGGGAAATGATGCAAAGTCTAAAAAAGATTTGATAACGAGTCCCGCACACCTTGTGTTGACTGCCGCACATCCTAGTCCTCTTGCGGGGGGAGCATTTTTTGGGTGTAAACATTTTTCAAAGGCTAATGAGTTTTTAAAAGAAAATGGGCGCGGAGAGATTGGTTGGCAAATTGTATAGCCTTTTATTTATTTCAAATTCAAAGCCATTTCATTCACTATGCTAAGATTTGCTCCTCTCTTATTTTGTTTTGGAATTAATATAAAATTTTTGTTTTTTATAAGACATTTGTCTAATTTTCGCTTACACTTTTTATTACAGGTACCCTCAATATAAGCACCTAGCCCAAATTCTATTATCGTTCTTGAGGCTACTTGATCTAGATTAAGTTCATCGAAAAACTTGTGAAAGTTAATATACATATTTAAAATGTTTTCTACACACTCTCTATTGTAGGCTGGAGTGCCAAATTCTGGTTTAAACATGTGGATAATTTAACATTTTAGATTACCTAATGTCAATAGGGGTGGTATAATATCTTTATGAGAATTGGAATTGTTGGGTTGCCAAACGTTGGAAAGTCTACCCTGTTTAATGCGCTAACACATGCACGAGCTGAGAGCTCAAATTATCCTTTTTGTACGATTGAACCTAATTTAGGAATTGTTTCTGTACCCGACCAGCGAGTTGAATGGCTGGCAAGTCATTACAAGACAAAGAGCACCATTAACGCAACAATTTCTTTTCTTGATATAGCGGGAATTGTTAAGGGCGCCAGCGAAGGTGAAGGTCTTGGCAACAAGTTTCTTGGACACATTCGCGAAGTAGACGCCATCCTGCATGTTGTTAGATGTTTTGACAACCCAGATATAATCCATGTCGAAGGGCATGCTGACCCTATTCGTGATATCAATACGATAAATTTAGAACTTATTTTGGCTGATTTAGAAAGTGTTATTCGTCAACTTCTTAAAACAAAACATCCTATGAACGCGCCCCTTGGAGACCCTTTGTTACTAAAAATTAAAACCGCACTTGAGGGCGGACAAAAGGCATCTAGTGTCGAAGGAGCGGAAAACTTTGGTTTAATAACCGCAAAACCTGTGATATATTGCGCAAATCTTGACGAAGAACATATGCACACCGGAAACCACCATTTTGAACGTGTTGTAGAATTTGCGCGCGAGTCTTCTTCTGTCGTGGTGCCTATTTGTGCAAAGGTGGAATCAGAACTTGCTTTAATAGATAACAAATCAGAACGAACTGAGTTTATGAGCTTGTATAACTTGGAAAAAAGCGGTCTTGATAAATTAATCGAGGCTGGATATCGAACGCTTGGACTTATAAGTTTTCTAACGGCTGGCGAACCCGAGGTTCGTGCTTGGACTATACCTGACGGAACAAAGGCTCCTGGGGCGGCTGGGCGAATTCACACTGACTTTGAGCGCGGGTTTATTCGTGCCGAGGTGATATCTTTTGATGATTTTGTAAAACATGGAAGTATGCTAAAAGCAAAAGAATCAGGCCGTGTGCGCAGCGAAGGAAAAGACTATGTCGTAAAAGACGGAGATGTTGTGCATTTTAGGTTTAATGTCTAGCTTACCTTCTGTTCTGTTGAATCTTAGCAGCTAGGTACAGTATGTTCATAACCAGATTTAAGATTGCAAGTAAAAAGTCTGCTATATATAGACGAACATAGGTGTCAAGCATTCTTTTTGTTTCGGCGTGATATTGTGGCGGTAATAGATTGAATTGGACAATTTTTTCCATTGCCAATTGCCCAGCTCGACGCTCGGTTGGAATAACAAGATATAGTGCCCAAAAAGCAATTATGGTGTACAAAATTGCAAACGCCACAAAACCCAGTGTTATATATCCAAACGCTCCTGCTATGTCTCCCCCATTCACCGCAAGGTCAATCAAAAGACCGATTGTTATAATTGGCAAGAACAAGTTAGGTGCCAAACGTGTCCAAAGTTCCCAACGGGCACGAAATATCATCTTTGGTTCACGTTCTTTGTGCTGTATTACAAGACCAACTTTTTGTGTCGCAAGAGCAACCGCGGTTACGGTGTCCGAGTTTATAATATTTCTAAACAAAAAAATTGCTTTGCGTCGTGGGCTGTAACGATTTCCCCACCTTGGGAAAAACCAAAGCATTAGGATGCTTGTTTGTCTGACTGCAATATCATTATAACCCAGGTCGTCCAGCATTTTTCGTGCTACATTGTACGCGGTCAAATTATGCCCAACATGCACCCTGTTGTTGCGACGATAGTTAAAGAAAATCATCAGTTGCAAGATACCAGCCCATATTCCAATAACAAATGTCGCTATTCCCACGATTATAATTGCCCAAGCAAGAGGGTTGCTTACACCTGGAATAATCTCTGCAGAAATTAAGTTTGTCATATACATATATATTACACCATTTTGTGTAGTTGGCAACTAGTTAGAGTCTCTTTTATAAATTCGCTTGGCTTTGAAATTTTCGATTTCCTTTGCCGATGGACTAAATATTCCGCTTGGTAAATTATTCAGGTACAATCCTTAATCCTTTTTCTTTTCGTTATCAAGAACTCCAGAACCACCCACAAACGCTAAAGCAGTTATGAATGCATTAAAAGCAAACCTTCCTGGATCTGACATCAAACCTCTAGTTCTTTCACTTGTAGGAATTCCATTGCTATCATAATTCAATTGCGATTTTTTCTCCGACAGAGGAATTAAATTGTTACCCACGATTGCATATGTTTTACCGTCGCGGGAAATAGTTTCATTGGAACCAAGTTCCTCCATACGATTCTCGATGTATGATTGTTTGTCTGTTACCGCCATAGTTACTTCATTGCTTGGCGCTGCTGCGACTAACATGCTCGCACACCCCATCCCTGCCAAAACCATATAAATCTTTTGTAGTTTTCTTCCCATAAAAAAGCACTCCTTTTATACAGAGCACTCCTTTTGCAAAATTTTACATTATTTTTGCTTATTTGTCAACCCTCTCCGCGTTTCACTTTCTTTTTACTTGATATTTTAGTCATATCAGTTATCCTTAAACACACCATCATTTTTTAAAACAAACTCTGCGATTGTTTTGAAAATTTCGTCGTCCATAAAGTGACGTTCAATGTCTGCATCTATCCAAAAATCAGAGAATCTTTTGTACCCTTGGTCACGACGTTTTGCTATTCGTTCTTTTTGTGCTTCGTTTGGCTTTAATTTTTCCCATTCAAGGTGACCCATGTCTTCGTGATATTTGGCTTGAAAACAACATTCTAATTTGTCAATCAAATAACAAAATCGTGCTTCGCCTGTTTTTCTTTCCTCATATTCTTTATATAGCTTCTTTATTTCTTGTGGACTAGATAATCCTGACAATATTTTTTCAACAGCCTCGTCTTCCATACGACGTTTTTCTTCTCTTGTACACGGACAACCATAAGCAGGCAAATCACCAATAATACATTCCCCAAGTTCATGTATAGCAAGCATAAGGGCAATTTTTGATATGTTTAATCCTAGTTCAAATTCACTATTGATCACTAGTGCAAGCATTTGTGCAGAATAGATATGCTCGGCAACTGATTGTATTCTTTCCGCAGGAACACCACAAGTAACCCACCCTGCACGGAGAGTATTCTGTAGTTTGTGCGTGATGACAAAAAAATCACAAACATTCTTAATTTTTTCAACTGAAGCCATGCTAAATTATACAGCAAGCAATTTATAAATGGTATACAAATCCGGGCTGTGTTCGCGTCCAGTTAGGATTTTTCTTATTTTTGGCATTTCTTCTTTTAGTGGTCCAACTTCCTTCACCTTTGCAAGCCATTCTTCTCTTGTATCTGTTGGTCTAAAATTATATTTCTCGAGTTCTCTAAGGTTTGGCTTTTCAAACAAATAACTATATTCCATTTTGATTTCAGAAAACTTTGCAATGTCTTTTCGCCCTTGCATTAGTGTTATAACTTTGTCATCAACCCCATGTTGTTTTAACTCGTCCGCAGACATTCGCGCAATAATCTCACGAGAAATGCTGTCTAACTTTTGCACATCAAACATTTTATTGTTGTTACCCACTTTTTCAAAAGTGAATTTGAAATCTGTGTATGGCAAATTCGGGTTCTCGGCTCGCCAAATTTCAAAATTAGAATTATATAATGTCAGTAAATATTCTACTACGGCTTGTTTTGGATATCCTTCCTCCAAAAAAGCACTCACAAAAAAGAACTTGTCTTTTCGTTTTGACAGCTTTCGCTTTGTTTTACCATCTTGGATGCAAATAGTTGGCATGTGTGCGTAGCTCCATGGAACGGAACCATGCAATGCAATGCAGAGTTGGATATGTTCCGCGGTAGATGCAAGCCATTCTTCCCCACGCACAACGTGAGATGTTTTCATTTCAAAATCATCCACAACATGGGCGAAGTTATATGGCGGCAGACCATTTTGTTTTATTATTATTGGATGATTTTTAATTGTGGGAAGAGACATCGAACCTTTGACAAGATCTGTCCACTCCACACGCAGGCAACCGGTGGTCGCCCCCACAGGATTGAAACGTATTGCATAGGGTTTGTCAGTTGGAGGATTTGTTAGTTTTAAGCAATCTCCCTGATACCCCTCGAACCCGTCTTTCTTTTTTCCTGGTTCGCAATAGCACTTATATGCATGTCCTTTGTCAATTAAAATCTGAGCATATTTTGCATAAATTTCTTTGCGTTGGGATTGATAATATGGTCCTTCATCAAAGGTTATCCCAAAACTGTTTAAATCTTTAATTAAAAGTTTATCCGCACCCGCAACTTCGCGCTTTTGATCCGTGTCTTCTATACGCAAGAAAAAGATTCCGTTGTGCGAATTTGCAAGCATCCGCCCGCAAAGAGCTGCACCTATGTTTCCAAGGTGAGTATAACCTGTCGGAGATGGTGCATAGCGGAATCTAGGAGCCCCACCGTGTTTATTACACGGGCGGATAC
>Ga0123355_10013116_pt1 | contig 12874 bp, 9 predicted proteins | sample TergutEmb28metaG_3_FD_89872 | JGI IMG/M metagenome (GOLD analysis project Ga0123355, IMG submission 89872) | Embiratermes neotenicus P1 segment gut microbial communities from Petit-Saut dam, French Guiana - Emb289 P1 | ecosystem: Host-associated > Arthropoda: Insects > Digestive system > Gut ...
ACAGGAGGCTGGGTGGGCCCCAGGGCCGGTCTGGACGGGAGGAAAATCTCGTCCCCACCGGGATTCGATCCTGGACCGTCCAGCCCGTAGTCAGTCGCTATACCGACTGAGCTACCCGGCCCAAATCTCGTACTAAGTAGCTAGTATGATTTTATAAAGGAATTAAATTAAAACAGTATCAGCAAAACAAAAACAATTCTCAGGAATAACCTGATGACGGGCCACTACCCTCCTACACAATTCCGGAGCTCATCTACCAAACAACGAGGTAGGCCTATAAAAACTGAGGAGACCAGAACATGAGTCTTCCTGGCCGTGTAAACCTCAGACCTCTCAGTATACAGCCCTACGTTACATGTATTGATTTGCCAGACAACAAATCTCTGTCGAAAACTGCAATCACCAGCAATCCGAACACGGTCCCAGAACCGGTGTGACCGGACGTTTCAACGTGTGATCCTCACTGCCGAATACCAATTTCAGACAAGCTATCATTATAAATTGCAATTCTGAATTTGCGAAGAACCGTGTGCAGAAATATACTCCAGCTACACTGTAACACATCTCAACAGGTAGAGAGCGCCAGACATTGAGACCACATGGCAATGAGGAAGATGACGTTTCGAGAAAGTAGGCTGCGCAAACAGCTTTGTTCACAATAAACAGCCAAGCTAATGGGGGTCAAGCCACTTCTTTGTGGGTCAAATAACACGTGACGGGGACCAGTCTGTATTGAGGATTGTTAATCAAATTTACCGAAAAATTCGTTTTCGCTGTATCTTGCTATACGTATGGTCCAACGACTTTCTGAATGACAATGCACAGCAGTTTAACGAATAAAGCGTAGGAAAAGCACTTTCACCCTCCCCAAACTATAACGTGGTTTTGCTCAGGTACACATAAACTTTATATTTCACAACTAGTTCATGCAACAAGCCTCAGTTGGACATGGTTAGCACATTCATCTGTCAAAGATGACGGAGATTAACTTCCAACTATTGCCCAAAACAATGTTTTTTTTTCTAATGTATAGTACCACTAAATGTATTCTCGACCGTACGGTGCACCGAAGCCGGCGAAATGTGAGGGTTTCAAAGTCCGTACACTGCACCGAGGCCGGCATTGAAGGGTAAAGACGCCCTCATTGCTTACGGTTCAAATGCTGTAAATAACTAAACAACTAACTAACCGTTGCAGACAGGAATCACAAAAAAGGCCGATACATTTATCACACGACAGTAAAAACAAAACACAAACCTAGAAAACCACCAACCGAGCAGACAACATACTCCAGTACCCACACCACATCACCCAGTAGTATCATACAAGCTCATAAGTACAAAACACAATAAATAACTTATAATTATTATGTTTATACAAACAATACGATGAATAAAACATTGTTGTGCAGAGAAGAAACCTCATATTTCGTTTCAAACCCCTAAATAATGAGTAATTTTACTTCTGTGATGAATAATCCTTCGATTGTTGATCCATATGCCCAATATCTACCAAATTTTGTACAAACCTGTCACAGGACACCGCCAAAACATCGTATGTTTCAAGTTCCTACAATCCTTAATAACAATATGGCACACGGAACGTACTTGAGATACCGACATTAGCGCCACTTGGTTTTACAGTCCTGAAATTATGCATGGGAACACGCCAACGGTAAATTCCCACCTTTTATTAAGCTCTTTCATTTGCACAACGTAAAACTAAGAAGCGACTGTAAAAAATTTCTTTAGTCTTCGAAAACGAAGGTTTGCACTGCCTCCTGAAACAGACCCGCTAAACAACCCAGCCTTGGCTTAAAATCCGATTCCCGTTAAAAATAGCCTTTACCACTTACTAAGTACCAGTAAGTAATAAGAAGTACGAAGATGTTTAATATCACACTACTCGATAACTGCATATATTTTAGTGGAAATAATTAAGCCTATAAATTTTACGTTTATGGTTTCGTGCATCGCTGATCTATATTAATAACTGTCCAACGACATGCAGCTACCTCCCTTCCATGTGGCCACGTTGGAGGGAGGTAGCTGCACAAAAAATATGACCAGTACCGGAGGCTGTAGTTACAGTTTTGTGTACTCCTGATAATGGGTGTGGTTGGCACCCGAAACATGTAGAATGAACTTGCAGAATAATAAATAGGCTGCTTTGAGTTGCATCTCGTTGGACATTTATTAATATAAATTAAGCCCATATGAGGACTACTTAGGCCTAACCGGCATGGTACACCGCTACATGTTCCATGACGTCAGAACACAAGCAGGTAGCTTCGCTGTACAAGACGAGATGAAAACTAAAATATCTACATAAGTGTGATTAAGTCAATAAAACACACACCATCCTATAAATATTTAATGTGGGTGCAACAGAAAATACGTCATGTTATATAGCCTGCCCCTGGAATCAGAATTTATTATTGTGGGTTCATATGACGCAAGACAAGTGGGAAAACCAAGAACAAGATGGGAGGACGTCATCCGGAGGGACAAATTGCAAATACTAGGAAGAGAGGAGACGAGCATAAGACAAGAATGGAGTGGTTTGATGAGGGAGGCCAGGGCCCAGAAGGGGCTGTAGCGCCACAGATGGAATAGATGGAAATAGGTTAATATTTCACTAGTACTTCTAAAAATCAAAGCATAATGAAGCAGTGTCTAAGAATCAACCCTTTAAAACTTAAAGTTCATTGAAATAAAGTTTCGAAGGTCATACGAAACCCACAAATATACTCTGCAGGCAAAACTAAAAGGTTCTAAATGTAACAGCAGATGGTACATGTAGTTACCACTAAGAATGGGGGGTCCATACTTGGTCACGCATTTCAAATTAACAGACTTCAATTTCGACCATCACTGGTCCCATATCCATTCTTTTACGAAAAGCCCATCATTCTACAAACTGGTACAGAGAAAGAGACAAAGACAGAGAGAGACAGGCAGAGAGACAGATTCATTAATGTCGTTCATGTTCATTTGAAATATTTTCTTTCGGTATGGCTCATTCTCATAATTAAAAAAAAAAAAAGCATAAGAAAAAATAATGTATGAATTGGCAGCAGTGCGATTAGTTTTGCAGCAGTACACTTTAAGCTACAAGCGGTATGCGGAATCGCAAGGAACATTTCGGAAAATGCATGTACTGCAAATATGGGTTTCCCTCTCTACATCCGTTTCCAAACATCGTTTTGCAAATAAATTAAAGCACTAGAAGTACCAACGACCAACGAAAATATTGCATGTCCCTAGCTCTTTCGGAAATATTCCGTGGCATTAAAGAAATTAATGTACCTTTTATAACTGCAATTTCTCTACATCTGACGTACCGTGATGCAAATTACTGAAATCGAGTTCGATGCATACATTTAAACATCGCCTACAGACGAAAAATATAACTCAGATGACTGGTCCTTTTTCATTTTAGAATAGCTGGATAATCTGCGTCACAGATTACGTAGTAATATTTATCTCAGTAATTAACCAACCTGATGCACAAAAATTTTGTGCATCAAGTTGGTTAATTACTGAGATAAATATACTGAGATACACGGTCAGCAAAACGTAAAAAAAAAAAAAAAAATACGTAGTAATAGTTCAGTCTTTCAATATCCATCGATGCTTACAATTACACACAACACACTCGTTTGCGATCGTTTATAACTTGGCAACTAGTCTCCACTCCGTGTATAGGTCATCAGCAGACCATTACACAAGAACAAGAACGTATACAGAAACTAAATACCATGAGATACGAGATGAGATCTCCCATTTCCACATTTCAGCATACATTCATGTTATTGTATAACGGCCTGATGTGACCTGTACTCGGGGTCGAAACTAGTTGCCAGACAATAAACGATCGCAAAAGAGTGAGTTGTGTGCGAGACCGTTAAGTATCAAAATACATTGTGAGTACAACATTAACGGGGATCTTGTAAATAAAACCAACTTGGTGCACAGCTTTTTCTTAGTATATTTATCAATCTCTACATGTTTCCCGCGACTATGTGCCCATCATCAGGAGAAACAACTGTGTTTATGCGACACTTGGTTCTTGTTATTCTGTGTAGATGACTGTATGGTATGCATAGCAGACAGTGCACCAAGTTGGTTTTACTCGTATTTACAAGATTATACAGAGACGCACAGTCAACAAAACATAAAATTAACGGGGATGTTTCATGTAAAGCTTTTCAGTTTTTGTTTATTTAGGTGCTGACTGAACAGCCTAATGGTATAATAATAATAATAATAATAATAATAATAATAATAATAATAAGGGGTACATGTAGCCAAGGATCACTGGTATCAGCGTGTACTGGTATCAGTAGAAATGAGCCACAAAAGTAAGGTAGCCACATGACGGAATGAATAGGTAAACACGGACAGAAACTTCCCATACAACAAACCGGACATCATAACCAGTGATAATGAAAAAAAAAAAAAATCTGTTAATAGACACTGTAATTTTGGGAGACACAAATGTTGTAAAAAAAACCGCAAAAATGTCAAAATATAAGCACATTACAATAGAAACACAGCGTAGGTGAATTTCAAAAACAAAAGCGATACCAGTAGTAATAGGGGCAACTGGAACCATCTAAAAATAATTCAGAAAATATCTAAACGACATAAATGGAAACCACATCAATAAACCACATAAAACAGCAGCAGTGGGCACTGTGCGCATACTTCGCAGTACTATGAGTACGAGACGTTAACCACACGAAGTAACATTACATGTAGCATATAGCGTAACCACAGAATAGCCGTAGCATTACATACCCTAGAAATATTCTGAATGAGAGCATCACGATGTGCTTGTAATTCAATTAACGTTATACAGTTTTTATTATTAAGCACTATAAACAAGGCTACATGTTTCGACTAAAAGTTAGTCATCTTCAGGCCTATACAGGAATCTGGTAACGAAAATATTGTATAGGCCTCAAGATGACTAACTTTTAGTCGAAACATGTAGCCTTGTTTATAGTGCTTAAGAATAAAAAAGATTGTACTGACGTATACTGTATAACGTTAATTGATACCCTAGAAACCTGATTTCGTTTCAGGTAGACAATTGTAAGCACACCGTATAAAGGTGGTTAATAAATAATAATAATAATGATAATAATAATAATGCCTAAAACCAACATTCTAGTTTCTGTTTTGGATTGTGTAGTATTTAATGCTCATCTTATTTGGAAATAAACAAAAAAAATCATGCATAAAATTTACTAAAAAGACCAACACATGCACTCTGGTATTATGAATGTAGTTTTATTATATAGTAACCGAACAGTCCACTGTTCAAACTACACCATCTCTCACCACTCTGGATCACAATCCACCACATATACCTGCTATGTACGTCACTCCACAGAACCACACTCCAGACAATAATTTTTAACTTCTAATATTTTATACTCGTCATTGGTTTACCATTTAACCGAGTTTTAACTAAAACTATATGATTTTAACTGTGGAATCATCCCGACACACTAAAAGATTACATCTATAAAACCAAAGTGCATTTGTTGGTCTTTCTGTTGAAATTTTATACACCTAATTAATGCACGGAATATGGAACATACCAAAACGAAAATTTCCGTGATATTCCGTTACACGAAGGTTCTACTGTAGCTAAAGTACTTGAATGCTTCAACTTACGCATACCGGACCCTGCATACAGACATGACAAACGATCTCTGAATTGCATCATCCGACTTTCTTCTTAACACCCCAGTCATCATATTTTACTTGCCAAACACCACCTTATTAAAGTGCACAACGGAATTTAATATTGTGAAATTTTGTCTATATTTGACTCTTCAAATTCCGTAAAAGCACGTGGGCAACGTGGCCGAGAAACCGTGCGGTATTACGAACCTCAGAAATGGCTTCAATGAGGCTATGAACTTGGCCCAAAACTTGATTAGCTATTCACTGTCAGATGCTTGTTGACCCACAAACGACCGACCCGCTGATGTCATTCATCCACTTGCCTTCATTCACATCTAGGATCCATTTCCTGGTGGCAGCAAAAGAAAGTACCATACCATAAGGCTTGGCGAATATTATATCTGTTTCTACCGCAGTTTGCTGCTGTGAAAGTTGCTGCAGTGTGGTTGTATTCCGTATGTAATGTTTTACGAATCACGTCTGCATTGTGTTATGTATGCAATACAGATGCATATCTCAAAACACATTGCTAGGAAACTGTCAAGAAAGGGTTCGCTATAAAGTATATTTATTCCATGTAATAATTCTTAAGCTTAGAAGAAATGGTAAAGTGATTAGCATGGTTCATATAACGAATGCGTACAGCAGTTTGACCAGGAAACCCCAACTCCCTTGGACGAGAGAGAAGGAAGTGGGACGATAATATTAAGAGGATTATCACTGAGGTAGCCAGGGTGGGTAGGAGGTGAATACCATTGGCTCAGTATCGTGTGCTTGGCGAGATTTGATATTAGAAATTTGTGTATTGCTACAATATGGAATCTTACTCTTCTGAGAAGTTACGCAGCGTAGATTGGTAGTTAGTCACAGACGTTTCGGGACAATCTATCGGTCCCATCTTCAAGGGTCACGCTTAACCACTGAAGATGGGATCGAAGGGTGAAGATCTCACACCGCGGCGGAATAATGCAATCACGCATGCAGTGCAGCAGCTGGCACTTCGCCAACAAGTAAACATATCAATTGGACGTAAGATACCTTCATATATATATATATATATACATATATATATATCCCCCCATTTTTATTAAGGGCACTTCAGTGAAACTAAGCCAAGAGTGTGTTCGCTGCACCAGAAAATGTTCGTGTTTGCTTGCAATTTAACAGACGCTCTTAGTGTGGAACACAGACGTGAAAGAATGCGTACGACTTTCATAAAGAGACAATCGTGAAAGCCGCAACGAAGTGAGAACAAGAGGAAGGCTACAGAAGTAGCGAAACCGTGACAATAGTTAACAGTTAAAGAAGACAATCAAATAAGGCCCTCTGAAAAAGGAGTCATTCATAAAGTTAGCGATACCAAACACGTGCATTGGGCCCACTAGGTTCAGCGGTGGTTGGCGAGGTATCAACAGAAGGCAATGGCATACATGGGTTAACTGCGAATACACAAAACACACTGCACTGCGCATTTAACATGCCCATATCGGATTTCCTTACAAAGCCAATATTTTTTCTTCTTCGGTGGCACTACAGTCCAATACGGAACTTCGTCTCCTCTATGGACTTCTCCCAGTCAGCTATGTTTTGACTTCTCTTTCCAATTTGTAATTTTACATTTATTTTATCTGTTTGTACATAATTCCACCATCTGCTTTTTTTATCGTCTTCTTAGTCGACTTCCCTGAGGATCACTGTTAAACAATTGGCTTACTTTTCTTTTACTATCCATTCTACTAACATGACCAATCCAATTCAACCGACTTATTCTGACAAATGAAAGTATATCTATATCTCCAAAGAGCTTCATTAATTCTTTATTGTATCGTTTTCTCCAATTTTCATTTACTTTAATTCCTCCCAAACATTCTTAAAATTCTCATTCAAAAGTAGCCAGCCGTTTAGCAATATCTTTATTCAATTCCCAAGATTCAAAGCCAATACATAGGTAACGAACAATTTGATTACCCACCCTGGCAGAAATCCAGGAATCTTATCCTCATATTTTATACAGAACCATGAACACCTCCAAAGCATCCACAAGCTGTTCCAACTTCCTGTGTAAGAATTCTGTCAGCTGCACATATTACATTATATACAAGAATTTCCATCAGTTCTTCCACATATGCAAGAGATCACAATAATGTCATGTAATTGGTCTGTACAGCAACAATTAATGTACTCCCTGATGATCGAAGCATGTAGGCGTTCAGTATTTTTAAAAATATTATTGTGAATATGACAGTTGAGTGCGTTTTTGGTCGAAATTCTCGCACTCGCCTAAAAACATGAACACTATTCGAGTTCCTTGTTCTTTGTATTCAAGAAAAGTTCACGAAATATCTACGGTTTACACTTCTGTAAAATCTGCACGTCTTTTCGATCTTGGCTCCAGGGTCAGAAATGTTACTTGAACTACGGAGTAGAAGCCTTCATGTCCCGAAGACGTTCTAACAATGTTTCGGACTGCCGTGTTAACAAGTGCACTCGATAAATAATTGATCAGGAGCACCGAGAACAAATCACCTAACAGATCAGATCAGCACTCACAACAAACCAATTTTTTTAAAATTTATATTGCCCATTCCGCGCATTATCGATAACCAATTCACGATACTACACCAACAAAATGTGCAAAATTGTTCCTCAGATATTTATAGAATAGGCTGCTTCCAAGATACTGTATATCAGGATCCAGCACATATATATAACCATACTACAAAGAAGTGTATACATTTTAACTGTTTCACTCTTTTACACCACGTCAGCTGTGAACAGAAGTGACTAATATGGGGTTACGCGGTTTTGTTTTGGTTTGATTCCCCGATGATGGTCTCTTAAGGATTGAAACACGTACGAATGCTCAGTGTAATATTATAATACAAATATCTAAGGAACAATTCTGTGTGCTTTGTTTGTTTGGTGCAGTGAATTGGTCAACTGAATGTTGAGATTTGAAACTTTCCAAGTACTTTCGGTTAGTTACCAAATAAATGTGATCTATTTGGGGATACTCTTAGTGAAATATGAACTAACACGCATGGGTATTTCACTAACATCGATGACTGGCCATCTAACAACGTTTACTTTTATGCCATATTTCGTCTTGCAAACACCAGAGATCCAGCACCTCTGATACCAAACCCGAATGTTGGACACGATTGAAATGAAACTGGAAACGATCCTAAGACAGTTGTTTCCCTATCCATCCTCTCAATACCTTCGGGAAGTTATAAATGAGTCGATCTTCAAGTGAACTCCATATCCTCACGCAACTTTACATCTTATCAATCTCCATCCAAAACTAGAACTGTTTACAATTACACTTGTAACTGTAGACAACAGTAAGTTACATACGGACTTAACTTTAATAATATGCTACAATACCATAAATATTAATTTCAAGACTTTTTGAAATTTTACGCAATTATGGGCATAAAAATAGTACATGGTTACGTTTTACAGCGTTAGTTTTACTGGTCTCCCATAAAGTAAATGCATTTCATTAAGAATACCTAAGGATGACACGATAAGGATAAAACATGGGGCACATAATTTAGTATGTATCTATGCGTTAAATTATGTTGTACTAAGACAAAAACTCGGCCTTCCAAATTACAATTATGCTACGACCGTCAAAAGCCTTTGCATTTGGTGTCTCCATATTCCAGTCATACGCCAAGCCCCAAACTGTACTACGTATCCCAACATTAAGTGACTTGTAAAAGTCACAAAGCCCCTCACTGACATAAAACACTAGACTCTCTCTCTTTCTGCAGAATGAAGAACCAGCAACTAATTGGATGGACGCTGGTCACGCTGGTTGCAACTAGTTACGTGGTGCCAGTACTGAGTTATCCAGGTCTAACTCCCATACCAGAACCACGGAAATTCGCTGAAAAACCCAACGCTCTGAAAAAGGTGGCTATCGACAATGATTTGGACGACGTTTCTACCAATCAAATATCAGTAAGTACTTCAGTATTTTCCACAATGCCAATCCTACCGGTCGGATTAAACCCAAAGACGACCGTCCTTATTAACAAGTACGAAATGAAAATATTGCTTCTTAGTAATTAACCAACTTAATGCGCATATTCTTGTTTTATAATAACTTTATTATAAAACGAGAATTCGTGCATTAATTTGGTTATTACTAAGATTATACTGAGATGCGCGGTCAGCAAAACATCAAAACATAAAAATATTGCTGCTATTATAAGGGTACAAAATGATACATTGGCGTGTGGTAAGCGTGCCCAGCGTCCAGTGCTTACAATTCCTGACAAAAGACAAGAGCCGCATCGGACAATTTTTCTTCTTATGTTCTGATTGCCTCACACAATTAATTGTTTGTTACTGCAAATGATATTGTAGAAGAAACCAAACAACACTAATCAATTTCAGATAACCAAACTAGCCTCCAGACAAACACGCACACACACATTTACAGCTTTCCATGCAATTCTCCACAAAAGCATATGACTCCCTCTGTGAGTATTATTACGTTCACTCATGGTTTCCGTGATATGAGATCTGAGGTTTTTAAAGTAATAAAGATTCTTATTGTAAAAAAAAAAAGGGTAAATCAGTCCCATTACAGGCCTGGAGTGACCCAGAGCGTTGCAGGAAGTTAAGATTCCCAGATTACATGACAACGGCACAGGATGGTGATAAGGTTGTCAACCTTTACGCCCAGGAAATGCTCCTGGTACTCATTTCTGTTAGAGGCTGAGTCGATCCCAGGGCCATAATGCGATCGGAATGACACCAGCTGGGATCAAACCAGCGACCTTCCGATTTGTAGCTCAGCACCTTAACCACTGTGCTACCGCGGTCCCCAAAAATTCCTATTGTAGTCTTTGTAAACAACCAACTACACACACTATTCTTTTTCTTATATTTGTTTATTCCCATTCTCTACATGTTTCGAGCAACCAGGTGCTCATCATCAGGAGAGCCAATTATACCAATACGATCTCTGATATATGTCACTGTATGTAGGTGACCGTGTGGTATGCAGGTTTAGAGTTCCATCTAAACTTGCATACCATGCGGTCACCTACATAGAGTGACATATACCAGAGGTCGTATTGAAACAACTGACTCTCCTGATGATGAGCGCTTGGTTGCTCGAAACATGTAGAGAATTGGAATAAACAAATATACGAGAAAGAATTGTGCGTCAAGTTGGTTATTTACAAAGAATGTAATAAGATGCACGGTCAACAAAACAAAATCCTATTTTAGTCTTGTGGGTTATGATACTGCCTAGCCTGGTAGATCGGTATAAAAGTGTCGGAGGAACAGAGTGCTTCAAAGACCTTGATGATGGAGGCTGCAGATTCCTTCGAAACGGTGATGTCTGACAAACTACATTGCCACTGTCCGGCAGAACATGATATGCACGATTTGGGCTGTTAAGAATTACATCAGTGTAGTGCATTACGCGTTCTTGGTGCCAAGGGCGTAAAACGAAAGCAAAATGGCCGTGCCTCTGTCAGTCTGTCAGTCTAGTCTCAGAAACCAACGAAATGGATTTCGACTCAAATTGATATTACTGGTTACACTAAAAATACCAGAAGAAATTTCAGTTATGTCGATCATGTATAAACCACATTCTACACAGAACATAAATGTAGAATTTCTTACAAACCGTACTCAAAAAGAAATCACTATTATCGATAATGTTAATTAAGCATATTTAGGGTAAAAAATATAGTTTCTTGGGTTTAAAGAGCTACATCGTTCTTAGCATTTAAGACAAATACTTTGAACCCGAGGATTCAGTTCGACGGGGATGTTACGCCGTGACAACTGACGTTTCGGATTCACTAGGCCCCTCCGAAGCGTCGATAACCACTTAAACGTCAGCACGGCGTAACATCCTACAACAGTTGAATCCCCCACCAAGGCCACTGTGAGAATGTGAAATCTTACTTTGATGCTGTTCAGTCGCAGGAGGGCTTCTCGTGGGGCAACATGCTGGGAATGGTCATGCAGCTGCTGTTCAACCCCCAACAAGGCCCTAACAAATCGGACAACCTCGATACAGACCAAGTGAGTACGAAAGCAGGCGACCTCATTGTATGTCACCTCTTGCCCCACTCTGCCAGTCAGCATGTCAAGATCCCCACTTCCTGCAGGTGACTCAGAGAACGGTGTTTCATAGCAGACACGTTACAAAGTCTTCTACAACGTTAAGCCGTGTCGGATGGTAAATAAGCTACCGACGTTTCGAAGGATCGTAATGCCTTCATTTTTCTCTGCCAACCAGTGGGTAAACAATCCAAGAACAAGTCTTCTGTTATTGTTGGCCCTAAAGATGAAGGCACTACACGTCTTCGAAATGTCGGTAACTATCCGCCAGTAGAGGCAGCAGAACCTCCCACACGACCGGACTAGTCATCAGAACCGCTGTGAGGAACTCGAATCTCGTAAAAATAACAAATTTATAGCAGTACTTTCTGTTGCGCCTAACCTACATTTTCCAACTCCCTACTTATCACTACTTTTAGTCCTTCCAACAGAGGTTTTCAGACAAAAATCTGGCGGTCAAGACCGGCTCCGAGGCCTACCAAGCCTCTTAGCCAATGGGCACCTCCAGCTTTATCTCCCGGGTTAAAGCGAATGAGGCGTGAAACAGACCACTCAACTTCGTCTATTGTCTGTGTTAGAAAGTGGCATAACGTTCGTATCAAGTTCAATGACAATCGGTCTGATGGTTCCAAATTTAACACGGAGGACACAAACACACACATACACACACACATTCAGAGAGCAGGATGACCTCACAAGCCTATACCCTTTCCTTTCTAAACGGAAAAGTAGGCTAAAACGAAAATGAAGCGGCCCTATCAGAAACTGACAAGCGATAATTCATTCACGGAAGTTCTGCGGAGTCCTTCAATTCGTCCGCTTAAGAAAGAACAACTATAAACACAGTAAGAGTTCTTATTTCCTTGTTTAATAGGGCTCCCTGTAGAACTGAAGATGTCTGTAGTACTACAGACTAGTCTAGAGCGTAATGATATAGAACAAAATGCTCTGACACAGTTCACACAATCGGCCAAACCGAGCACAGCAGCATTACGCACACTCCAGCAACCCCCCCCCCCCCCACCAAAAAAAAAAAAAAAAAAAAAAAAAAAAAAAAAAAAAAAAAAAAAAAAAAA
>Ga0123355_10013117_pt1 | contig 12874 bp, 13 predicted proteins | sample TergutEmb28metaG_3_FD_89872 | JGI IMG/M metagenome (GOLD analysis project Ga0123355, IMG submission 89872) | Embiratermes neotenicus P1 segment gut microbial communities from Petit-Saut dam, French Guiana - Emb289 P1 | ecosystem: Host-associated > Arthropoda: Insects > Digestive system > Gut ...
TTACATCAGGTTCCATAGGTAGTTCTTGTGTGTCTGGGGTATCGTAACCCATTAACCATGGCTCGCTGACATCAAGAGCCATGGCAAGCAAACGCATCTTTTCGTTGTCTGGTGATGATCTGTCATTTACATAGTTGGAAAGATGGCTTTTTGACATGGTAATGCCGAGGCTCTTTTGATAAGGTAATGTTTTATTAAGAATATCAACTTGTCTTAAGCCTTGTGATTTCATAAATTCTTTTAATCTTTCCCCTGTTGTAAATTTTCGCATGTGAAACACCTCTTAAATTTTTTTATTTTCGCAAACATGTGTAATGATTTCACCTATCAAGGCTTTATTTTGTTCTATTCCTGGTTCTGAGTTCGTCATTACGATCACACCATTCTGATTTTCATAATAAGCACGTAGCTTACATTGCATTCCAACACCCCATCCTTGAGAAAGGAAACAAGGATTGTTATCTTTATCAACGGCTAAGAAAACACCCAATCCCATATCATCTGTGCAACCAAATGGGGTTAACATCAACTTTGCCATGTCTTGATTTAAGATTAAGCTATTCATACCTTGATAGGCCTTTATCACATCAATGACGATGTGTGTTAATTCCTCGGTTGTTGTCCACAGGCCAGCACCTTCTATGTTTGGGTAATGTGCTCTTGTATCTTCAACTATCTCTCCTTTACTGTCATGTCCAGTAACGAGATCAGATATATCAATTTCTTCTGGCAATGCTTTGCCTATTCCCCAAAAGAATGTATGCTTTAACCCAAGAGGATCGAATATAATGCGCCTAGCAATTTGTGAAATACTTTCACCTAATACATTCTCAAAAATATGTTCAATGATACAATAACCAGCATCGGAATAATCGCAATCTGTTCCAGGAATATATTTAACATGAACTTCCTCCTGATTGTAGCATGTGCTCCCGTTTAAAATATCAAGAGCAGATGGAATTGGATCAGAACTTTTATATGGGGAGAAACTCCCGTCACAATCATAAAAACCTGCTTGATGTGATAGCAAATGTAGTAGTGTAACTTTCTTTTGATCAGTAAATTCATTCGTTGGGATTTTCCATGATGTTAGATAATCGTTCACATCCAGATTCAAATCCAAAATATGATCTTGTGCTAACCTCAGAACACAGATTGCAGTCACCATTTTACTGATTGAGCACGCATGGAAAATTGAATTTTCGTTTACATTTTTAGCTATTCCCTTCTCAAGCACTCCAAAAAATTTACTCCATTTAATTTCTGCATGTTCAAAATACGTGACACTTACGCCAGGCACGTTAAAATGATTCATTCTTTCATGTACATCCATTTATATCTACTCCTAATTTTCTTGTGTAATTTTTTCCTATCTCAATATTATAAGCTAAATTCTAAAAAAGTTCAAGAGCGGAGTTCAAGAAATTTCAACAAAGTTTAAAAAATTTGAACTTTTCTATTGACAAAGGCTTTTGGAGGGTTTATAATAGTATTATTAGAAAGTACAAACGGCTTGTACAAATCTATTTTGTTAGAGGTGATAACAATGAAAATTGCAAATCTTGAAAGATTATTTATAATAGGAGCATCTTTAGTTTTGAATAAACTATTCCTGTTTTGGCTGACTGGGGCTAGCAATATGTTTGTAATGATTGTGACATTTGTTGCGCTTATCTTGAATTTTATGATCTTAGCTAAATCTGTGGATAAATTTATTGATATTTATGAGAAGGCAAAAAGAAGCAAGCAAGATTTAATAGTTGAAGAATATAGATGATTATTGAGATAAAAATATAATTTTCGAGCTATATGCTCGATTTTTTATATACTCCTGTATAGCATCATCCAGAAATACTATACTAGATCCACAAATTATTGAAAATCCTATCACTCAGCAAAAGCCCCACTAAGTTTCTATTTTTCACTGTTTTGCGATGATTTTGCCATGGTTTGATCAGCATTAAGATTTATAGATCAAGTATAGCCGAAACTGGCGTTATACCACGAATGTGAAAAATATTAAAGAAATATGTAATTTGATACGAGCTAATAACTTTTGACTGGCGTTTTCATGTTGAGTTAATGTCACGATTTCATAGATTGAAGTCTCATCTTTTGTCATAAAATCACGTCAATTAGTATAAAATGGTCAATTTTTCTTGTAATAATTTGTCGAAAATAACGATTGGCCTCGAAAAGCACCCCGCTTGACCCGATTATGCACTATTTTGCCTGATCTTGTGTTATACTTTTTATTAGGATACAAAACCAACTTGAAAAGGAGAAATATTTGTTATGTTGAAATTAGAACTAACAATAATACTTAAGGAATTGTTTGCATTAGGTGGCAATCATGATCCAGAGAAAGCACTTGGAATTAGGAAGGAGTTAGTAGGCTTTATAAACGAAGGAGAATTATACTTAGAGCGTGAGTATAATAATAATTTTGAAACAGCAAAAGCGGCTATTTATTTTATTGATGCAAACAATATCTATGCAATGACCTCAGATAGGGTGGAAGGCTATCTTCATATGAAGCCATTCTTTGAACGGCTTATGAAGTTTGAAATCTGGGGTTATTATGATCTGCATCTATTTATTGGCTCAATTAACTTCATTGTAAAGATTGAAGATGCAATTGAATTAAGTTCTAAAGCTCTACTAGCCATGGAAAATTTTAAAGATGCTCACAACACTGCTGTTATGGAAGGTGTTCTTGCATGTAATATGTGTTCTCGTCTTTTATATGCAAAATATTTTGATGAAAGTTCAAGAATTGATTTGAGTGAGCACTTCAAGAGTTGGTTTTCAAGATTAGAGCCACTAGTGGAACTTAACTACGAACTAAACTTACCTTTTCTTGCGACTGAAATCAGACGAGCTCTTTTTAATCAAGATGAAGAAAAGCTTCAAGAGCTTTGCAAAGAGTTACATGAAGCCTATGATGAGGATATAGAAAGTGCTATTACAACTGAAATTAGTTTTCACACTAATTCTAGGAAATATAAAACGTTACAAGATAAAGCGTCATAGGGGGGTGAATGATGATGTATACTTATAACTTAATAAAAGGCTTTGGTTGGATTGCCTGGCCACCAATCATTGAAAAAAAGTAATAAAATCCATAGTCTGAGAGGTGAAAGATGATGTATGTTTATAGATTAATCCAAGGACTAGATTGGATCTTTTTGCCACCAATCATTGAAAAAAAGTAATGAAATTCATAGTCTGAGGGAAGCTGTATAAGAGAAATATCATAACATGTAGATTAGCAAATTCTTATTCAGAATAAGAATGGGAAAAAGCTAGTCTGCATTTTTTTACTACCTTCGCCATATACTTGATTAGTGGTGGTTCTTCTGTGAGTGAGCAACCGTAGGCACACATTTAGTTGGATGGTGAAGTTATGAAACACGAAGGTATGATTAGGAAAAGAACAGTTTGGTTGGGAATCACTGTGGGTTGTTATTTTTTTGCACTTCTTGTACGCTTGTTGTATCTACAAGTGTTAAATCCAGGGGAATTTGCAACCCATGCAGAGGCACTTTGGTCTCGAAATCTACCTATTGAGGGACAGCGTGGGATTATTTATGATCGTAACATGGATGTCATTGTTAATAATGTGGTAGCCCCTTCGGTTATTATCATCCCTCGACAAGTCACAGATGCTGATCAAATCGCACATCTATTGGCTGAAGTGTTAGATTCAACATTTGATGAGATGTATGAGCATGCAACAAAAGATGCGAATGTGCATCGAATCCAACCTGAAGGTCGTAAGTTAACCCATGAGCAAGTGATGGCAATCAAAGCTGCTGATCTTGATGGTGTCTATTTGGTAAATGATGTGATGCGCTATTATCCCCATGGAAATATGCTTGCTCATACACTTGGCTTTACAGGGATTGACAATCAAGGTCTAGCTGGGATTGAAGCGCTATATAATGATTACCTAATGGGTGCTAGTGGAGCTTGGCAGTATTTTTCCGATGCGAAAGGACATGCGCTTGAGCGATTCTCCGATCTATATGCACCATCAGCCCGTGGGATGGATATGGTACTCTCTGTTGATGCAAGAATTCAAGAAATTATTGAGCGAGAAGCTGATAATGCAATGGCCCGTTATCGGCCAGATCAGATTATGATCCTAGCAATGGATCCAAACACAGGGGCAATTTTAGGAAATACTTCGCGGCCAACATTTAATCCAGCGGCGTATCAGGATTATGATCAAGAGATCTTTAACCGTAATTTACCAATCTGGTCCACATTTGAGCCTGGTTCGACATTTAAAATTATGACATTTGCCGCTGCGCTTGAAGAAGGTCTAATGGATATCGACGACAAATTCAACTGTGCAGGGTACATGATGATTGAGGGGACACGCATCCGCGATTGGAAGGCTGGTGGTCATGGAACAATAACAATGCTAGATGTTATCGCGCAATCGTGCAACCCTGGATTTATGCATATTGGTGTCAATCTACTTGGCGGGGATTTACTGTTTGAATATATCGAGGCCTTCGGTTTCACAGAAAAAACAGGTGTTGATATGCTAGGTGAGAGCCAAGGATTGATATTTGATCCATCGGCAATAGGACCTGTTGAAGTTGCAACTTCAGCCTTTGGGCAAGGTAATTCGATGACACCACTACAATTAGTAACAGCTGTTGCAGCTACGGTAAATGGTGGGAACTTGATGACACCACATATCGTTTCTGAGATTCGACACCCCTATACTGGAGAGATTTTATTTAGACGCGAGCCTGAAATTCGCAGACAGGTCATTTCACAGGAAACGTCAGATACGATGCGCCACGCATTAGAAGCCGTTGGTGCTCGTGGAGGCGGTCGAGGTGCATATATCGAAGGATTCCGCGTGGGTGGAAAAACTGGAACTGCTCAAAAGCCAGCGCCAGGCGGTGGTTATAAAGCAAATGAGTATATCTTATCATTTGTCGGAGTAGCACCAATGGATGACCCACAAATCATCATTTATGTCGCAATTGATAATGCACGTGATACTGTTCAATACGGAGGAGTAGTTGCAGCACCAATTGCGAGAAATATCTTGATAGAAGCTTTGCCATATTTAGGCGTAGAACGTCGAAGTGGACAAATTCCGAAAACGTACATTTGGGGAGATGTTCGTTATGTAGAAGTTCCAGATTATGTTGGAATGGAAAAATCAGATATTAACCAATATACAACTTATCGGATTGAATTTTTAGGCCGAGGATCTATTGTTACGGAACAACAACCAGCAGCAGGAGCCAAAATTGCTGAAGATGGTATCATTAGACTATATTTAGGGGAGTGATTTTCCTTGACTTTCCTGACTGATTACTATAAAATTACAGTATCTAATTAGAAGGAGTTTTTGAAAATGGCAAAAAACAAAGATTTAATAGCTAATATTTCACAGATTACAGGCTTTGTATCAATTGGAACAGATGTTCTAGTAATCATGGGGATGACACAATTTGATACTGCATCACTAGTGTTAGAAATCGGAGCAATCGGGACAGGGGTTGTTGCACTTGCATTAAAACAAGATAAAAAGAAAGCAAGTACAGGTATTTTACTTGGAGCTATTGGTATTGCGTTTAGACTATTCTTCAGTTTCTAAGAGATGTTTCGTTTTCCAAAAAGCTCGGCTTAATAGCTGAGCTTTTTCTTACCTGCTATAAAAGCTATACTTGCCCCATAAGTCAAAATGAGCTTCAAACTATACATAATTATGCCAAGAAGCCATTTTTATGTATAGTTTAACGAATGGTTTAGCTTAATCTGTGCTAAAACTATACATAATTATGCCGAAAAGTCATTTTCGTGTATAATTTGACAACTAGTTTAGCTCAAGCTATGCTAAAACTATACATAATTATGCCGAAAAACCATTTTGGTGTATAGTTTGACAACTGGCTTAGCTCAAGCTATGCTAAAACTATACACAATTATACCGAAAAACCATTTTTATGTATAATTTCGATCTGTGGTGACTTATGGGGCAAGTATAGCTATAAAAGGAGGCTTTTCACATGAAAAAAATTCTAGTTACATGTTTCGACCCATTCGGTGGAGCAAGTGTTAACCCATCACAAATGGCTGTCACACAATTGCCAGATGAAATAGATGGAGTAAAAGTAATAAAGCAAGTGATCCCAACAGTATTTAATAAAAGTATTGATACACTATATGAAGTATTAAAAACAGAAGCACCAGATGCAGTTATTTGTGTTGGGCAAGCAGGGGGACGTCCAAATATTACAGTCGAGCGCGTTGCAATTAATATTGATGATGCACGTATCCCAGATAATGACGGTGGTCAGCCAATTGATACACCAGTGGTTGCCGATGGACCATCAGCGTACTTCGCAACACTACCAATTAAAGCAATGGTTAAAAATTGTAATGATATTGGTATTCCAGCTGCAATTTCTAACACAGCAGGGACATTTGTTTGTAATCATTTAATGTATGCTGCTTGCCATTACGCTACATTAAATCAACCAGAACTAAAAGCAGGATTCGTACACATTCCATTTGTACCAGAACAAACCACAGATAAACCAACAATGCCATCAATGTCATGTGCAGATATTGTCACAGGGCTTGAAAGTTTAATTAAAACAACAATTAATGTTGCTCAAGATATGAAAATTACAGGTGGAGCAGAGCATTAACATGAATAGATGAAGTAACGAGTTAGGCGAAAATTGTTTAGTCTAACTCTTTTCATATGCGCATAAAATTGAGTTAGAGGTATTGCCCATGATAAGTCTCAAGCGAAAGGTAATAGACAAACTTTCTCACACAATATTTTTTTTTGCTGCAACACTTGCGATCATAATGACCGTTGGAATCATTTGGTTTGTTTTCGCACAGGGGCTGCGCCCATTCCTAGCGGGGAATCGCTATGGCACATACTCATTTGTCCAGTTTATAATGGGCAGAGCTTGGCGACCACGCTTTGCTGTTTATGGAATTGGATATATGATCATTAGCACGCTCGTTGCAACATTCTGGGCTGTTGCGACAGCAATCCCTATTGCACTTGGGGCTGCCATCTTTATCACAGAATTCGCTCCAAAATGGCTAGCTGGTATGCTTCAATTTTGCATCGAATGTTTAGCAGGAATTCCGTCTGTTTTTTACGGGATATTCGGTTTTGTCATCCTTTTACCCATGATAGAGAGAATATCCCCTTATCCACATGGAGAGTCGCTACTAGCCGTCATCTTAATACTCGCTGCCATGTCTCTGCCAACCATGTGTTTGATCATGATAAATGCACTTAAAAATGTTGATTCTATTTTTAAAGAAGGCAGCTTTGCATTAGGAACATCGAAACGGCAAACCATTGTCTCGGTTATGGTGCCCGTCGCTCGAGCAGGTATCATGACTGGCATTATGATTGGTGCTGCGCGCGCCATTGGTGAGACAATGGCGGTTGCTCTCGTAGCGGGCAATCGTGAAGGAGGCTATATAGGGCGAGGCTTTCCATTCCAAACTGTTCGGCTACTTACAACGAATATCGTTATGGAACAAAGTTACGCAACTGAGCTACATGCGCAACTATTATGGTCAACAGCCATCGTCCTGTTAGTATTTATCATGATCATCAACATCACACTACGCCAAATAAACAAAGGTGGTCGAAAATGAGAAAACAAGTATACGACGCTGTATTCTATATCGCAACTGCTCTTTGTACTATTTTCGCAATCGGCATCCTATATAGCGTAGTGGGATTTATCGGTTCAAACGGAGTGCCACTCCTATATCATCAGATGGTAGGATTATCTGAAGCAGCGATTCTTGAGCCAAAAAAGTTGCAGCCAATGATCATTTCAACGCTGTTGTTGACAGGTTTAACGTTGTTACTTGTCCTCCCTTTCGCCATTTTTGCAGCGATTTATCTGAATGAGTATGCAAAGGAAAACCCACTAGCACGGATAACCCGCTTTTCTGTGCAGACACTGGCAAGCATCCCATCGATTGTATATGGATTATTCGGAATGCTTATTTTTGTTCGACTCTCCGGATTCGGGATGTCCATCCTTGCGGGCGCAGGAACTCTGGCTGTGATGCTGATGCCGATCATCATGACACAGACGGAAAATGCGCTTAGGCAGATTCCACATGCATACAGGGAAGGATCAGCGAGCCTTGGTGCTACTCGGTTTGAAACGATTACGAGGATTATTCTACCCAATGCGGTGTCTGGGATTTTTGTCGGTATTCTTCTAGCTATTGGGCGCATCCTTTCGGAATCAGCTGCACTCCTATTCACAGTTGGGACATTTGTTCGAATGCCGGTTAATCGAGAGGGGATGTTATCGGTGCTTGAAGCGGGAACGACTTTGACGATTAGGGCGCTTATTGAGTTTAAAGAATATGGGAATCTTGGAGCAGCAGCAGCGATTGGGGTTATCACTATTGGTGTTGTGATCGGTTTGAATTTGATGAGTAAAATGGTAAGTTGGGGTTTTGGGGGGAAGTATAAATGAAGAAAATAAAATTATTATTAATATTTGTAGTTGCTATATTTTTAACTGCGTGTAATGGAAATTCTGATGGAGCGATTACTGTAGTGAGTCGTGAGGAAGGTTCAGGTGCGCGTGGTGCGTTTGAAGAATTAATAGGTGTAAATCTTGATGAAGAGCATATGATGACTGAAAATGCGCTTATCCAAAATGGGAATGGAATCGTTGCAACATTTATCATTAGCAATGAAGCTGCCATTGGATATATTTCATTTGCAACTTTTCTTGAGCGTGGGAACGAATTAGTGGGATTATCCATTGATGGCGTTGCTCCGACTACTGAAAATATGTTGTCAGGAGAATATACATTGGTTCGACCGTTTAACTTTGTATATATGCCAACCAATATTGGGGTTATTGAAGAAGCATTTATCGCATTCGCTAGATCAAACCAAGGATTAAATATTTTGGAGACGCTTGGTGCGGTAGTGGATAGAAGTGATGCTGTAGATTTTGATAGAGATGCATGGGATTTACCTGATGAAACAACTGCATTTGGGGGTTCAACATCAACTGAGGCAACTGCGATGGCTTTAATTACAGAATTTGAAACGCTTTTCCCATTAGTTGGAGGGGTGAGTAGAATTACTTATGAATCGGTAGGTTCAGGAGCTGGGATTATTGGTGTCCAGGAGGGAATTTTCTCTTTAGGATTTGCTTCCCGTATCATCCATGATTCAGAGTTAGAAACTGAGCTCAATACTATTACATATTGTCTTGATGGGATTGTCATAGTAGTCAACCCAGTTAATGGGATTACTAGATTAACTACTGAGCAAATCAGAGGGATTTATTTAGGTGAGATTACTGATTGGTCTGAAGTTCAACAAGAATGAAGGAAATTGAAGGTGATACTAGAGGGATGAGTGTCATTGTTTTGTCTATTTTTGACAAAATAAATAAAGAATCGACATTTTCAAATTTCTATGGTATAATATTCACATCTATTATGAAGGGAGGTTTTATAAATGAACGAACAGTTGAAAGTTAATAAAGCAGCAGCAATTGTAGGTATTATTGCTGGTATCGTTTTACTCCTTTTAATTATCCCAGGTATGAACTTAACAGCAGAACTGATGAATAATCCTTTTCGGATTAATGAGGATGTCCTTATGCGATTAGGTATGATTAGCCTTGCTATATGGGCTTGTATTATTCCAACCCTTGTTCTTTTCATTATTGGCTGTGTCCGCACAAGAAAAGCAGGGTTAAGTGTAACAGGTCATATTCTAGGCTTCGTTGGGATGGGAACATACTTTGTTCTTCCTTATGGTGTTGATATTATTTCAGTAGGGTTGCTTATTGCTGGTTCAATTATGATTATGAGACAAACTGAAGTGCCCACAAATGATTGGAATTAATTGGAAAAGCAAGAAAAGGTTAGGGACAGCTGCAAGGCTGTTTTCTTTGTTTATTACATATAAAACTAGCTTTTTACTGTCAAAAAATGTTATAATAATAAAAGACTATCTTAAATACTGATAAGATAGAAAATTAATCTAGGGATTGAAAATTAATCCAAGGATTAATTGGATAATATCAAATAGTTTAAATCGAAAGGATTAGATTAATATGGAATTATTATCAGTTAAATGTCCGAGTTGTGCTGCGATAACAGCGGTAGATCCGTCGAGAGCACAAGCTCTTTGTCAATACTGTGGAATGATTTTAGAAATAGCAAGATCTAGCTCAGGAGGGTCGACAGAAGAAGCTAAATTTGTGGACTTGAAGCAATTTGAGGAACAATATTTTAATGATGAAATTCGAGCCGATGATGTATTGACGGCTTATGCTGAGGTTGAATTAGCAGAGGAAATGAACGCTGATTATTGGATTGCAAGGGCACGTTTTTTTGCAAAGGGTGTTTTGAAGGAATTTGAAGAAGGTAGGTTATCAGCAGATCGTCGAGCTGAGATTGTTGATCAGTATGTTTTTTGGATGGATAAGGCGATTGCGAATTATTCTGGGATTGCTTTTGAATTGAAGGTTGAAAAAGAAAAGACAATTGGCGATATTAATAATGCATTTGGTGTTCCGAAAAGGAGAGAAACATCAGAAGCAAATTCAGAAGAGTATAGACAAGTTGTGTCAATGGACGAAGATGAGCTAGATGATGATGAATTAGAAGAGGATTATGCGAAGAAAAAGAAGCGAAATCTAATCATAGCAGCGGTCGGTTGTGTGTTGCTTCTTTTGTTCGGCTTGTTGTTATTAAGGTCATGTAGTAATAATGAAGCTGATTATAATGTTGAATATTATGAAGCATTTTTAGAGCTATCATATGTTTTGGAACTGCTTAATGATGATGTAACTCGTTCTGATATCCTTGATCTGAGTATAGACTTTGGAGATCAGAGTGCTGATAACCCAACATTAAGAGTAGCTGCGCCATCATCTGCGGATCTAGATATGATTGTATTCCATTTTGATGAGGATGATGTTCTGGCGCAACTTTCTGTTACAAGTGCAACATACTTAAATGGTTTTGCTGCAAGTGAAGGTTTTGTTAATGACTTGACACAGCATATTGTAGCCAATTTTGCTGAAGAGCTTGAGATTGATGATCATGTATTAAGTTTTGTAGTTGATGAAATTGCTGTTGTGATCACATTACGTTCAGATCGATTTAATATTAGTGCCTTGCGTGTTGATGGTGATGATGGTGATGATGGATTAACTGCTGGGCAACAAGAAATTTGGGATTTGATTGAGGCTAGAATCAGGGCAGGCTATGATTCTTGGGCTGATTTAGTAGATTGGGCAATCGGTCAAGATATATCGTTTTCAGTAGGTGAAGCTGGCGAGCGTCCAATAGATGCGATTTTGCGACTTATAAAAGAGTATGGAGTGCTCGGCGATTATACACACGCAACACCAGAACTTGGTTGGATTGATGATCCATTTGAAGTAGTTCTAGTCTTACATTTTGACAATCTTACTTACAATAATACAATTGCGGAACTTTTCGGACTAAATAGGAATTCAGGTAGAGAGTTAAGTAGTTGGCTAGATAGTGGTGGACTTGGAAGATTAGAATCACACTTTGCAGAGGTTGAAATAGTAAACTTTGAGTATGATGGCGGGTTAATGACAGAAACACCAGAAGCAGTGGAATTTGTTAATTGGGAAATTGTCTTCTTTGATCAATTCATGCCTGAAGGCGAAGGACAAATGAGAATTATGAGAGTCTATCGCATTTTAGAAATAGAGGAACCAACGGAAGAGCCAACGGAAGAACCTACGGAAACAGAAGAAACCGAGGAAGAAATTCCTAGTGGTCCTAGGACTCTACCTGCAGGTGATACTTGGGTAGTAGGTGTAGATATTCTGCAGATGCGCTATACGATAACTGCTGAAGGTGGCTCAGGAGACTTCTTGGTACGACGCGGAGATGCTCTAGTTTTAAACGAAATTATAGGGAGTGCCGGAGTAAGCTCTGTGACAACCTACTTAGTGAACGGAGACACAGTTGAAATAAGTGGAGCTAATGCTAGACTTAATCCAGTTACAGGCAGAACGCTGTCAAGAAATCTAGGTGCAGGAAATTGGATAGTAGGAACTGATATTGGAGCAGGAGATTTCGAAGCAACTGCCCCTTCAGGTTCGGGGAGCTTATTGGTCTGGCGTGGCGGAAATTTAATAACTAACGTAACTCTTGGTGAAGAGCGTGTTAGTGTAAATCTTGTAAATGGTGATATTGTTTCAATCTCTGGGCTAGACAGAGTAAATTTTGAGTAACGATAAGAAGTGTTAGATGATATCTATCATTACATGGGTAAGTGAAATCGGAATAATCAAATGTTTATTGCATTTGATTATTCCGATTTTTTAAAGTTGTTAAATGTTTTGCAGATAGATTATTGAAGTTTTCGTTAACTTAATGATATTGCTTGCTTGTGGGTGTGAATAGCAACATATCCCGAAAGATTTGCTGAAACTTTTGGCATTTTATTAGAAATTCAATTGACAAGTAAGGGGAGAAGGATTATAATTAAAAGCAACCACTTACTTGCATTATTTGAACTATAAAAGTGGATAAAAAAGCTTGAGTAAAACTATACTAAGGCAAGACATCTTAATAGGAGGAGAATTATGGATTTTAGTTTATCAAAAGAACATATCTTACTGAAGGAACTCTATCGGAAATTTGCAGTAAAAGAAGTGAAAGATTTAGCAGGAGAGGTGGATGAAACGGAGAGCTTTCCGATAGAAACAGCAGAGAAAATGGCGAAGATCGGATTTATGGGAATCCCGTTTCCGAAAGAGTTCGGAGGCGCAGGAGCAGATAATTTAGCATATGCGATGTGTGTGGAAGAACTTTCAAA
>Ga0123355_10013118_pt1 | contig 12873 bp, 5 predicted proteins | sample TergutEmb28metaG_3_FD_89872 | JGI IMG/M metagenome (GOLD analysis project Ga0123355, IMG submission 89872) | Embiratermes neotenicus P1 segment gut microbial communities from Petit-Saut dam, French Guiana - Emb289 P1 | ecosystem: Host-associated > Arthropoda: Insects > Digestive system > Gut ...
CAAAAGCAAGAAGGTTAGCAAAAGGCAACGTTAAATCCGGCGGATTTACCGTAATGGTAACCTCTCGTCGAACAACACAACCCGTAACAACATCCGTTCGCTGTGCCGTATAAATGGTTGTTTTGCCGGCAGGCGGATTGACATTGATATTTCCTCCCCCCAACAGATTATTGTCAGCATTAAACCAACCGTCTGCCGGAGGTGTTGAAGAAAGCAGTACAGATATACCTAAACAATAGATTCCATCGGCTCTAACGTCCAACTCAATTTCAGGAACAGTCAAAACAAGTGTATCGGTATCACAAACCTCGTTGTTCGCGTTGAAACCTACCAATACCAAAGTAGTGGTTTGAGTTGGACGAACAACTTGTCCGCTTGGAATTTCGGTAGTTGTTCCGGCAATAAACCAACGGGCTGCGACAGTTGCTTCGTTTATCAATAATCGGTAAGGGTCTCCGGCACAAAGCGTGGTGTCTGCGTGTGTGAGTACCCTACAAGGCAAACCGCCAACAATAATTGATACCGGGACAATAACTGTATCGGTACACACACCGTTTATTGCAACAGCAAAAAACTGCATACACTCGGTAATATTGGTAATGTTGGGATTTAGCACCACTGTTTCCATATCGCTTTCAAACCAAAATACAGTGCCCACAGATTCTACGATGTATAACGTAACATCCTCTCCGGAAATAATCGTTGTATCGTTCATGGCTACAAGAACAGGTCTTGAGTCCACATCCAAGCGAACAATATTTGAAGTGTCGTTACAGCAGGCACCAAAAACAATCACCCGATAATCACCGGTGTCTGCCATAGAAACATGACTTATGGCAAGTGTCGAACTCGTACGACCAGTCAGATTTACACCGTTGCGTTGCCATTGAAAACTCAAACTTCCCGCCTGACCGATGGCTTCTACTTCCAACAAAACAGAATTACCTTCACAAATACGTCCTGCTAAAAAAGGTTGAGCTGTGATTTCTGTAGGAGTAATGGGAAACTCGAAAGCACCGATATCTTTCTCTTGGCACGAAACGCGAGAATTAAAATCCAAATCCAACGTGTCCCAAGGATTTAAATCCAACTGATTTCCACGGTCAAAAACCAAACTTCCCATATCGATTCTAAAGTCTCCGCTAAACGGACTTATAGGAAGATGAAGATTATTGTTGTCGGCAGGCAAAACCGAATCCGACGCCGAAAAAGAAACCGATACTCCTTCAGAGACAGGTATCGCACCCGGATTTTGAAAAATGATAGTATTGGCTACTTGCGAATTCGGGCCCAAACGAAGAACTTCTTGCGACTGTGCAGAATTCTTTACACAGAGTGAGAGCAACAAAACAATTGCTACTACTTGATAATTTTTTTTCATGGCTATTCTGTTTTTGCTGTTTGATACTTTGTGGAAAAGGTATTCGAAAGTTATAGTTTTGGAAACTATTCTATCAATACCAACTGTACGCGGCGGTTCAATAATCTGTTTGCTTCACTGGTATTGGGAACTACGGGCTGAATATCGCGTTTACATTCAATGCCTAAAATACGACTTGGGTCAATACCATTGGTAATCATATAAGCACGAGCTCCAACATCACGACCGATTCCAACACGCTCGTTTGCACTTGTCGTACCTATATCGCAAGTATGACCTTGTATATAGAATTTCAAATCCGGATATTGTTTCAGAATTACGATTTTTTCATCTAATCTTCGCTTCTGATATTCGTGCGGTGCTGTTTGATTTAGTGCGTAATGGTCGATTGGCATCTCAAGAAATCTTATCACTGCCGCCTTCGTTTTTTCCTCAGCGTTACGTAAAGCGTTTTTAGTATCTTCAAGTTCTTGTTCTGTCAATTCGCGTGCCGTTTCGCTTTCTTCGAGTGCTTTGCGAGTTTCGTCAAGAGCTTTTTGAAGTTCATCGCAGTTGCGATTATCTGCTATGTCAGGTCTTATGGGTTGTTCAGCTACTAATGCCTGTGCTTGTTCGTTTCGATTACAGCGTTTGCTCAAACCCAACCTCAACTTAATGCCTATCGCAACCGGATTTACTTTTTCGGTAAACGTTTGTGCGGTGTTAGCTGCTGTCTGCATATATTGCGAATGAAGCACACTATTTACTGCAAATGCAGTTGGAACAGCTGCATTGTACTGGACAAGAGTTGGTCGGGGAGAAGGTGCTTTTAGGATATTGTTCAAACCATAGTCCAAATAAAGTCCTGTATAAAGCCAACGCCCATCGCTTAACCTCCATTTTACACCTGCTTCTGCCGAAAGAAAAAATGCCGTTTTGAAATTCAAATGACTTTCCTGTCTTCTGTTTGGAAACTGTCCGAATCCCATGAACGTTTGCGTGTTGTAAAGTGCATTTTCAAACGCAAAATAACCTGCATTGTCGAAAGGCAACGTATTGCTGTATCGTCCTCTTATCGGAATACCGATTTTTCCACCTGCTGCTGCAAAAAATCGATGTCTACCGGAAGAATCTCCGGTTTGGAATTTTAACATCAGCGGAATTTGTAAAAGCATAGCACGCTGTTTTTCTTCGAAATTGTTGATTATACTTCGAAATTCAAACTCGACACCCTGAATATCGGTTGTCATGAAAGAAAGATTTAGATTGTCCATGTGAAATTTAGACCTGTAAAATCCAAGTTCTATACCTGTTCCAATTGCCCAGTTCGGCAAAAAGAAAAAGTGGTAGCCCAATCCAAAATGTCCGCCTAAACGCAAATTTTGTTCTCCAAAAGTTACGTTATAGTTTAGGCTTGACAAGCCTCCGCCGGCATGTACAGAAAACTCGTGTTTACTACACTCGGCAGAAACGCCCTTTGATACTAACATTGAGAGTATCGCAGTTATTGCAATTGTTATGAATGACCGTTTCATTGTATTTTGGTTTTTGATTGTTTTTAATTGAGGAGAAGCTCGCCTCGCCCATTTATTCACAGTTTTAGTCCCAATTTTATTGAACAACTATTTTCAACTCCTGTTTAAATCCGGTTGGACTTTTCAACACAAATACGTGAAGCCCTGTGGAATAACGGATGTTTATCGGAGTAAATCGTCCACGTACTTTTATGGTATCTATGTGATTTCCTGCCTGACCATACACCACAATTATTGCACCTTTCAACAAACTTTCATCTACATCGGCTTCAACATAAAGAGTTTCTCCAACGGATACCGGATTAGGATGTGCCTTCACATTCAGACTAACTAAAGAGATGTACTGAGGACAAGTACGCAATAAGTTTCCTGACATAGTTGTTCCTTGTGCGACATACTCCCAAGTGTCGTTCAACACATTATTACTTTGCGGACCTGCCGAATACCATTGATTGATCGAAAACAGCTGTCCGTCAGCAAACCAACGATAGGAGTTTGCTCTGAAATAATTAGAATTGAGAGCAGGAAAATTATCCGGATTATTGATAATCGACAACGTGTTGTTCCAACGCATAACCACCATATCCCAAAACGGAACCAATTTGTTTATTTTAAGCGTGTATGTTTGCTCTGTTCCGCTTGGTGCGATAACTAAAATATCAACAAGATTGTTGCCATAGACGGGCAAATCAACCGTGCGAGGATTTTCCTCTACACCGTTGATAAATATTCTTGCATTTGTATCTTTAGGCGTAACGATAACAAGTGCCGAATTTTCGCCACACGGCGCAAACGCAATAAAACTTAAACCGTCTTCGCCGTCCGGATCGGGATCTACCGATATTCCCGGACCAACGCCAATGTCTATATCGATGTTGTCGCCGATAAATTCTACCGTTACTCTTATCGGTCCCGAAATACTGTCAATTATAAGAGTATTGTCTATGAAATTGCCATCACCGGCTCCGGCGAGTGTCCATGATTTTATCATATGTCCATCTTGTGGGAATGCAGTAAGCACAACTTGCGAGCCATGTTCGACAAATGTACCGGATATAATTTGTGTCCTGCTATTTGCTGTTGCCATCAAACCACCGTTTCCGCCGATAACGTAAAATGTGACCGGATACGTGATAAGATCAAAATTAGCAACCAGTTCAATATCGCCGAGAGGGTTGAAAGTTATACTTGGCATTGTCGAAATTTGTGTGCCACCCATAGTCCAGTTCACAAAAGTGTAGCCAGCTTTAACAATTGCCGTTACGGTTGCTTCATCGCCACGATGATAGGTACCTTCACCTGTAACACTACCACCCTCTTCCGGATTTGCAATTACGGTTACAGTGTAGTTTATTTGCTTAAAGATAGCAACCAAAGTAACATCTTGATCTACCTCGAAAGAGAGAACATAACCATTCGTATCCTGATGCTGAATAGGATCGGCTCGTAAACGCCAATAATCAAAATAATAGCCCGGATTTGCATCCGCGATAAAGGACGCATTTTGATGAGGCGTTCTCGTAAATATATTGTTGCCTTTTACTGTTCCTGATCCTTCAGGATATACGAGTACAGTTACAACAATTATATCCGGATCAGCAATCTTAAAGTGAGCAGTTAAAACAGTATTTTTCGTAATATTAAACGTATAATTTGGTCCAACAAGTTCTTCGGTTCCTGCCATAATAGAGCCACTGCTTATAATAGCTCCACCGCTTTCATCTGTCCACTTTACAAATTGATGATAGGTTGCTTTGGGAGATGCCACAACAGATATTTCTTGTCCATAAGAATAATGTCCAATGTATATAATTCCGTCGCCTTTATCTATTTCACCATATTCTGAATTATTAACAATTATAATGATCGTATAGATTATAGGTGTAAAGTTGGCAACCAATGCAACATCTTCAATGGTCGTAAACGTATATCTTGCGACTGTCGAAACCTGCACGCCGTTTTTTGTCCAGCTTGTAAATTCCCAGCCCGGATTTGGGATTGCCGTTACGGTTATATTATCGCCATAATCGTAAATACCATCGCCGGTAACAGTACCACCATCTAACGGATTTGCAGATACAGATACCGTACATCTTATAGGTGTGAAATGGGCAACAAACGTAACATTTTCCTCTACCGTGAACTGATACGCCAAGTTTGTGGTAACACGCTCACCATCTTTTGTCCACATGACAAAATTATAGCCGATAGCCGGAGTTGCCATGATCAGAACATCATTACCTTGCGTATAATATCCACTACCCGTTGTTTTTCCTGATCTTTCCGGAGTTTCGACTAAATTCACAAAATAGCGATCTTTCGGCATAAAATTGGCGACTAAATCAACATTTTTCTCAACACTATAGATGAAATTTGGTATATCCGATACTATCGCGCCAGTTGCGAGTTCTGTCCAGTTTACAAAAACATAATCGAGAGTGGTTGATGCCGTAATTGGTATGTCTGTTCCGTGTGCAATACTTGATCCGCCACCGGTTACAACGCCATACACAGGATTATTTGCTCTTACCGTTACCCTGTAAGTTTTAAGCACAAAGTTGGCAACTAAATTTCTATGGTCTGTTATGATGAATTGATAACTTGCATCTCCACTAACCGATGCACCATTTTCCGTCCAATCAACAAAATCATAACCTTCAGTTGGAATTGCTGTAACAGCTATACTTGTGCCATATTCATACAGTCCGCCACCTGTAACATTGCCACCTTCGGCGGGTTTTGCAGATACGGCAACCGTGTATGTTTTAAGCATATAATTAGCAACCAAAGTAACATCTTCAGTTACATTAAAATTGTAACTCGGCACGCCCGAAACAACCACGCCGCCTATCGTCCAACTTACAAAATCATAACCTGTATTTGGCGTTGTTGTTACGGTTATATTTGTTCCGTCGATATAATATCTGCTGTTTGGCACTGTTCCTGCTCCTTCGGGATTTACGACCAAGTTTACAAAATAGCGATCTTTCGGCATAAAATTGGCAATCAAATTAACATTTTTCGTAACCGTATATGTGAAATTTGGCACTTCTGATACGATTGCTCCATTTCCATATTCTGTCCAGTTTACAAAGATATAATCAAGAGTGGTCACTGCCATAATATCTAATGTTGTTCCGTGATCAAACGGACCATAAAAACCTCCTTCAATATTTACAACCCCGTAAGCAGGATTATTAGGTCTTACCGTCACATTATACTTTTTCAATTCAAAATGAGCAACCAAATTTCGATTATCGGTTGCTATAAACTGAAAACTTTCATCGGCATTCGGAATTACCGTACCACCTTCTTTCCACTCAACAAAATTGTAGCCAACGTTTGGAGTAGCCGTAACAGTTACATTTGTTCCATGCGTATATCGTCCGCCGCCGGTTACAGAGCCTCCTGTAGACGGATCCGCGGATATTTCAATTGTGTAGATTTTAATCGCAAAATTAGCAACAAGTGTGACCGGATTTAGAGGCATATTAAAATTGGCAGGATTGGCACTATTGCCTCCCGGAATCTCGACACCTGCAATAGTCCAGCCCGTAAAGTCATAACCCTCATCTGCCATAGCCACTACGTTTATTGGCGTTTGCCACCAATAACGTCCGGTTGTATCTCCGGAAACCGTCCCTCCGTCGCTTGCCATAACGGTGAATTGATTCGGAATAACTCTCATCATCACAACATTGGTGTAGATGTTTTCAATGTATTCCATCCATACGGTGTAGCGAATAAACATGCTGTCCATTGCCTTAAGAGCATTGCCGGGAACAGCCCAATCCGCCCAACCGGTTATACCGTTCGAACTGATTTGCCAACGCTCATTCTTCACATCTCTTCCTCCCGAAAATACCGTCGGAGGAGTCAAGCTTGTTTCTTGTCCTTCCAACCATATTGGCGGAGTAATATCGCCGATACCGTAGTTGATAAATTTAACATATCTATGACTAAGACTTTGGCGATAATCTGCACTATTGATTTGATCAGCATCAATCGGTTCATAGTAGTAATCTTCGTTATACCACACCACATAACCTGCTCCCGGAAAAATGATGTTGCTGCCCGGAGGATTTACATTATGATTCGCATAAACAGCACCTTTATGACCTCTGCTAACAAAAATCCCTCCGCTGATATTTATGGGACCGGAATATGACCAAAACCCACTGGAATACACATTGGCAGAATCCGCAGTAGCATAGATCTTCCCGTTAGTCATCGTAAGACCTTTTTCTGCAGAAATACCTGTACTTTCCCCACGAGTCGGCCCATCACTTACCGACCTGCCTCCATGTGCGTTGATGATACCACCGTTAATCGTCAGCAATTCCTCAACAAATATACCATTTGAAATTAATCCACGCCCTCCATACGCATTTATCGTGCCGTTTTGGATTCTCAAATGCCAGTACGCATTGATACCGGAACTTCTATACAAACCAACATCGCCTGCACGCACGTCAAGTGTACCCGAGCCTGTTATGTAATTAGTAACATTGTAAGCCGAAGGCGGTCTAAAATAAAGGGCTGCCGAAATATCCGGTGTTGTTACATTAACCGTGCTTGTGAGCGAATTGTCGCCAATAAGTTCGATGGTTAATTGAGCGTTAATATACAATGCGTATAAATGGCTCGTGCTGTAATGAAAATTGTTAAGAGTTAATGTACGTGTACTACTATTCCAGCTATAAGAACCGGAAAAATTAGCGGTTGTAGCCACAGTCGTAGCAGCAGTAGGAGGAGTGCCGATGTAGGCATCTTTACCACCAACCTTGCCATCCCATAGATACATAGTTCCATTGGTAGCATTGAAAAACAATGCTCTCGTTTGTCCGGTCGGAGCCTGTGCAAACAGCCCTGAAGTGGAAGCAAACATCATCGCCAACATCATGATGTAAGCGATGGTTTTTTTAATAAATTTAGTAATGGTGTTCATGACTTTTTGTTTTTTGGTTTGACAATTATAGTTTTAATGAAACCTTAAATGTGAGGGTCTCACGGCACAAAACTACGAAACAAATTTTAAATTTTTCAAAACGGAGCCAAAAGATATTTTGAGTGTTACTTGCAGTTTTTAATGTTATTTATAATGAGATTGTTACCGTTAAAAAAGATATCTTTTGGTCCAAATCGTTTCATGGTATTTTTGCATTTTTTTTAAAATTTTTGAAAAAAAATTAGGAGTTTTCAAAAAAAGATTGTATCTTTGGAAGAAAAAACCATGGAAATACCAACTATTTTGAGACGACCGTGGAATATTTCGGAACGTTCCCTTAGCGTTTTCTGTGAAAACGAGCTTGGAGCTACCTTAAGGGCGTTTAACCGAGCGGGAAACGGCAATTATTATTTAATGGATTTTTTTAGAAAAAAAATCATCGTAGCATCTCCTTTTTCTCTGATTTTATGCGGATTTCAAAAGGATTTGGTTGTAAACAAAGGTTTGACCTACTACCAACAAATTGTATGTGAAACAGAGTGGGAGTGGTTAACGAATATCATAACGCAGATGTACGAGTTCTTTTTTCTACTTCCCGAACATAAACGAAAAGACTTCGTTTATGCCTACGATATGACGGGCATAACGGCAAAAAATGAACGAAAAATTCTGCACCACCACGTTGCACCATGGAAGTTGTGTAAAAACGGAAATCTTTGGTTGGCTTTAGCTCATGTTTGGGTGTCTGCATCAAAAGAAGCAGGGTCGCCAACCATTTGGGACAAAATAACAGGAGATCAATACCATTTTATCAGTGACCAATTTGTCAAAGTTGAAAAGCCTTCTTTAGATAGTGAGGATTTAACCATTTTAAGATGGATGGTTAAGGCTATACCGGACAAAGAAATGAGTGAATTATTGTCGATGTCTCTTAGTAGCTTCAAGCGAAAAAAAAGGCAGTTGTTTATGAAAGTCGGCGGAAACACATCTGCGAATGTCGTTCACAAAGCACATTTGTTTGGATTTATGTAATTGTTGCTTTGTATATCAATTTTTTTTTCGTACCTTTGTATTTCATTAATAAATTTATTTCGTAATCTTTTAAAAACAAAAAAAATGAAAGACTCAAAGTACAGATCAATCGTAAAATTGGATTTCCAATACGCACACAGATTTATGAATTATCCGGGTGAAGCAAGCTATCTTCACGGACATTCAGGATTACTAACCCTTGAAATTGAGGGCGAATTGAACGAGCATGGTTATGCTCACGCAGTTAAAGAAGCTCAAAAAACAGCTTGGGCTGTGGCTGATAATTTCCACCACGCAACCATTTTCCAAGAGGGCGATCCTCTGCTCGAATTGGTGTTGCAAGGATATGAACAAACCGGAATGAAAGACACAACCAACAGGTATGGAGCTCCGGCACAAGCTCTCAAGCACGACCTTGTGTGGTCTTTTCCGGGAAGCAGAATTGCCGTAACCAAAAAACCATCAACGTGTGAAAATTTTTGCGAAATTTTCTATGAGCTTTTGAAGGACAAACTGAACATCAAGAAAGTTGAATTCCGTTCTTCTTCGCTAAATGCGGCATCGAAAGAGTTCTAAAAAATCTCTTGCGTTTTAATGGGTTGTCTTTTTTTGACAACCCATTATTTTTTTTCGTGTCAAATATTTTTCGTATCTTTGCACTCCAATGAGCACAAAAAAAAAGTATGCCGAAACACCGCTGATGAAGCAGTATTACGAGATGAAAGCAAAGTATCCCGATGCGATGCTGTTGTTTCGAGTTGGCGATTTTTACGAGACGTTTGGCGATGATGCGGTAGAAGCTTCGAAAATTTTGGGAATAACTCTAACAAAACGAGCCAACGGAGCAGCACAACACGTTGAATTAGCCGGATTTCCACATCATGCCGTAGATACATATTTGCCGAAATTGGTGCGGGCAGGACGACGCGTGGCGATTTGCGAACAACTCGAAAATCCAAAGTTTGCGAAAGGAATCGTCAAACGAGGCATCACCGAATTGGTTACGCCGGGTGTTTCTTACAACGACAAAGTTTTGGAGCACAACCAAAATAATTTTTTGGCAAGTGTTCACTTAAATGACCAAAATTCGGGTGTGGCTTTTTTGGATGTTTCGACCGGAGAATTTTATGTGGCTCAAGGTGGTCTTGAATATTTGGACAAATTATTGCAAAGTTTTGCTCCTGCAGAAATCGTTGTTCAAAAAAATAAACGCACCAAATTCGAAGAACTTTTTGGCAATAAATTTTACATCAACACTTTTGATGATTGGGTTTTTCAAACGGATTTTTCAGCTGAAATTTTGAAAAAACAATTCGATGTCAAATCGCTAAAAGGTTTTGGTGTAGACGAAATTCCGTATGGGCTGATTGCTGCCGGAGCAGCGTTGCATTATCTAGCGGAAACACAGCATAACCAAACGTCGCACATTTGTAAAATCTCACGCATAGCCGAAGAGCGTTACGTTTGGCTGGATAAATTTACTATCCGAAATTTAGAGCTCATTCAATCGCCGAACGAACACGCAACAACACTATTAGATGTGTTAAACCAAACGGTTTCGTCAATGGGTGCTCGTTTGTTGAAACGTTGGATTGTGTTGCCTTTACGCGATCAACAACCTATCGAAGAACGCTTGAATGTCGTCGAATTTCTGATAAAAAATTCAACCTTTGCAGACAATTTTCGAGCGATTATCAAACGTATCGGAGATTTGGAACGCTTGATTTCAAAGGTGGCAATCGGCAAAGTTTCACCAAGAGAAATGGTGCAAATCCAACGGTCGCTTTATGAAATAGAAGAACTCAAAAAATTGTGTGAAACACAAAGTGCCACAGAGTTAAGTTCATTTGTCGAACGCTTGAATTTGTGTAAAACGATTCGTGAAAAAATCAAACAAACACTTTTCGATGATGCTCCGATGGCTATAAACAAAGGTCAAGTTATCAATAAAAATATTCATCCGGAATTGGACGAACTTCGCGAAATTGCGTATTCCGGAAAGGATTATTTGCTCAAACTTCAACAACGAGAAGCTGAAAACACAGGAATTTCAAACTTAAAAGTTGCGTTTAACAATGTGTTTGGTTATTATTTGGAAGTGAGCAAATCACATAATCACAAAGTTCCTGAATCGTGGACGCGCAAACAAACTCTCACGTCCGGCGAGCGATACATCACGGAAGAGTTGAAAGTTTACGAACAGAAAATTTTAACTGCCGAAGAACGTATTTTGGAATTGGAAACAAAATTGTTCAACGAATTAATTCTTGCGGTAAGTGAACATATCGAACCCATTCAATACAATGCACAACTATTAGCACAATTAGACTGTTTGTTGTCTTTTGCACACGTTTCGAAAGCGAATAAATATGTTCGTCCGAAATTGAACGACGGTTACGAAATAAAAATCAAAGAGGGACGACATCCTGTTATTGAAACGCAACTCCCTATTGGGGAAGAATACATTTCAAACGATGTGTTTTTAGATGATATTTCGCAACAAATTATTATGGTTACCGGTCCGAACATGTCCGGAAAATCGGCTCTTTTGCGACAAACCGCATTAATTGTTTTGATGGCACAAATGGGCTGTTTTGTTCCGGCAAAATCTGCGGAAATAGGGTTGGTTGATCGCATATTTACACGTGTTGGAGCAAGCGATAATATTTCATCAGGCGAATCCACGTTTATGGTAGAAATGAACGAAACAGCGAGTATTTTGAACAATATTTCCAATCGCAGTTTGATTTTATTGGATGAAATCGGACGTGGAACTTCAACGTATGACGGCATTTCGATTGCTTGGGCAATTACCGAGTTTTTGCACGAGCAACCCAAAGCCAAAGCGAAAGTTTTGTTTGCAACACATTACCACGAATTGAACGAAATGACCGAACAATTTCCACGGGTTAAAAATTTTCATGTTTCCGTAAAAGAAATTGACAATCGGGTGATTTTTTTACGCAAATTATTACCCGGCGGAATAGGACACAGCTTTGGAATTCACGTGGCACGCATGGCAGGTATGCCGCAACGTGTTTTGACCCGAGCGGAAGAAATTTTGAAATGGTTGGAAAAATCGCATGCTTCGACAAGCTCAGCAACCCAAACATCTGTTCAAGAGAAACGTAACCTGAGCAGAATCGAAGGACACGTTTCGGATTATCAATTATCGTTTATTCAATTAGACGATCCGCTCTTGGAAGAAATCAAAAATGATATTTTGAAAACTGACATCGATACACTTACACCTGTCGAAGCCTTGATGAAATTGCACACAATAAAAAGTTTATTACAACGAAAAGATTGAAAAATCGAGATTAAATTTTTTCGTATCTTTGCACTATGCTACGCCAATCACTCCATATCAAACAACTTCAAAAACTGTCTCCTCAACAAATTCAGTTGATGAAAATGTTGCAACTGCCAACGATGGAGCTCGAACAACGCATCAAGCAAGAACTTGAAGAAAATCCTGCTTTGGAAGAAACCGGCAAAGATTCTGATTCCGAAGAAAATCAAGATTCGCTTTCTGAAAATACTGAAAACTCTAATGATTCGGATGATTTCGACATTCGAGATTATTTGGACGAAGACGATGTTGCCGAGTATAAATTACGCACCAACAATTACGCTGCCGACGAACATCACGATATGCCGATTTCGGATTCGTTAGGATTTATCGATTATTTGCTTTCGCAATTCCGACTTTTGCCGAATACAGAAACGGAACTCGCTATTGGCGAAAGCATCATTGGAAACATCGATGAAAGTGGTTATTTGCAACGTGAATTGCCTGCTATTGTTGATGACTTGGCATTTTCTCAAGGTGTGATAACGGATTTAAAAACGGTTGAAGATGTTTTGAAAAAAGTGCAATCTCTCGACCCTCCGGGCGTTGGTGCACGCAATTTGCAAGAGTGTTTGTTATTACAATTGCAACGAAACGCAGGGACGTTCCCTGAGGCTCTCGAAGGCAACGGTCGGCAGCTTCGAGA